>OLQV01002853.1_pt1 | contig 10916 bp, 5 predicted proteins | sample 1672371 | NCBI WGS metagenome assembly OLQV01 (sample SAMEA3136676, study PRJEB25190) | human gut metagenome
GAAATTCATGGCTTGCGGAGTGCTTCATCCACCAATCGGTCATAACACAGCCGTCAAAGCCCCATTCCTTTCTTAAAACCGTGGTGGCAAGGTCATAATTATAATGGCTCCAAACTCCGTTGATTTTGTTGTAGCTCGTCATAATATTTAAAGGTTTAGCCTCTTTTACGCAAATTTCAAAGCCTTTAAGATATATTTCACGAAGTGCACGCTGAGATACAATAGAGTTGTTAATCGTTCTGCTCGATTCCTGATTATTGCACGCAAAATGCTTAGGACAAGCCGAGCCGCCGCTTGATTGAATACCTCTGACAAAAGCCGCCGCCATTTTACCTGTAAGAAGTGGGTCTTCACTGAAATATTCAAAGTTTCTGCCGCACAGCGGATTTCTGTGAATGTTCATTCCCGGTGCCAAAAGCACATTTGAGCCTGCATTTTTAAGCTCTTTGCCCATTTCAGAACAAAGTTCTTCAACGAGTCTTGTATTAAATGTGCTTGCAAGTGCAGTTCCGCATGGCAGCAGAGAGGTGTATTTTCTTATTCTTATTCCTGCCGGTCCGTCGGTAGTAATAACGGCAGGTACGCCTTTTTTGTTGAGCTCAGGGATAATTCCGCCAAAAGCGCCTGCATTGCCTGTAACGCCGTAGCTGCTGTCCATTCCGCCCTCTCCACGTGTAAGCGCTTCTAATTCTTGATTTGTTAAGCTTGATACAAATTTTTCAACGCTGATTTCCCCTGATTTAACTTGGGAAAAATTGTAATTATGAACAACGTGACCGATTTCCTTAGGAAGATTATCAAGTATTCTTTTGCGAAGATACGGCTTTTCCGGCTTTAGTGCAACCTTTTTGGGAATGAATGAACCGTTGACTTTAAACGCAACAATTCTGTCCATATACTCCTTTGGAGCGCAAACAGCTTCAAGCTCCTCTAAAACCCTGTCCTTCTTAAGCTCAAAAGAGCCTGCCTCATCCACGTCTCTTACATTTTCGCCGATAAAGAATTTATATTCGCCCTTTTCCAAAATGTAAGAATATTTATGCCCCGTAGCACCCGTATCGTCAAATGAAGCGAGTAGATAAACAGGCACTTCAAGAGTGATTTTTTGACTTTTCTTTGGTTCAAGATTAATTGTTTTGTCAAATGCAACAAGGCTCATAACAGGCTTTGAAAGCATACCCTGCGGTACATTTGCATAAAGTTCGACCACTTCTTTTCCCACTACATCGCCGATATTCGTAACCCTAACTTCAACCATAATTTTGTCATTGTCAGCCTTGAAATCCAAAACTTCAATATCAAAATTAGTATAGCTTAAACCGTAACCAAACGGAAACAGCGCCTTTTCCTTAGAAAAAGTTTCAAAATATCTGTAACCTACAAATATATCCTCAACATAAGTGTTAAATAGCTTGTTGCCGAAATGCATTGCACTTGGATAATCTTCATATCTTACAGCAATCGTATCTGTAAGCCTACCTGATGGATTAACTCTGCCGAAAAGCACGTCTGCAATAGCATTACCGCTTTCCATTCCGCCTTGCCAAGCGTAAATTATACCTCTAAGCCTTTCCTCATAGTCAAGTACCCACTGCATATCAATAATGTTGCCGCAGTCAAGCAAAACAGTAACATTGCTGAAATGATTGCAAACATTGTCTAACAGAGTACGCTCCTCATCGGTAAGGTAGTAACTGCCTTTGGTAAGCGTGTTCTCTCTGTCCTCACCTGCGGCACGACCGATAACAACGAGTGCAACATCGCTTTCTTCACTTGCTCTTTCAATCATTTTATCATCAAGGCTCGGCTCTTCAAAATTCATAGGCCAATGACCCCAAAAGCCGCGAGGTGCAGGATTGTTTTTAGTGAAATCCTTGTAATATTCCAAAAGCCATTCGTTAACGTGGCCGCCCGCATTTTTTATTCCGTCAATAACGTTTACAAAGTACGGAGCGTTAACGTCGCCGCCGCTGCCGTAGCCGACATAGAAATAATCAAGTTGACATCTGCCGAAAACAGAAATTTTTGTATCAAACTTATAGGGCAGGGCATTATTGTTTTTTAAAAGTACAATACCTTCTGCCGCCGCTTTTCTTGCAAGGGCAGGCATATTGCCGAATATATCTCTTTCGCCCTCAGCCTTAACTTCAAGCTGGGATACTCCGCCGCTTGAAATTCTTTCAGATAATGTCGATACGAATTTATCGATTTTGTGTTTAAACTTCATAGTCTTTCCCCTTAAAAATAGTGAAATTAATTCAATTCTTATTATACAATATCATATTTTCAATGTCTATATTTTTGTATAAATTTTCATAATGTGAACATAATATCCTTGAAAACATAATGAAAAATAAGTGGAGGAATTCTTATGAGTTTTATCAAAAAAACAGTGTCAGCGCTTCTTTGTGCTGTTTTGGTTGCTTCAAGCGTTCTTGTCTTTGCCGCTTGCGGTAAAAACAACAATAATAATATTGAAAACAGCACAACAAAGTCAAACAATGCAAACGTCACAAACGTCACGGTAAGATATCTTAATTTCAAGCCGGAGGTTGCCGATGTTTATAAAAAAATTGCCGATGAATATGAAAAGGAAACCGGTGTCAAGGTAATAGTTGAAACTGCTGCAAATAATGAATACGAATCAACACTCACTGCAAAAATGTCAACCAAGAGCGCTCCTACGTTATTCCAAATCAACGGCCCTAAGGGTTATGCGAATTGGAAGGAATATTGTGCCGACTTGTCCGACAGTAAACTTTATAAGCACTTGAAAGATAAATCGCTTGCAGTTACCTCAAAAGACGGCAAGGTTTACGGTATTCCCTATGTTGTTGAGGGGTACGGAATTATTTATAATAAAGCAATAACCGATAAGTATTTTGAACTTGATAACAAAAATACGGATTTTAAATCAATGGATGATATCAATTCCTTTGAAAAATTAAAGGCTCTTGTTGAGGATATGCAAAAAAATAAATCAGCACTCGGTATTGACGGCGTTTTTGCTTCAACCTCACTTAAAGCAGGAGAAAATTGGCGCTACCAAACTCACCTTGCAAATGTGCCGATTTATTATGAATTTACTAAAAATAAGATTGATTTAACATCAAACGATACCTCAAAAATCACCTTTGAATATGCTCAAAATTTTAAAAATATCTTTGACCTCTACCTTGATAATTCAACTATAGAAAAAGGAAAAACAGGCACTAAAACAGTTACGGATTCTATGGCTGAATTTGCTACTGAAAAATGTGCCATGGTGCAAAACGGCAATTGGGCTTGGAGTCAAATAAGCAAGGTGTCAGGCAATAAGGTTGACGAAAACAATGTTAAATTTTTGCCGATTTATACAGGCGTTAAAGGCGAAGAAACACAAGGCCTTTGCATCGGCACGGAAAATTACTATGCAGTCAATTCAAAGGCAAGTCAGGCTGAGCAAAAGGCGGCAAACGACTTTATCTATTGGCTTTATTCAAGCGAAAAGGGTAAGAAATTTGTAACAGATGACCTTGGTTTTATTGCTCCCTTCGATACCTTTAATGACGACGAAGTGCCAAACGACCCACTTGCAAAAGAAATAAGCAATTGGATGAATAAGCAAAGCATTACTACAATTCCTTGGTATTTCACCGTTTTTCCGTCCCAAACTTTTAAGGATAATTTCGGCTCATCACTTTTAAAATATGCTCAGGGCAATAAATCATGGGATGAGGTTAAATCTGACGTAGTTAAAGATTGGGAAAAGGAAGCAAACGCTTCAAAATCATAAAATATTACTTCTTTAGGCAGGGCTTCCTGCCGTACATATCAAGTGAAAAAGAGGTATAGTGTGAAAAATCACACAATACTGATTGTATTGCCCTCAAAATTTGCTGATGCATAATTTTGAGATGGCTGAAATCACCATTTACGCCTGCTCAGGCAACGCAGGATATAGGGTGATTCTTAATAAACTATTTGTTGACTGAAAGGCTATGGTGATTATTATGAAACGAAGTATTAAAAAATACGCTCCCATATTTTTATTGCCTATAACAATAGCGTTTTTATTTGCTTTTGCCGTTCCGTTTGTTATGGGCGTCGGTCTTTCTTTTACGGATTTTACAACTGTAACTGATGCAAAATGGGTAGGTTTTCAAAATTATATTGACGCTTTTACATCATCAAGTGATTTTCTTCATTCGCTAGGTTTTACTGCTTTGTTTACAGTAGTAAGCATTATAACGGTCAATGTTTTCTCATTTATTTTGGCACTTCTTTTAACTCGTGGTATAAGAGGTACTAATCTTTTTCGCTCTGTCTTTTTTATGCCTAATCTTATCGGCGGAATAGTTCTCGGCTATATTTGGAATTTGCTTATTAATGCTGTTCTTTCCTCTTTTGGAGTTGATATAACATATAAGGCTGAATACGGATTTTGGGGACTTGTTATTCTTACGAATTGGCAGCTTATCGGATATATGATGGTAATTTATGTTGCAGGGCTTCAAAATGTTCCTAATGATTTGATTGAAGCCGCTCAAATTGATGGCGCATCACCGCTAAAAACTCTTTTCTCGGTTAAAATTCCTATGGTTATGCCGTCTGTTACAATTTGTATGTTTTTAACCCTTACAAATTCATTTAAAATGTTTGACCAAAATCTGGCGTTGACAGCCGGCGCACCCGAAAGGGAAACGGAAATGATTGCCCTTAATATTTATAATACATTTTACGGCAGAGTAGGTTGGCAGGGTGTAGGTCAGGCAAAGGCGGTTATATTTTTTGTAATTGTCGGTATATTGGCATTTTTGCAGCTTAAAATCACAAGCAGTAAAGAGGTGAACGCTTGATGAAAAAATCTAAAAGAGTAGGGAATAATGTTATTTTTTTTGTTCTGCTTGCATTAAGCGTGTTGTTTTTAGTGCCGATAATTATTGTGATTATTAATTCGTTTAAATCTCGGATTTATATTTCAAGTCAACCGCTTAAATTGCCAAACGCCGAAACTTTTGTTGCTCTTGAAAACTATATTAACGGCGTTACATCGTCTGATTTTTTCTCGGCTTTTTTACGCTCCCTTTTTATTACTGTTGTAAGCGTTATATTAATAGTTCTCTTTGCTTCAATGGCGGCTTGGTATATCGTCAGGTCAAATTCAAAAATAACAAAAGGGATTTATTATATGCTTGTTTTCAGTATGATTGTTCCTTTCCAAATGGTTATGTATACAATGACGTATGTTACAAACCGTGCAAATCTTGATAATGTTTTCGGCATAACCTTTGTCTATCTCGGTTTTGGTGCAGGACTTTCCGTTTTTATGCTTTGCGGCTTTATTAAAAGTATTCCCCTGGAAATAGAAGAAGCGGCAATGATAGACGGCGCATCTCCCATTCAAGCTTTTTTTACTGTTGTTTTTCCTATGCTTAAACCCACGGCAATCACGGTTGCAATACTCAATACTATGTGGATTTGGAACGATTATCTTTTGCCTTATCTTGTTTTAGGCTCTGATAAAAAAACAATCCCAGTTGCCATTCAGCTTGCAATGCAGGGCGCTTACGGCTCAACCGATTACGGCGGCTTTATGGCAATGCTTGTGCTTGCGATTGTGCCAATAATTATTTTCTATATTTTTTGCCAAAAATATATTATAAAGGGCGTTGTTGCAGGCGCAGTTAAAGGATAATTTAAAGGAGTTTTTTCAGTGGCGTCAATTACCTTAAATCATATAGTAAAAACCTTTGATGACGGTGTAACCGTTATCCCTGACTTAAATCTTGAAATTAAAGACAAGGAATTTGTTATATTTGTAGGTCCGTCCGGCTGCGGCAAATCGACAACACTTCGTATGATAGCCGGGCTTGAGGATATTTCTTCGGGTGAACTTATTATAGGCGGTAAAACGGTAAATAATATTCCGCCGAAAGACAGGGATATTGCCATGGTTTTTCAAAGCTATGCGCTGTATCCTCATATGACTGTTTATAAAAATATGGCATTTGCGCTTAAACTTCGCAAAGAACCTAAGGATGTTATAGATAAAAAGGTCAGGCAGGCGGCAAAAATTCTCGAACTTGAGCCGTATTTAAATCGAAAGCCAAAGGCACTTTCCGGCGGTCAAAGGCAAAGAGTCGCACTCGGCAGGGCAATGGTAAGAAATCCTTGCGCATTTTTGCTTGATGAACCGCTTTCTAATCTTGACGCAAAGCTTCGCACCCAAATGCGCTCTCAAATTGCACTGCTTCATAAAAGGCTTGAAACAACATTTATTTATGTAACCCATGACCAAACGGAAGCTATGACTATGGCAGACAGAATGGTTGTAATGAAAGACGGCGTCGTTCAACAATTTGATACTCCGTCAAATTTGTATAATCACCCTTGCAATATGTTCGTAGCAGGTTTTATAGGAACGCCTCAAATGAATTTTATCGACGCAACAATAATTACTTGTTCGGGAGAGCTTTGCGCACTTGTTGACGATATTACCGTCCCTCTTCCTTTGCGAATGCAGGAAAACGAGAATGTAAAAAAATATGTCGGCAAGCCTATTGTTTACGGTATAAGATGTGAGGATATGCATATAAATTCAAGTTATGCACTTGAAAACAAGCAAAATGAAATTACACTCAAAGCCGACTTAGCGGAAATGATGGGCAGTGAGGTCTATATCTATTCATCAATTAACGATAAAGAAATAATTGCCAAGGTCAGAAGTGATACAAATATTTCCTCAGGCGACAGCGTTAAACTTTATATCGACACGGAAAAAGTTCATTTATTCGACCCTGAAAGCGAACTTCTGATTTGTGACTGAAAAGGACTGAACAAAATGCTTAATGAAAGAGCAAGCGGCGTGCTGCTTCATATTTCATCTTTGCCGTCAAAATACGGAATAGGTTGCTTTGATAAATGCGCTTATGATTTTGTCGATTTTTTGCAAGCAGCAGGTCAAACCTATTGGCAGATTTTGCCGCTTTGCCCGACAACAATAGGCGACTCGCCTTATCAGAGTATTTCCACCTTTGCGCTTAACGAGTATTTTATTGATTTAGATGCCCTGTGCCGTCTTGAATTGCTGAAAAAAGAAGAGTTTGAAGATATAGAATGGTTTAAAGATAAAAACAAGGTGGATTACTCTTTGTTATATACTAACAGGCACAGGGTGCTTTATAAAGCATTTGACAGATTTAAACGCAATATCCCAAACGATTTTGATTTGTTTTGCAAAGAAAATCTTTCTTGGCTTGGTGATTATTCGCTTTTTTGTGCTGTTAAGGATTATTTCGGCGCAGAACCTTTTTATTATTGGAATGATGATATTAAGTATCGTGAAATGTTTGCCGTAGAGGAATTTAAAGAGATATGTAAAGACAGAATTCTTTATTATAAAATGATTCAGTATTTTCTTTTTTCGCAGTGGCGGGCAATTAAGAAATATGCTAATAAACGAGGAATATCAATAATAGGAGATATGCCCATTTATGTCGCAAATGACAGTGCAGATGTATGGGCAAATAAGGAAATATTTAAACTTAATCCTGAATTAAAAGCAAGCGAACTTGCAGGATGTCCGCCGGACTGCTTTTCACCTGACGGTCAGCTTTGGGGTAATCCCGTATATGATTGGAAAAAACTTAAAAAGCAAAAGTATTCTTGGTGGATTGAAAGACTTAATCAAAGTTTCAAAATTTACGATATAGTTCGTATCGACCATTTTCGAGGCTTTGAATCATATTACAGCGTAAAAGCAGGCAGTAATACGGCACGCAAGGGCTTGTGGCACAAGGGCGGCGGAAAATCATTTTTTGATGCTTTGCCTAAGGAATTTAAGAATAAGATTATCGCTGAAAATCTCGGATTTTTAACGAAAGAGGTTGATGAACTTCTTAAATATACAGGTTTTCCGGGTATGAAGGTGCTTCAGTTTTCCTTTGATTCAAGGGATGATAACGGTAAATCATTGCCTGACGATTTTGAAAAAAATAACGTTGTTTATACAGGCACTCACGACAATGATACTGTTTTGGGTTGGTGCAATACTGCCGATAAAAAAGACGTGGCTTATGCTATGCGTTATCTTGGAGCAAAGGATAAATTTGATTTAGTCGATAAAATGAACGAGTGCGCTATGAATTCAAACGCAAATACTTGTATTTTGACTATGCAAGAATTGCTTTGTTTAGGCAGCGAGGCACGTATGAACACCCCGTCAACAATGGGAGAAAATTGGAAATGGCGAATGAGTAAAGATGATTTAACCTCATCTCTTGCAAATAAACTTTTAGATATTACTAAGAAAAGCGGAAGGTGTGTTAATGGATAATATTAAAGAAAAATTAGAACTTTTGGCTTTTGGAAAATATAATAAAAATGTTAATAATCTCACAGTCGGCGAACTTTATGACGTTCTGGGAACGCTTGTGATATCAAACATTTCACCCGATTGGCAAAAAAGTATGACAGAACATATTAATTCTCGACGTGCCTATTATTTCAGCGCCGAATTTCTTGTAGGGCAACCTGTTTATAAAAACTTGATGTGCCTTGATATCGAATCGGAAATTGAAGAGGCACTATCAGGCTTTGAACGTTCACTTAAGGAATTTGAAGCATTGCCAGACGAGCCTCTCGGTAACGGAGGTTTAGGCAGGCTTGCCGCTTGTTTTTTGGACAGCGCCGCAAATCTTAATGCTCCGCTTGACGGCTACGGTATTAAGTATCGTTTCGGTCTTTTTAAGCAGGAAATTGAAAACGGTTTTCAAATTGAAAAGATATATAATTCTTCTCAATATAATGACCCTTGGTGCGTACCTTGCAAAGGTGATAAAGTTAAGGTCAGTTTTGGCGACGGTGACGTCTGGGCAGTGCCTTATGATATGCCGATTATATCTTTTAAAACTCGTAAATTTTCAACTCTGCGCCTTTGGCAGTGCGAAAGCATAAATGAATTTGATTTTGCACTGTTCAGTGAGCAAAGGTATACAAAATCACTTGAAGAAAAAAATAATGCAGAAAATATTTCAAGACTTCTATATCCAAACGATTCAACATTAGAAGGCAAAAAACTTAGATTTAAACAGCAGTATTTTTTCACAAGCGCTTCCTTGCAGGATATTATTAAGAAATATAAAAAATACCAATGTGACGATTATAATCATTTTTCGCAATATATTACAATTCAGCTTAATGATACTCATCCTGTTGTCGCAATCCCCGAACTTATAAGACTTCTTACTCTTGACGGTTGCGATTTTGACTACGCACTTAATATCTGCCGTGATGTTTTTAATTATACAAATCATACAATTATGCCGGAAGCCCTTGAAAAATGGGATTTAAAGCTTATTGACAGCATTTGCCCTGATATTGCGAGAATTATCATTGGTATTGATAAAAGACAGTCAGAGGAGCTTTCAAAAGGCAATTTTGATAAACTGAATATGCAAATCATTCAAGACGGCGCTGTTAATATGGCGTATCTTGCCTGCTATGTATGCAAATATATCAACGGAGTAGCCGAACTTCACACAAAGCTTTTGAAAGAAAGCGTATTACCATCATTTTCTGAAATCTATCCCGATAAATTTCAGAATAAAACAAACGGAATTACTCAACGAAGGTTTCTTCGCCTTTGCAATCCTAAATACAGCGCTCTTATCACCGAACTTTTGGGAAGTGATGAGTGGATTAACGATTTATCCCGATTAAAAGAGCTTGAAAAATTTGCTCAAAATAAAGATGTTTTAGAGAGATTTATCGAAATTAAAAAAGAAAACAAAAAGAAACTTGCAAGCTATATTCGTTTAAAAGACGGCGACTCTTTTTCACCTGATTTTATTGTTGACTCCCAAATAAAAAGGCTTCACGAGTATAAACGTCAGCTTTTGAATATTCTTGTTATTCTTGAACTTTATTTTGAAATTAAGGAAAAAAGCCTAAATGATTTTACCCCGACCGTATTCATTTTCGGTGCAAAGGCGGCTCCGGGTTATGACAGGGCAAAGGGGATAATTAAGCTTATTAACGAGGTCAAAAGGCTTGTTGAAGCTGACGAATACGTAAGTCGATTTATTAAAATTATTTTTGTGAGCGATTACAGCGTTTCTTATGCAGAAAAAATAATTCCTGCCTCCGATGTGTCAGAGCAAATTTCAACGGCAGGCACGGAAGCATCAGGAACAGGCAATATGAAATTTATGCTAAACGGTGCTGTTACACTTGGTACTTTTGATGGTGCAAATATTGAAATAGTTGAAAGAGCAGGGGAGGAAAATAATTATATTTTCGGTGCAAGGGTAGAGGAAATTAATAAAATAAAAGACACCTATGAACCAAGGGAAATTTATAATTCAAATCCTAAGGTTAAAAGATGCCTTGATACTCTTGTTGACGGAACGTTCAGTGATAATAATACGGGTATCTTTAGAGAATTGTATAACTCGCTTTTAGAGGGCGCATCTTGGCATAAGGCGGATAATTATTATCTTTTGCTTGATTTTGAGCCGTTTTTAAAGGCTAAGCTTAGACTTAATCTCGATTATAAGGATAAATACGCCTTTGCTGAAAAATGCTTTAGAAATACCTGTGCCGCAGGGTTCTTTTCGTCTGACAGAACAATAGAGGATTATTCAAAGAATATATGGAAAATCAATAAGCTGTAAAAAAATAATGGGTTACCTTATATTTGGTAACCCATTCAGACTGTCGATAAAGTGGCTAAACCACGCCGTGCTATAAAACGAAATTCCGTTCGGGGACCCCGACAAATTGAAAATTTGGTAGGGAAAAGGAGAAAGGGACGAAGTGTTTGAATGAATTTCAAAGAAATTCATTCAAACACGGAATTTCTTTTGACGTATCGTAGGGCAAGGGCTTGCTCTTGCCGAAATAAAATCAAAAGTACATTTATAGAAAAGTGGCTT
>OLQV01002862.1_pt1 | contig 10882 bp, 8 predicted proteins | sample 1672371 | NCBI WGS metagenome assembly OLQV01 (sample SAMEA3136676, study PRJEB25190) | human gut metagenome
CCATTCCATACATATTATACATCTTCATCATATCCTGCATACGGCGGCTCTCTTCGGAAAGAGTCATCATTGCTGATACATTTTCATTTTTCAGATTCTCAACATGTACTTCCAGTTTATCTTTATTAAGGCTCTTACGGAAAAGTTCTGTCAGTGCTTTGACAGTTTCTTCATCGGCAGTACCCTCACCCTTCATTTCTTCGGTCAGATCCGCATCAATACGCTTAAACTGTACTTCCTGATGTTTCTGCTCAAGACTGGAAATAAATGCACTGTCAATATTATGCTTCAGGATAACGGCATCTTTTCCTGCTTCCTTAAACATATTGATATACTGACTCTGCTGAACTTCATCAGTTACATAAAAAATTACTGTCTTCTCAGGTTCTTTCGCTTCCGCATTGTCTTTGTTTTCAGACTCTGCTGCATCTTCTTTCTTTTCTTCTGTCTGAGCTTCAGTTTCTTCTGTTTCTTTTTTATTCTCTTCAATGCAGTCCTTTAATGTGAGATATTTGCCATCAAGATTCTTAAAGAGTACATAATCTCCCATTTTCTCTGCAAATTTAGCATCTTTAATACAGCCATATTTAATAAACGGGCTGATATCATCCCAGTATTTCTCATAAGATTCTCTGTCAGTCTTGCACATTCCGGTAAGCTTATCTGCCACTTTTTTGGAAATGTATTCAGAAATCTTCTGTACAAATCCATCATTCTGCAATGCGCTTCGTGACACGTTCAATGGAAGATCCGGACAATCGATCACACCTTTCAGAAGAAGCAGGAATTCAGGAATTACTTCCTTGATATTATCTGCGATAAATACCTGATTGTTATAAAGTTTGATCGTTCCTTCAATGGAATCATACTCTGTATTGATCTTCGGGAAGTACAGGATACCTTTTAAATTAAACGGATAATCCATATTCAGATGTATCCAGAATAACGGTTCCTTATAATCCATAAATACCTTGCGGTAAAATTCCTTGTATTCATCATCTGTACATTCATTCGGATGCTTCATCCAGAGAGGATTAATATCACTGATGGAAACCGGACGTTTATTGATCTTTACTTTATCCTTTGCAGGAGAAATTTCAACAACTTCCTTTTCACCTTTATCATTTTCTTTTTCTTCTGTCTTTGCTTCCTCATGAATATGTTCAACAACTACATCATCGTCTCTTAACTCAGATTCATCAATTGTCTCATATTCCTGAGGTGCATTTGCTTTGGAAAGGTAAATATGAACCGGCATGAAGGAACAGTATTTCTCAAGAATCTCACGCATACGGTACTCATTTGCAAATTCCAGGCAGTCTTCATTCAGGAACAGGGTGATTTCTGTACCAATCGTATTCTTGTTACCTTCCTGGATATCATATTCTGTTCCGCCATCGCAGGACCAGTGTACAGGCTGTGCACCTTCTGTATAGGAAAGTGTATCAATATGCACTTCATCCGCTACCATAAATGCAGAATAAAATCCAAGTCCAAAATGACCGATCATCTGATCATCTGTAGTTTTGTCTTTATATTTCTCAAGAAACTGAGTTGCACCTGAAAAAGCAATCTGGGTAATGTATTTCTCTACTTCATCAGCAGTCATGCCAATACCATTATCGATGAATTTCAGAGTTTTCTCATCAGGATTAACAATTACCTGAATCTCCGGTTTATATCCTTCCGGAAAAGTATATTCTCCCATTACTTCCAGTTTTTTCAGTTTAGTGATCGCATCGCATCCGTTGGAGACCAGCTCTCTTACAAAAATATCATGATCGGAATATAACCATTTCTTGATGATTGGGAAAATATTTTCACTGTTAATTGATAAATTTCCATGTTTTACAGCCATGCTGTCCACACTCCTTTTTGTTTTTAATCATTTGCCGCAACTTTATCTGTCAATATACTGCATTCTTATCTGCTCTGCCTCCGGAGCCAAAACTATCCTCTCCTGTTTATCCTTTGAAATAGCTTTTGACTCCTGTAAGTTGCTTCTCTGAAAGATATAGTAATACCATTTATTCCAAAAGTCAAGAAAAAATTAGCACTCACTAAAAATGAGTGCTAATAATTTTATATTTTACATATTCCCCTGTATTTTTTTCTTCAGATAACTCTTATTTCTTTCGTCTTTTGTATACCACAACTCCCACAATACATCCCGCTGCAATCGCCAGAATAATCACAAACGGTGTGATATTAGTCGTATCTCCTGTCTTTACCGCTGATTTCGCAGTTGCTCCATTCGGCTGCGGAGTCGGAGTTGCGGTTACAGTCTGCGCCTGTGTAATACTGAAATTCACCTGTTTAGTATCCTGCTCCCCTGTATTCTCCCATTCACTTCCATTATACTTCTGACGGTCAAATGTAACTGTCAATGTGTAGGTTCCGGCCTTCGTAATTCCAAATGCAGCAGTATAAGGTGCACTGCTCCAGCTATTTGTATTGATCACTTTCCAGTTATACGGTACATAGCGGACATCTCCCTTTCCCGGACTTTCATTGTCCATACCCGCTCCGACTGCTGTAAATGTAATCTTTGACTGTGTTGTATATCCATCTGAACTGATTCCTGTAATCTTATTATCTGCCGGATCTGCAATTTTCGCCTTGCGGGCAGCTTTAACCGTAAACTGAACTTTCACTTCTGCACTGATCTGCTGTTCATTATCAATCACAACTGACTCTGTATAGGAGCCGGCCTTTAAACCCGCCTTCGGGCGGATTTTAAATGTACAGCTCTCCCCCGGTGCAAGCTCTGTGGCTGAAAGTTTCCCGATTTTAAAGTTTTTACCTGACGGTGCATTTAAAGTTACATTTGTATTCCCCTCATTCGTCACTGTAACTTTCTGCGCTTCCGGTGCCTCACTATATCCTTCTTTTGCTTTTCCAAAATTCAGTTCTTCCGGTGTTACGGATAATTTATAAATCTTTTTCACTTCCGAAACAGTCGCAGAAGCTTTGATCGTTGTCAATACATCCTCCTGTCCTTCCGAACTGGTCTGGGCTATCTGAATACTGTCCAGATAATTGCCGACTTTCAGACCGGTCACCGGTACTGCTGTAAATGCAGCAGAATCTCCCGGCTCCAGCACTGATGCCGAAAGTTCCCCAATATCAAAATACTCTGCATATGGCTGCATCAGCGAAACAGTTGTATTTCCTGTATTGGTAAGTGTAATGGTCGTCGCTTCAGGAGTATCATAACCTTCCTTCAGATCATCATAACTGAAAGATTCCGGATCTGCCTGAACTGCTGTGATCTGTTCCTGTTCTGCCTCTTTTACAGATACTTCCGCAGTTACCTGCGCTGCTACTTCCGAATCCTCTTCACTTTCAAATATCAGGGTATCACTGTAATCCCCCTTCGTCAGACCGGTTTTTGGCTGTACCATGAACATAAGAGAATCACCTTTTGCAATCTGTATTCCTGATACAGCTTCACTTCCATCTTCGTTCATCACCTCAAAATAATCTGATTTCGGTATCTTTAAAGTGACAGTTCCGTCCCCTGTATTTGTTACGGTTACGGACAGTGTCTCATTGGCCTGTGTATAATTTTCTTCGATATCGCTGAAATTAAGACTTCCTGTATTTACATCAAGAGACTGTGCCTCAAGAGATGCATCTGCATTGTCACCTGCCGATGGAGCCTCGCTGTCATCCGGCGTCTCTGTCGGTTCTGCAGAAGGCTCATCCGAAGGCTTCAGATCTTCGTCATCTGATGAATCATCCTCACCTTCAACTGCAATCTTCGCTTCAAAAGAAACCTCAATACCTTCTTCCGTCCGGTATGTGATCATATCATCATATTCACCCGGTTCCAGCCCTTCCCTCGGCTGTATCCATACGCTTACAGATTCACCTGCACTCAGCGGTTCTGTAATATCCTGAACCATAAAATGTTCCGGACTGATCTCCTGAAAATTCAAGCTCTCATTTCCGGTGTTCGTAATCTGCACATACTGTGCTTCCACATCCTCAAGATCACTCTTTACTGTTCCAAAATCACAAATCTGATCTTCGCTGTCCTCTACAGTGGCAATCGCTTCGTAAGTTTTTTGATCCTTATCGTCTTCACCTGCTGCCTGTCCATCTTTCTCTGATCCATCTGTCTGCACATTTCCGTTCTCATCCACCTGCAGCTGATCTTCTGTATAAATTTTCATCTGGGAATCATCAGTACCTTCTGTTGTTTCCTCCGGCTGACCTTTTGTGTTCTGAGATCCATCTTCCTGTTCATTCCCTGCATTCTGCTGTACATCTTCTGTTCTATCTACATCCTGATTTTCAGAATCCTGACTGCCTTCTGCATTATCTGCTGTTTCTTCCAGCTGTGCATCCTCTGTTCCATCTGCCGTTTCTTCCAGCTGTGCATTCTCTGTTCCATCTGCCGTTTCTGTCTGCTGTGTATCCTCTGCTTCCTGTTCCACTGCTTTCGCCTCTTCTTCAGTTGCAGCTACCTCTAACGTCTTTGCAGTAAGAGTACCTGTCAGTCCGCTTCCATCTACAGGGGTCAGATCAAGCACTAGTCTGCATCCCAGATCATCCTGAGTGATCGTATAGGTCTTCTCAGTACCTACCTGTGTTAACTCCTTCTCCCCTGTCTGTCTTGACCAGGAAAAAGTAAAATCTTCATCTGTAACCTCTTCCGGTGTAACCTTTGCATAATCTGCACTCAACACTACGCCTACAGCTGCAAGTCCCTTAATCTTAAGCTTACCGCCCAATTCTCCTGACGGAGCTGCCGCAAAAACCATGGATGGAATCATTGAAATAACCATCATCACAGTCATTACAACTGCAAGAAATCTCTTTCTCTCCATCTGTAGTCCTCCTTTTCATTTATAATAAAATTTGTAATTATTCAGCAGCCACTCTGAAGGTACTGAATAATTACAGTTCTGTGATGCTTCTGTGTCTGTCTGCCCTTTTCATTCCCATCACAGACCACAGCACCGTTTTTCTCTTTATAAAAGCATTATAGCATCGCATTTTCCGGAAATGTAATCTGTATTTTCTCCCTTAAAACAACTTCAGCCCCTGAGTATCAGAGTTCAATTTTCTCCAATATTCAGGGACCGAACTGTGTTTTACAGTTATTTCTCCGATATATCACGTGATATCCATAATTTGACCGAACAGTTTTTATCCTTCTACTATCAGATATTTTCCATCCGGCAGAGCAAATACTTCACTTGCATCTTCCAGTTCTTCATCTGACATTCCTTCCACATCAGCGCCTGACTCTTCCAGATATTCTCTCACTTCTTCAATAGAATCCACAACCTGCGCCATGCAATCCTCAAGGAATGCTTCCGCTGCTTCATATGATTCTGCTACCGCCTGTGGAAAAAGCTGCTCCTGATTTTCAAGAAACGTATTAATACATTCTTCTGTAAACAATTTAAATAACCTCCTCAATCTTTCCCTTTGCCCGGATCAGCTTCTCAAGGACCGGTTCAACCTGTTTTGTCATATAGGACGTAGCTGCCCGTACCCCCTCCTTGGAATGCTCCATGGCAAAGCCATATTTTACCGCTTTAAGCATCTCTATATCATTATATTCGTCTCCGAACGCAATACATTCTTCCGGCGAAATATGATATCTTTTCTGATATTCTCTGATTCCTTTTGCCTTGTTTGTTCCAAAAGGAATAAAATCAATCCACTCATTTCCCGAAGTGACAACAACACATTCTTTTCCAAATCTGTCCATCCAGTATTTCACAGATTCTTCTGTAAGGCCGGCCGGTTCAAACACAGCCAGCTTCATGATAGGAGCCGTCATCTCTTCCATGCTGTTTACAAATCTGCATTCATTTTTTACTTCATATAACATATGGTCATGAAATCTCTTTGTCTTCGGCATCAGGTAGTGGTAATCCTTTGCAGAACAGGTAAACTCGGCATCCTTCTTTTCCAGGATTGCAGAAATAATCTCCCCTGCCAGCTTTCTGTCAAAAGAATCCTGATACAGTACCTCTCCATGATCCACTGCCAGTGCACCATTCTCCGAAATATAGGAAATCTCTGAAGCAACAGGTGCAAACAGCTTTGTCATATTCGGATATTGCCTTCCACTGGCTGCTACAAACATAATCCCCAGTTCCTCTAACTGCCTGATCAGCGAAAAAATTTCTTCAGGCAGAGACTGTGCCTTATGTAAAAGTAACGTCCCATCCAGATCACTTGCAACCAACTTAATCATTTCCATATTCCTCGCAAATCTTTACCAGATCTGTCGGTTTCTCAGCGACAAGATCTGCTCCATTCTCATTCAGTTCTTTTCGGTCACGAAAGCCCCATAGCGCACCTACTGTATACATTCCTGCTGCTTTACCGGTCTTCATATCTGTACTTGTATCTCCCACATACATACATTCTTCCGGTTTTACACCAAATTTCTCCGCAACCATAAGCGGACCATCAGGTGCCGGTTTCCTGCGGATTGCTTCACTCTGACCAACTACCATATCAAATTCCCCGTCAAAAAGCTGCGCAATTACTTTCACAGCTGCAGGATGAGGTTTATTTGAACAAACTGCCAGCTTCATTCCATGTTCCTTCAATTTCTTTAAGGTTTCCGGCATTCCCTTATAGGGAACTACTTTATACATCGGATCTGCTTCAAACATTTCCCGGTAAAGCTTCTGTCCCTCATCATAATGCGCAAGTTCCGGATCCCCCGCATCCTTAAGTGCGCGGCGGATCAGCATATTTGCCCCTTCTCCGCTGTAATATCTGAAATTATCCACCGGAAGTGTTTTCAACCCGAATTTTTCCATAATAATATTAGTCACATAAGCCATGGAATCCAGCGTATCAGCCAGTGTTCCATCCAAATCAAATATACATGCTTTAATCATCTTTTGTCATCCTCTTAAGTTAATTCCTGATTTCTTCATTTCATAAAATAATCTGGCAACCGGGAGTCCTACCACATTATTGTAATCTCCGCTAATCCCCTTTACATAAATTCCGAAAAGTCCCTGGATGCCATAGCTTCCAGCCTTATCCATAGGCTCTCCTGTAGCAACATACTCTCTGATCTCCTCATCTGAAACCGGATAAAAAGTCACATCTGTACTTTCATAAAAAGTATGTTCTGTCCAGACTTTTTCTTTCTTTTCCCATACAGAAACGCCGGTATATACCTGATGAGTACTTGCCTGAAGTTTCTTTAATGTATTCACTGCATCCTCTGTATCATGAGGTTTGCCAAGGATCACATTCTCAAACACTACCACTGTGTCAGATCCGATCACAATTGTTCCGTCGGCACTATCTTTCATAGTGCGGATAACAGAAGCTGCTTTATCCGAAGCCAGCTGTTTTACTGCCTCTCCCGGATTGTCTGAAATACGATTCTCATCACCTGATGCAGGCAGCACTTCAAAATCCACGCCAGCCCGTTCCAACAGTTCTTTTCGTCTGGGCGAAGCAGATGCCAAAATAATTTTTCTCATAATAACCTCTTCTTTCCTGTCATAGTATACCTTGTATCTTTTTGGTATGCAACTGCTTTCATTAACTCTTTCCATAAAATTTCGCTTTCCTTTTTATCTGAAAAGTATTAAAATAACAATAACCTATAGCTGAATAAAATGGTATCAGGAGTAAAAGATATTTTTATCCTGACTCGCTGTCAAAAATAGGAGAATATCAGAAAGGAGTTTATGATTATCATGGCTAAAATTAATAAATACTGGGGATATGTTGCAATAGGTGCCCTTACAGCAGCTGCTGCCGGTGCTGTAGCTGCCCTTATTGCCAAAAAAGGATCCTGTAAAGAGGATTTTGATTTTGAAGATGACTTTGATGATTTCGATCTGACTGATGAAAAGGAAACTGCTAAGGAAGATCAGGAACCTGCCGAAGATTTCCAGTCCTGGGAACATACAGGCGAACAGTCTGCAACAGATGACACCGAAAGCGAAGAAGCTGAAGAAGCTGCTGATACAGACGATTCTGAGAAGTCTTCCGATAAAGCTGCTGAAGTTGAGATTAAAGATGCAGAAGAGGAAGAAGATGCCGATGAACCCGAGAATTTTGAAGAGACTATGGACGCTGCATCTGAATCTGAAGAATAAACGTTACCGTTCACAGTAACGTAACCAAAAAGGAATGTTACTTCACGATTATACAATCGTAGAAGCAACATTCCCTTTTTATTCTGATTATATTACTATTTCAGTCTCATTATGCTTTCGGAAGTTTAAATGAGCTCTTCAGAGACACGATACGGTTGAATACCGGTGCACCCTCTTTAGAATCATGGATATCTGCACAGAAAAATCCTGTTCTTACGAACTGGAAGCTGTCATAGCCTTTTGCTTCCATAAGTGCTGGTTCTACATATGCAGTAACTTTTGTCAGAGAGTTCGGATTTACATTCAGAGAACCATCTTCTTTGTTGTATACACCCTTCTCCTCGTCTACGATATTCTCATAGAGACGTACTTCTGCTTTTCCTGCCTGACTTGCTTCTACCCAGTGAATGGTTCCTTTTACTTTTCTGCCATCCGGCGCATTGCCACCCTTTGTTGCAGGATCATAAGTACAGTGTACAACACGTACAGTTCCATCTTCATCAGCTTCATATCCTGTACAGGTTACAAAATATGCGTTCATAAGACGAACCTCTGTGCCCGGGAACATTCTCTTATATTTCTTAGGCGGATCTACCATGAAGTCTTCTCTCTCAATATAGAGTTCTCTGCCAAACGGTATTTTACGGGTTCCCAGTTTTTCATTCTCCATATTGTTCGGAGCTTCCAGATATTCTACTTCGCCTTCCGGATAATTATCGATCACAAGCTTGATCGGATCAAGAACAGCCATCAGACGTGGACGTTTCAGTTTCAGATCCTCACGGATGCAGTATTCAAGCATTGCATAGTCAACAGAGCTGTTTGCTTTGGATACACCGCAGAGTTCTACAAACATTTTGATGGATTCCGGTGTAAATCCACGGCGGCGCAGTGCTGCGATGGAAACCAGACGCGGATCATCCCATCCGTCTACGATGCCTTCCTCTACCAATTTCTTGATATAACGTTTACCTGTAACTACATTTGTCAGATACAGTTTTGCAAACTCAATCTGCTTCGGTGGCTGTGGGTATTCCAATTCTTTTACAACCCAGTCATACAGTGGTCTGTGATCCTCAAACTCCAGAGTACAGATGGAATGTGTGATTCCCTCAATCGCATCCTCGATGGGATGGGCGAAATCATACATTGGATAGATGCACCATGTATCACCTGTTCTGTGGTGAGTCATATGAGCAACACGATAGATAACCGGGTCGCGCATATTCATGTTCGGAGATGCCATATCGATCTTGGCACGAAGCACTTTCTCTCCGTCTGCATATTTGCCTTCTTTCATCTCTTCAAAAAGCTGCAGGTTCTCTTCTACGCTTCTGTTTCTGTATGGACTTTCTTTACCCGGCTCTGTAAGAGTTCCACGATATTCACGGATCTGATCTGCTGTCAGGTCACATACATAGGCTTTGCCTTTCTGGATCAGCTTTACAGCAGCTTCATACATCTGTCCGAAATAGTCAGATGCAAAAAACAGTCTGTCTTCCCAGTCTGCACCAAGCCATTTGATATCTGCCTTGATGGATTCTACAAACTCACTCTTTTCTTTGGTCGGGTTTGTATCATCAAAACGCATGTTGAACTTGCCGTTATATTCCTGTGCAAGACCATAGTTTAAAAGAATAGATTTCGCATGACCGATATGAAGATATCCATTCGGTTCCGGCGGGAAACGCGTATGCACGGTGTCATAAACACCCTCTGCTAAATCTTTATCAATGATATTCTCAATAAAATTTTTGGAAACTGTTTCGTTCTCCATCTTTTTCCCTCCTGTTGTCGTATTTTATACTGTTTTTTCACACATCTATATATAAAAAATACAACTGAATATTTTTTATGTCGAATGAATTTATATTATCATTGGAAATTCCATCTGTCAACCGTTTACACAACAGTGACAGGCCTTATATTTCTCAGACGTTACTGTTCACTCCGTTCACAGTAACGTAGCCAAAATTCATTCCAGATTGCCTGCGGCAATGGAATTTTGGCTTGTATGTCTCGGGATTTTGGCATATTCATGCCAAAACACCTTGCGGGACAGTGGTGTGTGAACAGTAACTCTCAGACTCATCTGCACTCTCTTTCAGCAGCTCATATCCTTGACTAACATCTTGCAAAATATTATAATTATATCAACATATCAAGGAGGTGCGGCAATATGAGTAATGCACTACCAATTGAAGATTTAAGTAAAACTTACCTGGAACATTCTATGGTTATCAATAACTTTGTTATCAAGATCGGCAGCCAAATCAAAGACAGCTTATGTCGTGTCTTTGGTGATGGTGTTCAGTATGAATGGCGTGAAAATGATGATAAAGTAATCATTCCTGACGTATCAATCATCTGTAACCTGAGAGACCGTAAGAACATTTCTTTCACTGGCATTCCCCGCTTTGTGATGGAAGTTTTGTCCAATGCCACAGAAGAATATGATCGACATGAAAAAATGAATATTTATTGCAAGGTCGGTGTCTCTGAGTATTGGATCGTTGACTGGAGAAAAAAATCTGTAGAGATTTATCTCTTCGATTTCAAAGAAGATGGCACTGGTTATCCGTATCTTTATAAGACTGTCACAGCCCAGAATAAAGAAGATTTACATCTGGTTATGTTTCCGAATCTGAAGATAACCTTTGACGAGCTGTTCGACATTGGTGAATATTAACGAAAAATAAGGCATAAACCAAGGAAATAGTTTACTCTTTTTATTTGTTTCAGAATGTTTCAGAATCACTTGCATATTGATTTCCTGATCT
>OLQV01002876.1_pt1 | contig 10826 bp, 8 predicted proteins | sample 1672371 | NCBI WGS metagenome assembly OLQV01 (sample SAMEA3136676, study PRJEB25190) | human gut metagenome
TTATAACAAAAAATGTAGGCACTTTTTTTGTGTCTACATTTATCTTACAACTTCACAGCAAACATCTTTTTTTAATTTCTATATAAGAAGCTGCACCCCCTGAGGGCAGCTTCCAAAAAGAATAAAAAGGGGTTGGCTAGTGTGATACTAGCGACCAATTCGCCTAATTCCGAATTGGTAGTTCTTATACTAATCGAAAGTTTGATATTTGTCAACAAAAAAGGCAAAAAAAGTTAAAAAAGTTTGGTATTTATTAGTTTAGATAGTATTTTTTAATTTTAGTAATATCCGATTTAATGTGTAAACTCAATTGTTTGTTATTGGCTTTTGTGTTATCCTATTAACATAGGAGTGATAAGATGGAAAATTCAATTGAAAACTTTAAATTTTTAAGTGATGAAGAATTAAGCACTTTATCATTTTGGGAACTTGCTATATATATGGAACAACTTAATGATCTTGAGAAAGTATATAAAGCATCTTTAGAAAGAAAAGATACTAGCAACACTATACCAAATAATTATGTAAATAAGGATGGTGTTTTAGGTGAATAATTTTTTTATGAATAAGTTAGAAGAGGTTAAGAAAAAGACACAAAGTGAATTGACAAAAAAGGTACAGGGCGAAAAAGTTAATTTAATTAGAGAAGCCTTAAAAAATGATAATATAGAGATTAGTGCTGATTGTGTTGATGTTTCTTCTTTAAAAAGGGAGCTTAAGGATAAGTTACCTGAAATTTCATATGATAATACTTTAATTAAAATAGATGGAATATCTAAGAGTCTTGATGAGTTGTTGGAAAATTTGGAAAATAGTAGTTCTAATAGTATACAGAAGTTTTTTAAGAAGTCAGAGAAGTTTTTTAAACCAATTGCTAAAGCTACTACTTTGGGACTTGCAAGTAGAGCAGCTGTAATACTAGCACCGACAGTAGTTTCTAAGTTGGTTGTATCTGGTGTACTAGTGGCTAATTCTGTTTATAAGATTGTAAAGAATAAGAAAGCTGGAAAAGTTATTTCTAAAGAGTCAGAGTGTAATAAAATTTTAAATGAATTAGAAATAACTAGAGATTCTGCTGGCGGTGTTACTGATACTAGATTTTCAGAAGAAGTTCAGGTTATTATACGTGATTTTTTAAAGACTCATGATGTTAACTTTTTAGATACTGGATATTTGTCATTAAGACAAACTATTTATACTATGGATTTTGAAAAGAAAAAAATGCTATGTAATATTATTAATAATAAATTAGGAAAAGGTATTGATGTAAATGGTAGAATTGATGGTAAAAAGAAAAATTCACTATTTACAGGTGTAAAGAAGGCTGCTGCTTCTGCTGGTGCTGGCTTTGCAACGGGAGTTGGAGCAGCAACCACTGTTAATGCTGTAAATCCTGCTATTTTGTCTGGCTTAATTAATGGTTCTGCAGTAGGGGTTTTTACTTTTTTAAATTCTGGTAGTACTATTGGAGGTGTTGCTGCTGGTGGAGGTACTGTTGGTGCTGGCTTTTTGGCACAGGAGCTTCCTATTGTAGGTGGTGTATCTGAGGCTACTCATTCTGTAGAAAATTTGATTTCTTGTTCTGTTACAGGTGGAATTATTGGCGCTGGAGTTGGTGTTGCTAGTATCTTAGGAGTGCAGGCTGTCAAAACTATAAAAAATATGCATAATCAATTTTCTAGTATGAAAGAACAAAAGAAGATATTAGAATTTGATTCTTTTAAATATGGTAATGATAACAAAGTAGAGATAGAAAAAATGCAAGAAGTTGCTTTAAAAAGTAATACACCGGAAGAACAAATATTATTCAATTTGGTTTATGAATATATGACTGATGAAATGAAAGTTGAGTTTAAGGAAACTCCAACTACTTTGCAACAATTGACTCAGTGTATTGATTCTTGTGATAAAAAACAGAAGGCAAAACTTCATTCTTTTGTTGGCAAGCTACGTGAATGTAATAATGATAAAGGTGATTTTGCAAATACTTTGGCAAAGGTTGGTTATGCAGCAAAGACTGTTGCTACGGTGGGACTTGCTGGGCTTAGTACATTAGATATATTAAAGGATGGTACTTTGTTGCCAGAAATAAGCCGTAAGTTATTTAAAGATGTTCCAAATAATATATATTTAATGATTCCTAATAAGCCTGAAATAGAGAAAATGGATTATAGAGGTGAGTTAACTAATCGTACTGATGACTATGGAATGATAGAAAATGTTACTCAGGCAAAAGAAAATTACCAAAAGTTGGAGGGAATGCAGAAGGAAGTTGGACTTGTTGATGCTAGTAAAATTGCTGAACAACAGGATCAAATTTCAAGTAAAAATGATATTATAGGTTCGTGGTGGGGTGAAACTGCTTGGAATTGGGGAAAAAGAGCATGGAATGATACAAAAGAATTTTTTACTACACCTTTAACCGAACATTTAGAAGTTCTTTATAACAGGACTAGAGAATTTGAAAATAATTTAATTGGAGATACTTTGGGTAAAACTACAATGGCACCTGATGTAGAAAAAATCAATTCTACTATTAATGGTCTTCCAGAGGATCAATTACTTGATTTAGCATATTATTATAATATGTCTCCGGATATAGATAAGACAGCAGAGGCATACCAGACAATTGGAAATGCAATGCAGGCTAAACTAGATGTAGTTCAAGAAAGTATTAATGAATACAACACTATGATGACAGCAATAGATGTTGCATCTAAGACTACGACTGGGGCTGCTACTGTTGGTCAAGTAGCGGCTGTTGTTACAGATAAGCAAAAGTAAAATATATAAGATGTAGACTTGAATTGTTTACATCTTTTTTTATTGGTTACATTGCATTTAAAAGGGAACTAAATGTACGAAAAAACGTGTAAACTTTACTTTTATTTCTTTAAAAAAAGTTTTTGTTATGCTATAATATGCCAAGAAGGAAGTGGTACTAGATGCAATTAAAAGATGTAAAAGGTATTGGACCTAAATCTCTTTCTTTATTAAATAAAATTAATATTAATAGTGTAGAAGATTTGGTAACACATTATCCTTTCCGTTATGAAATACTTGAAAGATGTAATTTGGCAGAAATAGAAGATGGAGGGAAAATTATAATAGATGGAAAAATTGAAAGTGTTCCTATATTAATGCATTTTAAAGCAGGACTTAATAAAATGAATTTTAGATTAGTAACAGCTTCTGGTGTGGTAGGAGTTTCAATTTTTAATAGAGCCTTTTTAAAGTCACAACTTACAGTTGGAACTGGGGTTACAGTTATTGGAAAACTTGATAAGACTAAGAATGTTATAACAGCTTCTGATATAAAGTTAGAAACTTTAATGAATAAAGTAAAAATAGAGCCAGTATATCATTGTACAGCTGGTCTTACAAATAAAAATATGTCGACATATATAAATATGGCTTTGTTGATGTTTGGAAAAGAAATATTTGATTATATACCAAGTGTTTATTTAGAAAGATATAATTTTTTAAATAAGAAGACATCATTAAATATTATTCATAATCCATCAACAATAGAAAAGTTAAAAGAAGTAAAGATTAGGCTTAAATATGAAGAGTTATTTGCTTTTATGTTTAAGATTAATTATTTGAAATTACAAAATAAGAAAAAAAATAATGGTCTTTCTAGAAGTATTGATCGAGAGAAGATTGATAAGTTTATTGATGGTTTACCATTTAAGTTAACTGATGATCAGTTGAAGGCAGTTGAAGAGATCCTTGGGGATTTAGAATCTAGTAGTCGAATGAATAGATTGTTACAGGGGGATGTTGGTTCTGGAAAGACGATCGTTTCTTTTATTGCAATGCTTGCAAATGATTTATCAGGATATCAAAGTGCTTTAATGGCACCTACAGAAATTTTAGCAACACAACATTATAATAACTTAAAGAACTTTTTAGGAGATAGTAATATTAATGTAGAGTTACTTACTGGCTCTACTCCTAAGAAGGATAAAGTTAGAATATATGAAGGATTAAAAGATGGAAGTATTTCAATGGTTGTTGGTACTCATGCTTTAATACAAGATGAGGTTGAGTATAATAATTTAGGTTTAGTAATTACAGATGAACAGCATCGTTTTGGAGTACATCAAAGAGCTAATTTACAAAATAAAGGGATTAAACCAGATGTTTTATATATGAGTGCTACTCCTATACCTAGAACTTATGCTTTAACAATATTTGGAGATATGGATGTTTCTACGATAAAGACAAGACCTAAAGGGAGACAGAAAATAGATACTTATGTAAAGAAAAATAATGAGATTAAAGATGTACTTGGAATGATGTATAAAGAGTTAAAAGAAGGACATCAAGTATATGTTATTGCTCCGTTGATAGAAGATACAGATAATTCTAGTGATCTTGCTACTGTATGTAATTTAAAAGATCAGATGAAGTTGGCTTTTGGAGATAAATATAAAATAGATATAGTACATGGTAAGATGGCAGCTTTAGCAAAAGAAGCAATAATGGAACAATTTAAAGAAAATAAAATACAAATACTTATATCAACAACAGTTATAGAAGTTGGGGTAGATGTTTCTAATGCTACGACAATGGTTATTTTTGATGCAGATCGATTTGGACTTTCAACGTTACATCAATTAAGAGGTAGAGTTGGTAGAGGTACTTCTAAGTCACAGTGTATATTAATTAGTGATAGTGATACTGAAAGATTAAAAATAATGGAAACTGTAGATGATGGGTTTGTTATTAGTGAGGAAGACTTTAAATTAAGAGGTCATGGAGATTTATTTGGAACTAAACAATCAGGAGATATGACTTTTAAGATTGCTAATATAAGAGAAGATTATAAAATATTATTACAGGCTAAGAAAGATTCTAAAGAGTACTTACTTGATAAGAATAGTGATGAAGATTTATTAAAGAAAAAATTAATTAGTGATATAACAGAAGGATAGAAGTGTAATTGAAGTTTAAGAATAATATTAAATATTTTTAAGTTCAATTAATATTTCTATTCTTTTTATGTTATACTTTGGTTAAAGGGAGTGTTATTTTTGAAAGCTTTGTTTCCAGACTATGAAAAGAGTTTAAATAATTTTGCGAGTTCTATTTTAAAGTGTTTTGGAGTAGAGTGTAGTTGTTCTAGTTTAAATAGAATTGATAAAATACTAAGAGAAGAGAGTTATAGTAATATTATTGTTTTATCTTATAATGGATTAAGTACTAGTTTTATAGAGAAGAAGATGGATAGTAAGGGTATTTTGTTAAGTAATAAGGCATTTAATATTATTTCTACATTTCCAGCTAGTGATATTACTTCTACTATGTCTTTTTTAAGTGAAAAAACTCCGTATGAGCATGGTTTTATTGATAGTAATGTTGATTTTAATTGTATAGAAGAAAAGGCTAATATGGGTGGTTTTAGGATGTCTTTTGATATGAAGTATGAAAGTATTTTTGATAAGATAAATAATTCTTGTAATGGTAAAGCATATGCATTATTTCCTTTTGGTAAGGGTAAATATAAAAATAGGGAAGAAGCTTATAAGACAATAATTAATTTGAGTAATAATTCTGGTAAAAAGTTAATTTATGCATACTTTGATAATTTAGATAAAGTTATGATGAAGAATGGAGTTGATTCTTCGGAAACAATAGAAGAGGTTTTAAATATAGAAAAAGAGTTAAGTAATTTATGTGAGAAGTTGACAGATGCTATTGTTTTTGTTATTTCTGGGTATGGAAATATAGATTGTTCTAAGATTAGTTTGGATAAAGAGAAGAGTTTAGTTTGTTTAGTTAATGAGATGTTTGAGATAGAGCCTAGATGTCTAGGTGTTAAGACTTTGGAAGGAAAACAAGATGAGTTTAGGGATGTGTTTAATGAAAAGTTTTCAGATAAGTTTTTACTTATAAGTTATGATGAAGTTATGTCTAGGGGATTATTTGGAAAAGATTCTGGTAGTTGTTTTAGGGATAGAATTGGTGATTTTGTTATTGTTGCGACTGATAAGTATTATTTGAGTTGTAGTAAGTGTAAGGCTAATAATAGAATGACTAAATTTGTTTCTTGTCATGGTGGATTTACTGAAAAGGAAATGTTTGTACCAATTATTGCAATTAAGAAGGGTCTATTTAAAGACGGAGTTAGGGCAGTTTGCAAGGGAGACTATGAAGAAATTAGAAAGATGAGTTCTGGTATACAAAAGTGTAGAGCTAGTATTAGAAAGGATTTGTTTAGTAATGTTGGTCCTATTACACATTCTGATTTTGTTAAGTATTTTGGTAGAAATGCTACGGAGACGTGTTTTGTTTATACAATAGAGGATAAGGTTGTTGGCTTTATTAAGGTAAAGCTTAAGACTCTTGGTGGGTATAGACTTTATAATGACTTTGCTTATATTGAGATTGAAAATGTATATGTTAAGGACGATTATCGAAGAAGAGGTATTGGAACTGAGCTTGTTAGATATGTTATTGAGTATGCTAGAAAGAGGCATGTAAAGAAGATTGAGTTTAGAGCTTGGAATTTTGAGGAGGAGATGTTTAAATTTATTGAAAAATTTAAGTCTAATACGTTGTTTACAGTATTTGAAATAGATTTATAGATGTGTAAAGTAAAATTATTTTGCTGGTATAGATTGACAATTTAGTAAAATTCATTTATGATTAAGATGCGTGATGCATGTCACGCCGATATCTCTTACGTTTGTATGTAAGAGTATATTCAACCGAACCCCCTGAAGGAGCCGAAAGGCTCCATTTTTTTCTTTGGAATGTAGGTTGAATTTTTTTATAAAATGGTGGCGATATAATTTTTTTGCAATTCTCAATATATTTTTTGAAATAAAATATATTGTTATTGGCATAAATATGGTCATAGAACTAGTACTTTAATAAATTCAAAAAAAACTGTTCAAATCAAAAAAATAATGTTATACTGTGATTATAATGTTGAAGAAAACATTGTAAATTTAGTTGGTGAAATACATATAAAGTTATGTTTTTTATCAAATTTAATTGACAAACTAAAAATGGTTAATGAACTATCATATTATCGAGATAATAAAAGTTTTAATAATTAGTTATGAATGCAAAAAAAATAATAGAGAGTGAGAAGTGTAAATGAGTAAAATAAGAGTCTTTGAAACTTTTTCTGGTATAGGGGCACAGAATAAAGCTTTAAAAAATGCAAATATAGATTATGAAATTGTTGCTACTAGTGATTGGTTTATGGATGCAATATTGGCGTACGATGCAATTCATTGCAGTAATAAAAAAATCAAAGTTCCATCTTATGAGAAACAAATTGAGTATTTAAATAAATTTACTTTTAGTAATGATTCTGTAAAACCATATAATGATATATCAAGACTAAGTAAGGAAAAGGTGGAAAGGCTGTATATTGCTAATAAAAGGACAAGAAATTTGGGTTCTATTACAGAAATACATGGCTCTGATGTGCCTGATCATGATTTGTTAACATATAGTTTTCCATGCCAGGATTTGTCTACTGGTGGTTTAACCAAGGGAATGAAAAAAGGCTCTGGTACTAGGTCTGGCTTGTTATGGGAGATCGAAAGAATATTAAGCGAATTAGATGAAGAGGGAAGACTTCCTAAATATTTATTGATGGAGAATGTGAAAGCTATTTTAGCACCTTCAAATAAAAAAGATTTTGAAATGTGGAAAAAGTTTTTGATAAGTCTTGGATATCAAAGCGAAGAAATGGTTTTAAGAGGTATTTATTTTGGGGTTCCACAAGATAGATCAAGGTGTTTTATGGTCAGCAAACTTGGTGAGAAACCAAATGTTAAATCTAAGTTAAAAGGTAAGATTTATCCAGAGCAAGATATAAAAAAGTTTTTGCGTACTGATTATACAAATGAAATATATAAGCAAGAAGCCGATGAGGCACAACTTCCTAAAACTAAATCCAGGGAGCTAATGTGGGAAATAAATAAAAGGGATATTAATAAACTGACATATTTTAATACTATTACCTGCAATATGGATAGACAAAATAATGCTGGCATGATTCTTTATGATGGTGCAAAAGGTAATTCTTATAGACTATTAACTGGCAGAGAAGCTTTTTTATTAATGGGGTTTACAGAAAAGGATTATGAAAATGTTAAAAGATTGGGTTTAAGTTATCGTAAAACAATAAAATTGGCGGGCAATTCTATTGTGGTACCTGTTCTCGAAGCAATTTTTAGGGCAATGTTTGAGGAGGAAAGTCCGTGCAAAAAATAATTTTACCTATAGATACAAAATCGTTTTATTATAATATTAAAAATGACAATGTTTCTGGTCATACTGCTACTGTTGCTACGCCTATTAGACAGGGAAATTCAATTAATGATAAAATGATACATGTGTATAAAATACCCATGCAAATTGATTTTCAAGTAAAACCAGAATTAGTTAATGAATTGATTAAAAATTCTAAATCTCAAATAAAAATAACCAATGTTTTTATGTTTAAAAATATTTATGTTAATGGTAATAAGATAAATGTTGATAAATCTTTTTGCTTTTATATAAAGGAAGAAATTGATCCTGAAAAGGCTCAGTTTGGAAGGCTAAAGTTACATTATCCAATGTCTTTAAAATTTGAAGATGATGAATTGGATATTGATAATAAAAATGTGGTTAATGCTATATCCGACTTTTTACATGGTTATGCTTTTATAGTAACCGCCTTTGAATATGATTTTGACGATGATTATTTAAATTTTAAAGTAACTATTGTTGGCGAGAATTCTATACCATATTCAAAAGTTTTTATTAATAACAAGGGTGTTGGAAATAAGTATACTAGTATTTTTGATGAGTATGCTGATTCTTATGATATGGAAATTGTAAAATTAAAAAAATATTATAGTGACTATGATATGAACATTGATCCTAATAATTATCGTGAAGCAATATCAAAGAATGATTGTATTGCAGATGATATAGTTGAAGCAAAGTTAATGGAAAAGGGCTTCTTAAACATTAAAAATCTAAGTTCTCAATTTCCATATTCTTTATATGATTTTAGTTATGAAGAAGATGGTATTGTGAAATATTTAATAGTATTTAATACATGTACTTCAGTAAAATACTTTAATATTTCAACGAAAAAATTGAGGTTTTTAAATGATTTTTCTGATAAAACTAAAATTGTTTTAATAACTGATATTTTGGATTGCCCACGGATATATGAATTTAATGTTGATGATATTAATAAATTTTTTAAATCTATTAATTCTTTAATGTTTGTAAAGGAGTAATTTATGAGTAGAGTAATACAACAAATTCCACCAGCTAAAGCACTTATTAATGGAATAAGGGCTATTGGATATAGTTTTTCGACATCTGTAGCTGATATTATTGATAATAGTATAGCTGCTAAAGCTAAGCACGTTGATATATTCTCTGATCCATTAGCTGATAATCCATATTTTTGTATACTGGATGATGGATGTGGAATGAATTTTTACGAGTTAAATAATGCGATGGTATTTGGCTCTGAGCGTAGTAAAAAATATGATGATGTTTTGGATTTAGGAAGATTTGGATTGGGGTTGAAATCTGCTTCACTTTCTCAATGCAGAGAATTAATTGTTGTAAGTAAGAAGAATGGCAATATATGCGGAATGTCATATGACTTAGATGTTATAGAAAAGAATAATGATTGGGATATGCTTATTTATGATGCTGATGAAATTGAAAAGTTACCCAGAATTAGTGAATTAAAGAAATACAATTCTGGAACGATTGTTATATGGCGTAAGTTTGATAAAATAGAGTATACGGCAAAGAGTTTTGAGGAAACTTTTAGGACTATAGTTTCTGATGCTAAAAAACATGTTGCACTTGTTTTTCATAGGTTTTATAATGAAATTGGAATTTATTTTAACTATGACAGAGTAGAAAAAATCGATCCGTTTTTGACTGAGTCAGTGCCAAGAACTCAAAAATGTAGAACTGATAGTATACCTATGGATAATGAACTTATACTTGTTACGCCATATATTTTACCTTACCAAAATTCTCTTACTTTGGAAGAAAGAAAGTTATTAGGTAATCCAAAAAGCATCTATGAAGATCAAGGATTTTATATCTATAGAAACAGAAGATTGATTGTATGGGGAACGTGGCTACGAATGTCTGTTAGAAGTGAGTTAACAAAACTTGCTAGAATTCAAGTTGATATTCCATCTAAACTCGATTCACAATGGAGCATGGATGTAAAGAAATCTACTGCTAAGATTCCTGATAAAATTAAAGATTTAATCAGAACTTCAGTTGAAACTTCGGTAGTGAAAAGTAAAGAAGTTACACAATTTAGGGGTAAGCAAGAATTAGTTGTTGAAAATAAAATGTGGAATCGTATTATTGAAAGAGATGGTTATGTTAGGTACGAAATAAATAGGCAGAATCCCATTTTAAAGTTGTTGTATGAAACTATTGATTGTAAGGATATAGATTTATTAGATACTTTTATTTCCCAAATAGAAGATTATCTTCCAAAATATACAATTCATAATGATACTTCCGATATAGGGGTTGTTATAGTTAATGATGATAATAGTTTAGATGAACAAAAAATAGAACAGGTAATAAATTTTTCTAAATTATTTCCTTTGAACGAGAGGGAACAAAAGATTAAGAGTTTGCTCTCTGCTGAGGGTTATCAAAAAATTGCTAATAGGTTTGATGAGATTGTAAAGGAGGCAATTGAAAGTGATTGATGAAGAAGTTCAGTTGGAAAAGGCTTATGGTATGTTGAAATTGTTTATGGAGGGTCAAGTAAAAACACATAAAGAAATTGTTGAAGGTACTATTAAAAT
>OLQV01002877.1_pt1 | contig 10824 bp, 9 predicted proteins | sample 1672371 | NCBI WGS metagenome assembly OLQV01 (sample SAMEA3136676, study PRJEB25190) | human gut metagenome
GCAAAAGCGCGTCGCCCTCGGCCACAAGCCGGACGATCACGAGCTGGAACAGCAACAGGGATATACGATGCAGTTCCGTTGATTCAGCAGACGTCCCTGTCACCCCGCACCATACCGCTTGCGGTATTGAAGCGGTGAGGCGCCATAGCGCAGGCGAAACTGCTCGATAAAGTGGCTGAGCTGATTGTAGCCCGTTTCTGCGCAGATCTCGGTGATCGGCCGGTCCGTGCCGACGATCATGCTCTTGGCCATGTAGAGCCGGTATTCATTCCGGTACCGCGTCGGCGTCATGCCGGTGTACTTTTTGAACAATACACTAAGCATGGTGCGGTTGACCGCCGCAGCGGAAGCAAGCTGTCCGGCAGACAGCGGCTCGCTGTAATGCTCGTGCAGGTAGCGGAGCGCGGTTTGAAAAAGCCGCGCGTCCTCGCCGTCTTTCTCCGTCCCGCCGCGGAAGCTGCGTGTCAGCTCGCGCAGCACCTGCACGAGCAGTTCATATACAGCGAAGCAGTCCGGCTCGCCCTCCCGCGCACAGCAGCCGCGCAGGATCTCCGACCACTCTGCGCGCAGCGGCAGAACGGCGTGGGAAAAGGCTGCATCCTCCAGCAGCGGACAGATATAGCGCCGAAGCAGCGCGGGCGGGAAAAGCTGCTCCGACGCGAAATTGATACACAGCGTTCGCGTGTCGCCCTGCACCGTTCGGGAGCCGTGCAGATGCCCCGCGTTGACAAGCAGGAGGTCGTCTGGTGTCAGCGCCAGGCTCCCGCCCTCAACGGTGTAGTCAAGCGCGCCCTCATAGACCCATGTGAGCTGCACATCGCTGTGCCAATGGAGCGGGATATGCTCTCTTGCGGCATGGCGGTAGCTTTGGGTATACACCGAGAGCGGAAGGTCGTCCGAAAGCGGCGCGACATGCTCGTGCAGCTTATCGTCCACCGTCAGATAGAATTCGCCCTGTATGCCCTCGCATTTCGGAAACGGTACAGTCATTCTCTCGCCCCCTTTTTCTCTATCCTACCACATCCCCTCGCAGCGGAAAAGCAAAAAGTGACAGTTTTTGTTTGATATCTGATAGAATTCGCTTTTTTAATTCCGTATACTGGTATCATCACAGAGCAAAACCGATAGTTTGAAGCGGAAGGGAGCAGACTATGCTGATCATCAACGAAGAACGTCTTTTGAAGCGTATCCACACGCTTGGCGCGGTCGGTCTTGACGCCGACGGCCGCCGTACCCGCCTTGCCGCCTCCGATGAGGATAAGGCGGGGCGCGATCTCGTGTCCCGCTGGATGAGCGAGGCCGGTCTCACGGTCGTGACCGACTACATCGGAAATCTCTTTGGTATTTGGGTGCCAGAGGGCTGCGCCGACGCCGCGCCGCTCATGCTTGGCTCACACATTGATACCGTCATCAATGCCGGACAATTTGACGGCTGCTACGGCGTTCTTGCGGCGCTCGAGGTCGTTGAAACGCTCAAGGCATCGGGCTTTGTGCCCGCGCGTCCCATCGCCATCGGCGCGTTCACCAACGAAGAGGGTGTGCGCTACGCGCCCGACATGATGGGTTCTCTCGTCTACGCGGGTGGCTACCCGCTCGAAAAGGCGCTTGCCTCTGTCGGCACGGACGGTACGGTGCTCGGCGAGGAGCTCCGACGCATCGGGTACGCGGGTACGGTCGAGCCGGGCTTTCTCAAGCCCTGCGCCTTCGTGGAGCTGCACATTGAGCAGGGACCTATTCTTGACGCCGAGGGCATTTCCATCGGCGCGGTCGAAAACCTGCAAGGCATTTCCTGGCAGCGCGTCACCATCGAAGGAGAGCAGAACCATGCCGGCACCACGCCGACCGCCTACCGCGTGGACGCGGGCCTCGCCGCCGCGAAGGTCATTACCTTCCTGCGCCGCCGCTGTGAGCTGCCGGACAGCCGCACCGTCGCCACCACCGGCTGCATCACGTTCGAGCCAAACGCCATCAACGTCATTCCGTCCAGGGCTGTGTTCACCGTGGACGTCCGCAACCCCGACGCGCAGCAGCTCTGCGCCGAGGAGCAGGCGCTTGCCGACTATCTTGGGGAGCTGGAAAGGACCGACCGCGTCAAGATCACAGCCGAGCGGCTCAGCCGTTTTGATCCGGTACTCTTCAACGAGGGGATCGTGCGGCTCATCGAAGGCTCCGCCGCCGCGCGGGGGCTTTCCTGCCGCCGCATGACCTCCGGCGCGGGGCAGGATGCGCAGATGCTTGCTCGCATCTGTCCCACGGCGATGATCTTCGTTCCAAGCGTCCGCGGCGTCAGCCACAATCCGCTGGAGCTGACACGCGACGCTGACCTTGCCGCCGGCGCCAATGTGTTTCTTGATGTTGTGGCACAGCTTGCCGTAAAAGAATAACAGTAAGCCGTTTTCCAGGGACGCCGCTCACCGCGGCGTCCTTTCTATACTCTCTCGTGCAGAGCGCACATATTTTGCGCTGCTGAAAACAATAGGACCTCTCCAAAAACGCACCGCTGTAACCAAGGAAGATGTCCGAAAAAGTAATAGCTTTCTTCGCGGAGTTGTGGTATGTGTTGTGGCTACCAAAGGAGGTAGCACGATGAACGATTACATGAAGTCCCTGCAAAAGCACTTTGACCGGCAGGAGCATAATGAACTGGATGAGCGGATCAGATGTGTGCGGGAAGAACTGCGTCAGGATTTGGGAACAGAGAGTCGGCGTAGCCTGCTCCATCTGCTCGACGCACAGAACACCTTGCTGGTGGACTCCACGCTGATGAGCTTCACCGCAGGCTTCAAGCTTGCATGGGGCATCGCAACGGAGCTGGAGGCAGATGGTCTCTACTCCTTCGAAAAAGAAGGCGAAGAACCTATAAGCGAGGTGAACACACATGGCTAAGAAACGCGCCAACGGAGAGGGCAGCATTCGCAAGCGGTCCGATGGACGCTGGGAAGGTCGCTACACCGCGGGCTACCATCCCGAAACAGGCAAGCGGATCATCAAAAATGTACTCGGCAAGACACAGGCAGAATGCAAGGCAAAATTGAGTGCCGCGCTGGAATCGGTCAAGGGTATTGACGTCAGCCGTGCCGATGAGTATACCGTCGCCACATGGCTGCGAAGCTGGTACGACATTTACGCCAAGCCAAACATAAGAGTTGCCACGGCAGACCGCTACCATCTGATGGTCGAGCAGTACACGATTCCCCGCATCGGCAATATCAAGCTCACCAAGCTGACCGCACACGATCTGCAAAAGCTCTACAAAGAGCTGATGGAAAACGGTCGCATCGACCGCAAGAGCGGTCATGGCAATCCGGGGCTCAGCAGCACGACCGTCCGCAGCCTACATCTGATGCTGCACAACGCTTTCGAGCGGGCGATCAAGGAGCGCTTGATTCCGCACAATCCGACCGAGGACTGCATCGCGCCGAAGGTGCAGAAAATCGAAATGCAGATCCTTCCGCCTGAGCACATCAAGGACTATCTCGAGGCCGCTGACAGGAGAGGACTGCTCCCCATGTTCTATCTGGAGCTGGTCAGCGGATTGCGCAAGGGCGAGTTAACCGCGCTTCTCTGGTCTGACCTTGACATTCAGAACCGCACCATATCCGTCAGCAAGCAGTATGTCAAGAATCCGAACGGCGAACTGACCTTGTCCCGTCCTAAGACGGAAACATCAGTCAGAAAAGTATCTATCCCGCAGGAGGCCATCGACCTACTAATAGCTGAGCACGATAAGCATCCCGACAATCCGTATATGTTCCCCTCACCGATCACGGGCGAGATGTACTATCCCGATTCCATCGTAAACCTGCATAAGAAGATACTAAAAGATGCGGGACTGCCACACATTCGCTTCCATGATCTCAGACACCCGTATGTCAAGCACACGACAAAAAAATATTTCCTGCAAAAGCAGAAATCCCAAACCACCAACAAGTGGTAATCTGGGATTTCTGTTTTTACTATGGTTCGATTAATCAAATATCTGAGTCAGGCTTACTAAACTTATATGCTGGAATAGACTTATCAGAGAAATGAATATCGGTTGCTTTGAATACCCCGTTTTCGCAGGGGTTCTCCATAGCAAAAACAACACTATGCTTCGCTCGCGTACATGCAACATAAAATTTAGCTCGCGTTTGATTGGACGTGATTTTCACCTGTCTTTCTATAAATGGTAACGTTGTACTGACAGGTATGATTACTACTCTTTCATATGTTGCGCCTTTGGACCCACCGTAGTTGAAGACATCGCAGTCATGTTGAAAACCAACCTTCGCCTTTTTGTCATATCGCAATATTATTGGATGGTAGTATTCGCAGTATTCACGCAGACTATCCACGTTCATCATGTAGACTCCGCTATTTTCTACTGGCATTTCTTGCTGATTATTTGGATCGGGTTCAACCATCGAATCCGCATCTCCGTGGATCGTATTGATAAAATCACATATTTCCTGATTGAATCGTCTTGTGGTATTCGCATATGAAGTAACGCATAAACCCTGTGCTTCAAGCATGAGAAAATAGGCTCGAACTTTCTCGTCTCTATACTGTTTATTCTTCAGTGAATTATTTGTCCTATATGTTGCCTGCTTGTAGTCGCCTACACATGTTATAGGTATTTTGGACTTGAATAGCAAAGTTATGACTTCCAAATCCCAACCAGCATAGTCTTGGAGTTCATCAATAAATATGTGGGAGTATATTTCTTGGATTCGCCTAATCACTTTTCCGCTAGAATGCTCATTGCATAGCCAAGCTAAATGGCTTGTCCTGTCAGGAACAACATCGCCACGCTTATTCACGTAATATTGTACGTGGGTCTGGTTATACCATTTAGGCGGTGCTTCTGTATCATAAAATGCAATGGAATTTACAAAATTTTCTGGAAATGTAACTGGAAACTCTTGCTTATAGCGCTTTTCTTTTAGTTTAAGTGAGCACTGGTATGGTTTTATAAATTCAGAGAGAAGAGTACTGTACCATGATTTGAATATGACTCTGTCATCCAATACACCGCCGTTTTGCTTCCGGTACTCATTCTCTAAAGAACGAACTCCCTCGTTTGTATATGAAATAAGCAGCACATATTTATTGGTGTTATCTATGGCGGTTTTGGCTTGTGAACACAGTGAATATGTTTTTCCATGCCCCGCTGCCGCAAATACTACTTGATTATTCATCTCTATCACCCACATTTTCACTATCTATCCCGATGGCTTTTAAAATATATGATGGGTAGTTTATCTTCTTCTTACTGGTGAAGACACGCATACTCCAGTCAGTTTTGTTTCCTATCATAAAGCTCTTAATGCTGTCTGGATCTCTGCTTTCTATGTCCTTTCCTAAGTAGATGATGGATTTGAACGATTCAAAGGTATCAAGATTTGCTGCAAGGACAGAGGGTTCAAGCGTGTTTAGGGTATTATCAGATTCCACACAAAGAGTAACAAGGCCTGTGTATTTTTCGTAGCGCTTACGAACAGCTTCAGCGTTACCGTCATTATCTGTAACTACAGTCAGCGGTTTACTAATTAGAGAAGCAAGCTCACAATATCGTTGGAACGCCAAGCTATCGACAGCGACTACGTCAATTCCGTCTTCTATCGGTTGTTTTCCATAGTTATCAATATATGCTCTTTGCAGTATCAATTCGTCAGCCGGTCCTTCAACCAATATTGCCTTATTCGCCAAAAGAATTCGTAGCGTGTTATAGCCCGGTAATTTTAGAAAGTAGTTGTAAGTATCACTGCTTAACGATTTGAATGGTGTCGTCCTCGCATTTGCAACAAGATGAAGGCACTGCAGGCCCAGTTTATTTGCGACAAAGCTGCTATGGGTTGAAATAAACAACTGCTTTCCGTTGCTCTCAGACAGTTTAGAGATGAGAATAGACATGTTTGAGTAGGAAAGGTTATTTTCGGGTTCCTCAATTATTAAAATATCAACATCCGTATTTTGAAGCAGGAAAATTTCCGACTTAAACATATTTTGAGTGCCGAAACCCGAATTTTCAAGAGGAATGCCATCTAATGAAATAGACATATCTCCCTTCCATTCATCAATTCCACTTTCTCTTAAGTTTAGTCCTATCGTTTTGCCATCAAAGCTGTGACCCTCTTGTAGTTTTTGATTAAGCCGTATTACTGCTTGATTTTCAGTAAATTCATGTCGATTTGCTCTATAAGCATGACGCAACTCGGTCATATCTTCTTCCGAGAGATATTCGTTTATGCTGGTAGAAACAAAGCGACTCAGCACCGGACCATAGTCTTTCTTTGTAGTATCAATACATGCCACTTTTCTTGCCGTTGTCTGGACATAGTATTCTGGATTTGCAAAAGACCTGAAATTGACCCTGTAGTATTCAACAGGGATGTCTCTGACTTTTCCTTCAACCAGGAGTTGCTTGTATGCTGGTGCATACTGGGTGTCAAATATTATTTCCAGTTTGACACCCTCAGCATCCTCATGAAGTGAATTATTTGTGCCTCTATACTTTTTTATTGCAATTTCATCTTCATCGGGAGAAGCAAAGTATACCTCAATTTCAATGGTGGGCAAGTCAGGCGTATTACCAGCCTCAATAGATTCCTTGAATTTTTGTCGGACTTGAGCATTAAACCAATCCAAATTAAGCCGATTTGCGACACTGCTACCGTTAATTTTACCGGTCAGAACCATTGATAGGGCCTCTAAGATGGTGCTTTTTCCCGAATCATTCTCTCCAACAAAGATATTTATATTCTCGTTCATTTCAATGGTAACATTCTGAAAAAGCTTGTAGTTGACAATTTTTAGCCTGTTGATTTTCATATTATTCATCAAACTCCATCTGAATAGTCGGGGTATAAATGCTGCAGTTATCTTACTCAACACCCCTGCCAGTAGTATACGATGGGCTATCGCCGCTACTTTTTTCAAAATCGACTTCTGTTATGGAACCACATTTCTCGCAGCGTAAGTAGCATTTTTGAACCATTCCATTCTCGTCTGAGTCATCACCATCAATGCTGACCTTTTTGCTCTTGCATATTGAACAATGATACTGTGCAAGATGGTCAAATACTTTTTGAAGAATATTTTCGTAAGTGCCAACAAGAGCGATGCAAAGAGTGACACAAGTTGATTCAACGCAACAGACATCGTCTGTTGAATTGGATCAATAATAGTGCTTAAAGTCCTCGCAAAACTGCTCAATATGTTTTGAGTATTTTTCTATATCCGTTTTGATCTTGTGAGTAAATACATTGATTTTTTCATTCTGCGGAGCAGTTCGAACTTTTTCATCATAAAAATTACAAAATTGGGTAGCAGAATACTCTCTAAAATTTTCGGCAGAAATGCCAAAGTCCTCTGACAAGACCATTGCAGAATGCTGTAAGTTCTTCAACGTTTCTTGCTCCCATGTTGTTAGTAGATTCTCATATGCAGCCAACACTTTATCACAAGCGGCCCGAACTTCATATACATTATGTACGTAAGCACAAAACAAGTCCGCGGGTTCGTCTATAGGAGGGTAATCTACCAGTTGAGAATGCTGCATTTTAACGGATAGCAAAAGCTCATATAAGGCATATTTCTTGATTTGGGAAACATCTTCTCTCTGCTTTTTTGCAAAACCAATTGCAAAGAAAAACAATGTTGCACTGAAAACAATCATTGTAGAGAAAATATTTGTCAGAATTTCCTTGATTCTTGGTATATCAAATACAAAATTCAACGTAACAAGGTCTTTTAAGGACACATCCGAATTAGCACCTATGAGTCCAATAAAACTCAGAATCAATCCGGCTATACAAGCTAATACATAATAACGCGAGCGTTTCATGTAGTTTTCTCCTATCTGTAAGTCCAATCGTCTTGCCAGTTTTTTAAGATTTATCTGTAGGTCATTTGAAGTTCGACAACAAACAATTGTATTTGGTAGGCTCTTTCTGATAGCTGATACTTTTGAAAGGTTTATTCCAGAAAAGCGAATTACTTGCCATTTCATTTTCTTTTGTTCTGATTTGGAACCTTTTATTCTGATGAAGATTTGTTCGTAAGTATTGTATAATGCCAATCCATATACAACCGGAAGATTGAACACTAACAGTACCAGCGGGAGCAATAGTGATTTTAAGGTGTCAAAACTTAAAAATTGATTTGGAGCATGGATAAGGCTGTAAATTGCATTAATCAACAGTATTATTCCCCACAGTACCAGCAAACCATCAAAGAAGCGTTTCACAGATCGGTGCTTTTTATCTTGTCCAGCCAATACTTGTAGGACTGAAATCAAAACTGTTAAAGGGATAAGGATAATTTCCGTTATTAAACTGAAAGTCCAAAATCCTACAAAAAACTCAATTGCAACTACAATAGCAACATTTTCCCGAATTAGCTTTGAAAAGAATCGTCCACCGTCTGCTTTCTCAATCGCCTTGGCAAAAAGAGGAAGTTCAACAAACAATACCCAAAAGACAGTGTCTTTTAACAAAGTGAGATCCCAAAGTCCTGCCCAATTTAATGCGAACAACACCAAACCCAAAAAGCTGAGAAATACAATGTAAAATATCACAAATTTCTTGCAAAACAAAATTGGAATAGCAGTTTTTATAAATTGTCTTGCAGGTTTAGTAGGGAGAATGACAGCAAGACCAATAATAACCCAAATCCCGATAGCTATCTCTCGATTATTAAAGAATTCTTGGATTACTCCCATTTCGTTCACCTTTATAATCTGGCGTCGTGATTAATCAGTGTAGAATTACCGGTACCAGCAGAGCCATAAATCATATCGACGTGAGAATTGGCAAACATCTGCCGAAGGGTTTCTTTCTTGCCATCATATTATGCTGTTTGTATCGGGAATTGCTTTATCAATTCTGAGTATCTGACCGCGCGCCTTCTTCTTTACTCAGTCCATTTTACCATAATCTTTCGATCAACATCAACCACGATCCGTTCAATACAATCAATAATCTCGCTCAACGGGACTCCCTTTCTGCTAGCTTTCAGCAGTTTGCAAAACACCTGATACTGTTTTTCATAGGCTTCTTTGTCTGCAATCGCCCTGTTCAGTTCCGCTTCGGCCTGCTCCTTTGCAGGCCGTGCAGCCGCAATGGCTTCTTTAGAACCTTCACCCATGACATACTTTTCATATTGCTTCATGCTGAAATCAGTAGCTTCCTCATATTTGAGAGAAGCTGCTTCAATGATGGAATCCATGCGTTGTATTTCCTGCTTATATTGATCTTTGGTAATAAAGTGATGATCGATGTACTGTTTTAGCTGGTAGTACACAGCACTGAGTACATCTTCCTCTCTGGCATACATTCCTGTACATTTATCCGCACCTAACCGATTTTTTGAAATGCAGGTGAAGAAATACCAATCCGCATGGTTCGTTCCGCGCTTTCGCTGCATCTTTCCTCCGCAGCAGGCACAAATAACTTTGCCTTTGAAAACATTCTCGCTCGCCTCCGGTGTGAGACTGATATTAAATGAACGGGCTTTGAATTCACTTTGGATTCTGTCAAAGGTTTCAACGTCTACCAGCGGTTCATGGGTGCCCTTTACAACTCGCTTTTCCTTGCCTTGTATGAGCATCCCAGTATAGGTTCGGTTAGTCAAAATGTATTTCACAGATCGACTGTTCCAATCGCCCGTTCCATCCGCAAAACTCCCGGTCAGTCCATTGGAACGGGCGTATTGGATCGGAGTGGGTAATCCTTTTTCATTCAAATAGCGGACGATACCTGTTACGCCAGTTCCGTTTGCCGCCAGTTCAAAAATCTTCCGCACTGTGATGGACGCAATCGGGTCAGGGACTAACTGATCGTGGTTTGCTTCGGACTTTTGGTATCCAAAGGGGGCTCTCGGCCCAACAAATGTTCCTCGGTCTATTTTCATTTGCAAAGTCGCCTCAACTTTCTGTTTGATTTCTACTGCAACCTGTTCGTTAAATGCGTTCTTTATTGGAATGCGAATTCTAGCTCCATGTGGGTGGGATTGATCGGTCAAGCCGTTTACTGTGTCGAAGTCGTCATTAATTGAAACAAAACGAACACAGTTCATAGGGAAGAAGACCTCCAGATAATATCCAACTGCGATGTGATCTCTGCCTAGGCGGGAGAGATCCTTGACTACAACACAGTCAACCTCGCCCAGTTCAATGTCTGCTATCAGCTCCCGAAACATCGGTCGATAGAATGTTCTGCCGCTCCATCCTGCATCAATGTACCATCGCGATATGGGATGCTGGTTTTCTCGCGCCCATGCCTCAATAACTTTCTTTTGGTTTTCTATGGAATCATCGCCGCCCTTTCCTGTGACAGACAAACGGATGTACCCGGCAGTCTCTGAATGCAGATGTGGCAGCGTTACAGTCTGACGCTTCCGGCTTTTTCGTGCCATGCGCAGTCCTCTCCTTCTAATGCAAAACAGGCTACGGCAAAACCATAGCCTGTCTGCATTATAGCATATTCTGCTTTCCGCTACCACGAGTAATGCCCTGTTTTCCGCTACCACGAGCTTAGGCACACATTCGCAACCTTGGCACTACAGAATGGCGTAGATGTAAAAACGGTGTCCTCGATGCTCGGCCACTACGATGCGGGATTCACCCTGCGAACCTACACCCACGCCACAAGGCAAAAGCAGGACGAAGCCGCACAAACGATGGGCAGCTTCATGGCGCAAGTGATGTAAGCAGAAAAAGGATGCGAAATACCGGAGAGGGGGCAAAACCTCCTCTCCGGTACTCTTTGAACCTATCCTCACATTTTTAAAGTGCTCCCCAAGTCAAGGACATTTTCATTTGACCCATAGCGGCAGCATACC
>OLQV01002878.1_pt1 | contig 10819 bp, 7 predicted proteins | sample 1672371 | NCBI WGS metagenome assembly OLQV01 (sample SAMEA3136676, study PRJEB25190) | human gut metagenome
GAGCAAGAAGCCCCCACTTCAAAATCTATGATTTAAGTGGTGGGAGCATGTCACATATTATATTCAATAACAGGTTCTTTCGCAGTTGTTATGGAAAGTTGATCAGAAATATGAAATACTTTGTCTGATATCTAATGGTTATCTGCCCGGGCAATCTCAGAAAGATCATTGAATATGACAGAACACATGAAGGCAGTCAGTTGACAGAAACACTGTACCATTATTATACCTGCAACTTTAATGCACAGAAGGCAGCAGAAAAGCTGTTTGTTCACAGGACAACATTTTTTTACAGAATGAGTAAAATACAGAAGCTGGCAGCTTTTCATATCGAAGATTCAAAAGAAACCTGTCAGGTACTTCTGGCATTGATGGCACTTAAATATGAACAACGGGGAGAAGACAATGATAAAATTAATTGCAACAGACATTGACGGAACATTAGTCAAAGACGGTACTCTGGACATCAATCCGGAGTATATGACAGTAACAAAGAAACTTGCAGAGAAAGGCGTGACTTTTGTGGCCTGCTCAGGCAGACAGTTCAGCAGTGAACAGCAGCTATTTGCACCGGTAAAAGATAAGATCTTTTTTATTTCAGACGGAGGTACAGTGATCCGCCAGGCAGATAAGATTCTCAAAGTCCATACACTTCCTGATGAAATATGGAAAAATATGCTCACTATGGTAAAGAAACAAATGCCAGGCTGCGACTGTTTTATTTCCGTTCCTGATGGCTGTTATGGAGAAGATGCCAACAGTCAGATGTTCCGGTGGCTTCGGGATTCTTATGGATATGATATTAAGCAGATTCCGGATATGTCAGTGCTTCAGGGAGAACAGGTGACCAAGTTTGCAGTTTATCATCCAGATCAATGCGAGGAGCTTTGTGCACCACTTTTTACTCCTACATGGAAAGATAAAGTCACACTGGCAGCAGCCGGAAAAGAATGGATGGACAGTACTCCCATTGGAGCAGACAAAAGCACAGCAGTAGAGTTTATTCAGAGCTATCTGGGGATAACTCCAGAAGAAACCTGTACATTTGGGGATAACCTGAATGATATTGCCATGTTGGAGAAGGCCGGGATGAGTTATGCGGTAGGAAATGCAAGGGAAGAAGTCCAGGCAGCAGCCAAAGGAGTCTGCCCTCCTTACTGGGAAGACGGAGTGCTTCAGGTGTTAAAGAAGCTGGCGCAATGATAAGCGTGCATTGAGAAGGGAAGCATAGGTGGAAGACAAGCAGCAGAAAATAATCAAGATGCCTCGGGCAGAGGAATATTCTCTTCTGGGAGAATCCTGGGAAGGGGATGCGGAAAACACAGAACAGCAGGAAATAAATATTCAGAGGTTGAAAGAATACACATATTATGATGGTGACGCAGTTTTTAATTCAGGTGATTTTCCAAAAACATCACTGGAGGAAGGAAGAAAACTATATGAGAAAGATCAGGTCAGAGTGGATCGGATTGGAGATGGTTTTCTTAGCGGCAGCTCAGAAAAGTGTGGTCAGATAGAAGCGACTGTAAAAGGGAAAAGAGAAGAATATAATGTAAGTATCATTTTCGACAGAAATGAGATTTTGTATGCACAGTGCGAATGCCTGGAGTGCAGACGATATGTCTGGGGCTGGGGCGGTCATAATTCCAAATGTCGTTATACAGTGGCAACAGCCCTGTGGCTTCGGGATTATCTGAATAAAAATAACTTTACAGATGCCACAGACTGGAATGGAGAAAATTTTCTCAAGGCGTACAGTATCAAAAATGCAGAAAACAGTATTACAGCTGCTGAAAAAACACAGGAAAAAAGTCTGACACTGATTCCGAGGCTGGTCAGAAAAAATGGAAACCTGTATGTTTCTTTTAAAGTAGGGGCAGGAAAGCTTTTTGTTGTGAAAAATCTGAGAGAATTTTCCCATAATGTAAGAGATGGTCTGGTGGCAAAATACGGCGCTTCTACTGAATTCAATCATAAAATAGAAAATTTCACAGAAGAAAGTCATAAATGGATTCATTATATTGAGAGGGCTGTTAGTGAAGAAGAACATTTGTTAAATAAGATAGAAGAGTCAGGAATGTATATACCTGGCAAAATGAACATAGGAAGTGATCTGGAGCTTTTTGGGTGGAGAATAGATACCCTTTATGAGCTCCTTGGAAAAGAAACAGTAGAATACGAAGACAGGGATGGGACAAAAAAAACAAAGAAAATGGTTCATTGTACAGAAGCAAATCCAAGAACTTCTATGCAAATTGAGGAATATAAAAAAGGAGAAAAAGACTTCCATGGTGTAATGGTAAAAGGAAAATTACCGATACTCTATCATGGTTTGAACAATGGATATTTTGTTCAGGATGACAGTCTGTGCAAAACAGAGAGCGACTTTCCGGAGAAAATACGCTCCCTGGAGGAAATGTCACGTAATGGGAACTTTTATTTTAAAATAGGACGAAACGCATTGTCCGGATTTTACCATAATGTATTTCCGAAATTACAGGAAATTGCTGATATTACTGAATCAGATCCGACGAAATTCAGACAGTACCTCTCTCCGCAGGTGTATTTTACTTTTTATCTGGATGCTCCGGGAAATGATGTAACCTGTAGGATTATGGCTCGGTATGGAAGTAAGAAATATTCTGTTACAGACAGAGCTTTTCGTTTACCAGCAGATTTGGAAGAGGAAAAATTTCGGGATACGCAGATGGAAGATGCTGTCCTGTATCAGACATTGGCCTGGTTTGGTGAATATGATAACAAGACAGATGTGCTCACATGTGAAGAAGACGAAGACAAAATTTATCAGTTGATGGAATCAGGAATCGATGAACTTCTGAAACTGGGAGAAGTTCAGTGTACAGACCGGTTCCGAGGACGTCATGTGATACGTAGAGTAAAAGTATCCGTAGGTGTTTCTGTATCCGGAAATCTTCTTGATCTGAACATTTCCACAGAGGATATTGATCAGAAAGAACTTTTGGATATCCTCAGAAGCTACAGGGAAAGGAAAAAATATTATCGTCTGAAAAGCGGCGAATTTGTAAATCTCAAAGGCCAGGAACTTGGGATGCTGTCTGAATTAATGGACACTCTTCATCTGCCGCCAAAAGAATTTATTAAAGGGAAAATCCATATTCCTGCATACAGAACCCTTTATCTGGACCGGCTTTTGGAAGCAAATGAAGAAGTATACAGCAAAAGAGACCGGCATTTCAGGGACATTGTAAAAGGATTCAAAACAATCAAGGACGCTGATTTTGAGGAGCCGGAAACACTTTCCGAAGTAATGCGAAATTATCAGAAAGATGGTTTTCGATGGATGCGGACACTGGAAATGTGGAAGTTCGGCGGAATTCTTGCAGATGATATGGGACTTGGCAAAACCTTACAGATGATCGCAGTGATTCTTTCTGCAAAAACAGAAGGCAAGGCAGGAACTTCTCTGGTAGTGGCACCTGCGGCACTGGTATATAACTGGGGAGAAGAACTGGTACGTTTTGCCCCGGAACTGAAAGTTGTTCTCATATCAGGAAACCAGAATGAACGGAGACAGAAGCTGGAAGACTGGCAGGATGCGGATGTCCTGGTGACTTCTTATGACTTACTGAAAAGAGATATTGATCAGTATGAGGACAAAGAGTTCCTGTATGAAGTGATTGATGAGGCGCAATATATCAAAAATCATAATACAGCAGCAGCCAAAGCAGTGAAAGTCATCCACAGTCAGATACGTTTTGCACTGACAGGCACACCCATCGAAAACAGGCTCAGTGAACTGTGGAGTATTTTTGATTATCTGATGCCGGGATTCCTTTATGGATATGATACTTTCCGTAAAGAAATAGAGATTCCCATTGTAAAAAACAAAGATCAGGTTACGATGGAAAGGCTTCGGAGAATGACAGGACCATTTATTCTAAGACGTCTGAAAGAGGAAGTACTGAAAGATCTGCCGGAAAAACTGGAAGAGATCCGTTATGTAAAGTTTGACGAGAAACAGCAGAAACTTTATGATGCCCAGGTGGTGCATATGAAGAATACGCTGGCAGGGCAGGATGAGGGAGAATTTGCCAGAAATAAGCTGCGGATTCTTGCGGAACTGACCAGACTGCGGCAGATCTGCTGTTCCCCATCGCTCTGTTTTGAAGATTATAAAGGGGAATCAGCCAAAACAGATGCCTGCCTGCAGCTGATCCAGAGTGCCATAGATGGTGGACACAGGATGCTTCTTTTTTCCCAGTTTACCTCTATGCTGGATATCCTGAAAACCAGGCTGGAAGAAGAAAAGATTCCTTATTATGAGATCACAGGAGAAACTTCCAAAGAAAAACGACAGCAGTTGGTTAAAGATTTTAATGCAGGAGATGTACCTGTATTTCTGATATCCCTGAAAGCAGGAGGTGTAGGTCTGAACCTGGCGGGGGCAGACGTGGTGATCCACTACGATCCATGGTGGAATCAGGCAGTGCAGAATCAGGCTACCGACAGGGCACACCGTATTGGCCAGACTAAGAAAGTAACAGTTTATAAACTGATCGCCAAAGGTTCTATTGAGGAAAAGATACAGAAACTACAGGAAACAAAGAAAGATCTGGCGGACCAGATCATAGGTGGAGAATCTGTACAGCTTGGAAACATGTCCAGAGAGGATATGCTGGAGCTGTTGGATGTGAAATAAAATATAAAATATCCTGCAGGATTGCAGAGGCATTCTTGAATAGAATATAAAAGAGTTTCTTATTGTTTTATTAGAGACAATGAGAGACTCTTTTTTTCTGCATCTATAGACATGCAGTCTTCCGGCAGTGTAAAATAAAGACATACAATCTGTAAAACATAAGCAACAGGAAAGGAAAGACATGAAAAACAAACGAAACAAATTTAACAGACTGCTGACGATATGCATGACATTACTGATGGTATTCAGTGTGATGTTTACAGCAGCAGGAACAACAGAGAATGTACAGGCAGCATCTGGTGGACTCGGTGCGTACAAGAAGATCACTTTTTATAAAAGTGGCAAAGTCAATGGAACAACCTATTCTATGAAGTATAATAGCAGAACCCACCGGTATATTATATATGCAGCAAAGAACGGTAAAAAGAAAGCAGTTCTTAAAAGCTGTTCAAGTGGCACCATTGTAACAAACGGAAAATATCTTTATTACGAAAGTGCAGCATTTTTAAGGAGTGGAAACTTTGGGGGAACTTTCAGAAAGCGTAAACTTGTACAGTATAATCTGAAAACCGGCAAAAACAAAGTATTGATCAGCTTCAAAGGCGAAGGCCCTGTGGACAGCATAATCGGCTGCGACGGAACCTATCTTTACATGGGATATCAGACCCAGTATGGAGATGGTATGGGAAATTTTGCAGTAGTAAATCTGAAAAAAAGACAGGTCAAACGTCTGGGAAAAGACTGCTCAACAGTACAAAAAGTAAAAAACAGAGTGCTGGTAACAGCCGTGGGATTTCCTCATGGAGGTCCGGTTTATCTGATAAACAGAGATGGAAGCAAATGTAAAACAATCTGTAGCAGAGCCATTAAAGTATCTGTAAAAGGCAATTATATTTATTATACAGAAGCAACTTATGACTGGAAAACAAGAAAATGCAGATGTGATCTTAATGGAAATAATAAGAAAGCTCTTACTTCATGGAGCAGAGGAATTGCCGGATGAAAAAAATCCTAAATCTTATAACAGCCTGGTTTCTGATCATTCTTCTCAGTGTCAGTTCCCTGAATGTTGTTCAGGCAGAAACACCGGAGAATGACCAGTCAGAAATCAGTGCAGAAAACACACAGATCGAGGCTGCGGGAACAGATTCAGCAGGAGAGATGATCGCATCGGCTATCTCGGAGAACCAGGAACAGGTGGGAAGTCAGCAAGAAGAGGATGCCTATATTACAGAGCTGACTGTAGAAGATTTTACAGCAGAAGTAACTTATGGAACAAAGAAAAAAGCCAAACTGGTAGTGGCAATCTATGAAGAGGACAAGAACCTTATGCTCACCTCCGGCAAAACTATGGTAGATGCCGGAACAGGAACCGCTTCTATAAAAATTGATACCTGGACTCTGCCGAAAAATTTTGTGGCTTCTGCCTATCTTCTGGATGCACAGGATCATAAACCACTGTGTCAGCAATACACTACAGACTTATACACAAAGAATATTCAGGATATCAGGAACTCCACACCGGATGATTTCCCAGGCAGAGAAATCCTGACTCTGGATGAGAAAGATGATGACGATAATTTTGCGGTGTATAATGACAGTACCATTGTAAGAGAAGCTGATGGAAGCAATAACATTGTCTGGAGCTGGAAAGATGGAACGTATACAATTTTCAGCTCGGATGACCAGGTAAAAGGTCTGAAAAAAGGAGATACGTTTGCCTACAAATATAAAGATGACAGCGTTCTTCTGCTGAAAGTGGCAAGTGTTTCGGTAAGTGGTTCAACAGTGGATGTACAGCCAGATACAGACATAGAACTGACAGATTTTTTTGACTATATGAAAATAGAAACGGATGACTCCAATGTGGAATATTCTGTGGATAACAGTCAGCTGGAAGAAGGCGTAACTGCTTTTGCTTCTGTACGGACACAATCAGATACCGATGCAGTGGGAGCAGTTCAGGGAAGTGGAAGTTTATCTCATTCTGTGTCCTATTATATAGAAAAAGAATTTAAGACAGGTTCCGCAGAAAAAGTTAAACTGAAAGGTTCGGTTGATTATGGATTTTCATTCAGTGTGGATTTTTATCTGTCATTATCTTATCAGTACATTTCTGTGAAAACAGACTATGAACTGGGAATGTCAGCACAGATTTCTTCCAAACTGGATGTAGTAAAAGTCCCTCTGGGGAACATTTCGACTTATGTGCTGCCCTGTGTACAGGTGGGATTTAAACCTTCTATAGTGGTATCTGCATCTGCAAGTATCAAATATTCTGCAAAAGTAAAAGCAACCATAGGATTTGCATATGACAGCAACTCAGGAATGAAGAGTCTGTGCAGCTGGCCTTCTACAGACAGCAAGCTGGAATTTGCAGGAACACTGTTTATAGGTGTGGAGGCGTCCCCTTACATAGGTATTGTCAATGTAGAAATCTGTGCAGTGGATGTGGAATATTCGTCGGGACTGGAGTTTACTGCGAAGCTGCCAATAGCACCGGCACAAAATGCTTCTTCCATTCATGAATGCAGTGTGTGTTATGATGGAACCTGCAATTTCAAACAGGAAGTAACGGTAAATCTGAAAGTCCTAAAAGGAAAGATCCACAAAAAAGAAACAGTATATTCCAAGAACGCAAAGCTGAATGATTTTTACATATCCGTTGACTATGGCGAATTTGCATTTACCAAATGTCCTCATATCAGTTATCAGGTAGCAGTTTCTCTGACAGACACTGCCAAAAACAAAGTAAAAGATGCAGTGTTATCTGTAACAGACAGCACCACAGGAAAATCTGTAGAGATAAGAACTTTACAGGGCAAAAAAGACTCCGTCACAACAGACAGTAATGGTCAGGCTAACCTGTATCTGCCCAATGGTTCCTACATCCTGAAAATACAGAAAGATGAACTGAGCATAGAGAAAAAGCTGTCTGTTCAGGACAGAAAAACTTCTTTGGCTGTTAAAGATTTCCCTGTGAAAAAAACATCGGGACATTCCGGAAAAACCGGAAATATCACATGGAATCTGGATGATGATGGTACTCTTTCTATCACCGGAAAGGGAAATATGCCGAACTTTACAGAAGATGACGACTATAATGAGGTACTGCCGCCCTGGAACCAGTGGGATGAAGATATTTATTCTGTAAAAATCGGAGATGGCATTACCTCTGTAGGAGATCATTCCTTTGATGGCTGTGACAATCTTTCAGAAGTGGTACTTGCTGACACAATAACAGTCATTGGCACTTCAGCATTTGAGGACTGCTGGGATCTGGAAGAAATTCGTCTGCCTTCCAGTCTGAAGAAACTTTGTTCCTATGCATTTATGCAATGTAATCTGGAAGTACTGGAAATTCCGGAAACGGTGACCGACATAGAAGACAATGCCTTTAATTCCTGTGGGATCCAGTGGATTTATTTTATGGGTGACAGACCATCCTTTACGGCGAGGGCTTTCTGTTATACAGAGGTAACCGCATATTATCCAGCAGGAAACAGTACCTGGTCGGGAATTCAGAGAATGAAATCTACCACAGACCATTATGATGTGATCTGGGCTCCCTTTAATCCAGATTTTAATGGAACAGCACCGGAAAGCATGGATGGTGCAGAAATTGATGTGGCAGAAGCCGATCCTTCAGAAGATCCTACTGAAATTCCCGATGAAATGGAGTTTGGGGACGGAGAAAATTCAGAAGAATCCGCAGAAATTTCTCTGGAACCAGAGGAAGAGAATGCAGAAGAAAAGCAGGATGAAATTTCGGGTACAGAAGATAATACAGTTGAATCACAGGATGGAGAAGATATTTCGGATGGTATTGTCACAGTGTCAGAAAAGCCGGTATCTTATGAGATTATAAGTATCCCGACAGAGGGAATAGCCTGTGCAAGTCTGACAACCGATATGAAGCCAGGAACCTGGTGTGTGCTTGCTGTGGTAAAAAACAAAAATGCAGGGGATTTATTGAGTAGTGAAAATCTTCTGTATATTGGGCAAAAAAAAGTAGATTCCAAAGGAGAAGCATATTATACCTACCAACTGGCTAATACAAGTCAGAAAACAGAGTCCTGTTTCTTTGGCGAGGCTGCTGATCATGTACATAGCTTTACCAGCTGGAAAACAAAGAGAGCTGCTACTGTTTTCGTAGAAGAACTGAAAGAACGGACCTGCACTGGTTGTGGGAAGAAGGAACAGAAGACAGGAAGCAAACTGAAACCGGTACTTCAGTTTAATGCAGGAAGTGTGGTTTTGAAACTGAAACAGAGTACTGCAGGATTGAAAGTAAAAATGGCAAAAGGGGATTCTGTTGTGTCCTGGAAATCCGGCAATACAAAGATTCTCAAGGTAAAGGGAAAATCTAACGGAACCTGTAAACTGACTGCTCAGAAGAAAACAGGTAAGGCTACACTGACAGTCAGACTGAAAAGCGGAATACAGAAGAAAATTACCGTAAAAGTTCAGAAGACATCGGTAAAAACCAGCAGGATCACAGGACTCAATAAGTCACTGACTTTAAAAAAAGGCAGACAGGTAACATTAAAGCCTTCCAAACTGCCATTTACTTCTTTGCAGAAGATTACCTATACAAGTTCAAATTCAAAGATTGTATCTGTGACTTCCAAAGGAAGGCTGAAAGCCAGAAAGCCTGGGAAGGCAAAGATTACTGTGAAATCCGGTTCAAAGAAAGTAACAGTTACGGTAATAGTAAAAAAATAAACAGAGAGATTGCTTTATGTAATAAGCAGCAATGCAGCAACAACTGCCCTGGTTGATTTTCGGCCGGGGCAGTTGAAATACGTCGAAAAAAATCGTATAATAAAACCTGTCGAAAGCAAATGATAAGGGAGGTATTCCCATGGGAAAAACAATCACCATGTGCTTTACCAATAACAAAGGGGGAAGTGGTAAATCTACCACCTGTTCCAATCTTGGTGCAGCAATGGCAAAAGCAGGTAAGAAAGTTCTGATGGTAGATGGAGATATGCAGCTGAATCTTTCTCTTTCCTTTTTTTCTGAGGACTGGGTACTTGCACAGGCAGCAGGAGAAAAGAATCTGTATCGTGCCATAGGCAAGCAGGAGGATCTGACAGACTATATTGTGCATACACCATATGAAAATCTGGATCTTATTCCTTCTTCTACCTTAATGAGTTCTATAGAATATGAACTTTTTACAAAATGGCAGAGAGAATTTATTCTTCGGAAATGCCTGCAGAAAATTAAAGACTCAGAAGTTTATGATTATATACTGATCGATGCACCGCCTACTCTTGGTGGCTGGGTAATGAATATTCTCTGTGCTTCGGACAGAGTGATCATTCCGGTAGAAGCAAGTCCATGGGGAATGTTCGGACTGGCGAATATGTTTGACTTTCTTAATGAAGTAAAGCAGATCACACCGGAGTTATACGTTGCCGGGATTGTGGTGACGAAGGTCGATACCAGAAAAAATTATTTTAAACAGACTATGGAGATACTTCATGACCTGGAGGGAATCCATGTATTTGAATCAATTATACGTGTGGACAGTTCGATTGAATGGTCACAGGATAACAGTGCACCGGTAGTGGAATATAAGAAGTCCAGCAGAAGTGCAAAGGAATATACACAATTAGCAGAGGAGGTAATGAGGCATGTCAGTAGGTAAAGAAAGTCTGAAACGTGCAGCAAGTGCAGCAGAAGCAACACCAGAGGTAAAGGATGTACCAGAAGTGAAGGCAGAAGAGGTGAAGGCCACAGAAGTGACAGAGGCAGTTCCTGCATCAGCAGAAAAGGCAGAGCCGGCTAAGAAAGTACCTGCGAAAAAAACAACCAGAACAAGAAAGACAACGGGAGCCAAGGCTGCCGGAAGAAAAACAACTGCTAAGAAAACAACAAAGAGCAGTGTGAAGAAGGCTGTTCTGACACCGGAGAATTCTGAAGAAATTCAGGAGAAGTTTGTGTCAGGGGAGAAACCGGTGTATCTTAATGAAGAGTTACCGGTATATTTATTGTAATAAGATAAAGAATTCCCGGTGTGAATCGGAATTTAAGAATGAACTTCAGTGTGGGGGATTTCCGGTGAATTATTCTCCGGATATGTTTCCGGTTCAGAACTTCTGAGATTCTAAGATGCACAGAACTTTGCTA
>OLQV01002882.1_pt1 | contig 10813 bp, 7 predicted proteins | sample 1672371 | NCBI WGS metagenome assembly OLQV01 (sample SAMEA3136676, study PRJEB25190) | human gut metagenome
GCGGAGCTTGCGGAGGGCTTTTGCCTCGATCTGGCGGATGCGCTCACGCGTGACGTTGAACTCCTTCCCCAGCTCTTCCAGAGTGCGGGGCCGGCCGTCGTCGAGGCCGAAGCGGAGCGTGATCACCCGCTCTTCGCGGGGCGTCAGACTCTTGAGCACACTCATCAACTCCCGGCGGAGCAGCTGGCGGCCCGCTTCATCCACCGGGATCCCGGCTTCTTCATCCTGAATGAAATCTTCGAGGTGGGCGTCTTCTTCCTCGCCCACCGGCGTTTCCAGGCTGACCGGCTCCTGCGCCAGCTGCAGCAGTTCCCGCACCCGGTCCGGCTCCATCTCCAGCCGGACGGCGATCTCCTCCGCCGTGGGCTCGCGGCCATTCTTCCGCAGCAGCTCCCCTGCCGTCTTCCGGACCCGGTTGATGTGCTCCACCAGATGTACCGGGATGCGGATGGTCCGCCCCTGGTCGGCAATGGCACGGGTGATGGACTGCCGGATCCACCATGTCGCGTAGGTGGAGAACTTGAAGCCCCTGTCCGGCTCAAACTTCTCCGCCGCCTTCATCAGGCCGAGGTTGCCCTCCTGGATGAGGTCGAGGAAGGGCAGCCCCCTGCCCGCGTAGCGCTTGGCCACCGAGACCACCAGCCGCAGATTCGCCTCGCTGAGACGTCGGCGGGCGTCCGCATCCCCTGCTCTGGCAGCACGGGCCAGCGTCTGTTCCTCTTCTGCCGAGAGGAGCGGCACCTGCCCGATCTCCTTCAGATAGGCTTTCACCGGATCGTCCAGCGCCACGCCCTCGGCAGAAAGCTCATGTTCCAGCCTGCCAATCTGGGCATCGTCCAGTAGCGGGAGGTCTGTGTCCTCTTCCTCCACCCGGATGCCGCTGGCCTCCAGCGCCTCATACAGCGCGTCCAGCCCGGCGACATCGTATTCCTGCTCTTCCATGGCGCGGCTGACCTGCTCCGGCGTCAGAAGGTGGTGCCGGGCACGGCTCGCCAAAATCTTTGCAAGTTCTTCCGTCTGCGACAATTTCCGCATGATTCCTTCTCCTTCCAGCTCCAGCCGGGAGGAAAGGGAGCGCTCAGTCTTCTGCAGGGAGAGTTCCCTGTTTCTTTTCTCGCATCGACTGGAGATACTGCTCTAAGTCTTCATTGGACATCTGGGCCGCCTTCTTCGCGATCGGGGTGCCGCGGGCAATGCGTTCCAGATAAAAGTTGATATCCTCGGTGGTACAGTTGACATCGCTGTATTGTGCCGCAAGGCGGCTCAGTTCATTCAGGGCCTCTTCGCTCTGCACAAAGCCGCGCAGGGTGGAAAGGCTGACCTCGATGCCCTGCGCCTGGCAGTCCAGCATGGCCTGATACAGCTCCTTCTGCTGGGGCAGGAGGAACTTTTCCGCCGGCAGTGCGGCCCGCACCTTGGGAATGTAGCTGGGTTCCCGCAGCAGTGCCGCCAGCAGCCGCTGCTCGGCCGAGGCCACACCCAGCGCCTGCGAGCCGCCTGCGCTGTAAGGGACGTTGATCTGATCCATCTCACCGGAGTGCAGGCGGGAGCGGTTCTCCTCCCGCCGTCGCTTGCTGCCCGCTTTTTTGACGGCGGTGCCCAGCTGGGTCAGGATGGCGGTCTTGGAGATGTTCGTCTCCTCGGTCAGCCGCCCGGCGTAGACCTCCTGTTCGGTGGGGTTGGAGCGCTCGGCCAGCAGATTCACGGCATCGCGGATGTATTCGAGCCGCTGGGCGTCCTGGGTCAGGTCGTATTGATCCCGCAGGCGTTTGAGCCGGAAATCCAGCGCGTTGCCTACGCCGTCCAGCAGGGTGCGGAAGCGGTCTGCACCATAGCGCTTGATGTACTCGTCCGGGTCCTTTGCGCCGGGGATCTGAAGCACCCCCACCCGCACCGTGCTGTTCCGGAACAGTTCCAGTGAGCGGAGGGTGGCTTTCTGGCCCGCCTCGTCGGAGTCGTAGCTCAGGATGACCTCATCGGCGTACTCGCTGATGAGCCGCACCTGCTCCGGCGTCAGGGCCGTGCCGCAGGCGCAGACGGCGGTGTCGATGCCCGCCTGCTGCATACTGATGACATCCATATAGCCCTCGCAGAGGACGAACCGGCGGGAGGCGCTCTTTTTGGCGATCTGCAGCGCGAACACCGTCTCGGATTTGTGGTAGACCAGCGTTTCGGGGCTGTTGACATATTTGGGCTTGGAGTCATCCAGCACACGCCCGCCGAACGCGATGATGTTGCCGCGCAGGTCGAAGATGGGGGTCATGACCCGCTTCCAGAACAAACAGTAGATGCGCCCGGAAGCGCTGCGCTTGAACAGGCCGCTGGCGTCCAGCTCCTGCTGGTTGTAGCCCTTATCCCGCAGGAACTGATAGAGGGCCTGCCCATCGTTGGGGGCATAGCCGAGGCCGAACCGCACGATGGTCTTGTCGTCCAGCCCGCGGCGGCGCCAGTAGGCGCGGGCCTGCCGGGCCTCCTCGACGGTGGAATTCAGGCAGGCGTGGAAGAAGCGGGCCGCTTCGCGGTTCATCGAGAGGATGCGGCTGCGCATCCGCCCGGTCTTGTCGTCCTCCTGCGGCTCCGGCATCCCGGCGCGGGCTGCCAGCATCTTGACAGCCTCGCCGTAGTCGATGCTGTTGATCTTTTTGGCGAAGCTGATGGCATCGCCGCCCGCCCCGCAGCCAAAGCAATAAAAGCTCTGGGTGTCCGGGTAGACATAGAACGAGGGGGTCTTCTCGCTGTGGAACGGACACAGGCCGCCATAGAGGCGGCCCTTCCGTTTCAGCTGCACATAGCTGCCCACCAGATCGACGATGTCGGTGCGGCGGTTCAGCTCTTCAATGTACTCGTGTGGGATCATGGCTCTTTTTCCTGCTTCCTTTTATAACACGTGCCACTTGCGGGGCACGAACACATCCTCAAAGGTCCGGATGGCGAACTCGTCGCTCATGCCGCTGATGTAATCGGTCACGGCGCGGTCACGGCCCTCCTGATAGGCCAGCTGCAAATAGAAGTTGGACATCTGGTCGATGTGGGTCAGGTAGTATTCGTACAGTTCCGTGAGGACCTTTTCCACTTTCTGCTCTTCGCGCTTGGCGGTGCGGTCATTGTAGACATTGGCATACATGAAATCCTTCAGCGCAAGGAAGGCTTCCTCTTCCTCCGCGCCCATGGCCACATCGCCGTTGCTGTGGGCGAGGATGCTCTGGATCATGGTCGTGATGCGCTGGGATTTCGTTTCGCCCAGCACGGCGGTGCATTCTCCGGGCAGGATCGCCGGGTCCAGCACCCCGGCACGGACGGCATCTTCGATGTCGTGGTTGACGAACGCGATTTGGTCCGCCATCCGGACGATGCGGCCCTCCGGGGTCGCCGCCCAGGTGCCTTTGGTGTGGGTGATGATGCCGTTCCGCACTTCCCAGGTCAGGTTGAGGCCCCGGCCGTTCTGTTCCAGCCTGTCCACCACCCGCAGGCTCTGGCGGTAATGCTTGAAGCCATCCGGACAGAGCTTGTCCAGTGCGCTCTCCCCTGCGTGGCCAAAGGGCGTGTGGCCCAGGTCATGCGCCAAGCTGATGGCCTCGGTCAGGTCTTCGTTCAGGCGCAGAGCGCGGGCGATGGTGCGGGCGATCTGCGCCACCTCCAGCGTGTGGGTCAGCCGGGTGCGGTAGAGGTCGCCCTCCGGCGAGAGGAAGACCTGCGTTTTCTGCTTGAGGCGGCGGAACGCCTTGCAGTGGATCACGCGGTCCCGGTCACGCTGGAACACCGGGCGGATGGGGTCCTGCGGCTCCGGCCGGGCCCGGCCCCGGCTTGCATCGCTGAAGGTCGCCCAGGGGGCAAAGGTCAGCCGCTCGATCTCTTCGGTACGCTGGCGTACATCCATCCGGTATCCCTCACTTTCATGCTGGTTCCTGCCCCCTTCCCAGCGCAGCTGCGCCCGCAGCTATTGTAGCAGAATTGCTCTGTCGAAGGGGGAATCTTCCTGTCCTGTCCAAAATTATCCTATAAAAATAAAAATCTCTCGGTGCTGCTGCGCCCAGAGCGCAGCAGCCATGCAGCCCTGCATCCGACTGCCAATGGCTCCCACTTCGGGGGAGCGGACGAGCGAATGCGAGACGGAGAGGGGCATCAGAACGGCGCATAGAACGGCTGCGAGACGCTCACCTCGGCCCCGCCCCGTGTCAGCTCCCGCAGCTGTTCCAGCAGCGGCAGCTCGGTGCCCTCCGGCATCTGCCAGTGCAGGGTCACGCGGTCGGTGAACTGCGGGTCGGCGAGTTTGGCCCCGGCGGCGTGGATGAGCAGCGCGGCCCGCTCGTAGAGTGCGTAGGCCACCGTCACTTCCAGCTCCACCACGCTGCGCACCGTGACGACCTCGGCGTTTTCCAGTGCGCGGGCGGTCGCGGTGGTGTAGGCACGGACGAGGCCGCCCGTGCCCAGCAGCACCCCGCCAAAGTACCGGGTCACGACCACGATGAGGTCGGTCAGGCCGCTGTGCTGCAGCACTTCCAGCGCCGGGGTCCCGGCGGTCTTGGCAGGCTCGCCGTCGTCGGAGTAGCGCTCCCGGTTGCCCTCCCGCAGGCGGTAGGCGTAAACGTTGTGCCGCGCGGTGCGGTTGGCCGCGCGCACCTGCTCCAGAAAGGCCACGGCCTTTTCCTCGCTGTCTGCAAACGCGAGCTGCGCAATGAAGCGGCTCTTCTTCTCCTCATATTCGCCGATGGCTGTGCCCCGGATGGTGCGGTAATCCTCCACGCTGACTCCTCCTGTTTGTTGTGTTCCTTGCAAAACAGTATACCATAAATCCGGGGAAAGAAAAAGCCCGGCACAAGCATTGCTCGTGTCGGGCCTTCCCCGGATTTATTTGAAGCACGGAGATGTCATAATGAAAAAGGTGTCGATTTGCCAAGGTAAACTCGGCAAATCGACACCTGCTGTTCAGATGAAGGTCACTCAAAAGACGGATACACATCGTGCCCGATTTGAGAAGCAACTGGCTGCCATTTTACAGGCCCTATAGCTTTGCGTCACAGCCTTTCGACTGCTTTGCCGAGAATATTCAATTCCATAGATCTTGCATCGCAGTCCAGCCGCCGTTCGTGCGGCTCCCTGACTACTTTTTTATTTTATCATGTTTGTCTTCATTCGTCAAGATTCTGCGGCCGGGTTTTTCCGTTTTTGCAGATCTTTTTCCTGCCTCCCGGCTGCTGCTGTTTTGTTCCGGCCCGTTTTCTGCCGCCTCGCCCTCTCTGCCCAAAAAACATCCGGCTCGACGTTGCTTGCGGGAGCTATCACAAAAGAGGAAATTTCTGGAAATCTCCCGTGTTTCACGCAGGAAACACCCCCACTCACGCAGAAAGCCTTGAAATTCTACCCCCCCCCGTGCTATATTTAGCTTAGCAAACGACCACTGTGTTCTGGTTCCCTCCCCCATGTTGTGATACGAGTTGGAAGGGACGGTGGCGTACCGCCCTGTCCGGTTCCAATATATTATAGAATATATGTAATAGGAGGTATTCTCAATGGTCTCTTATCGCAGACTCGCCATGCGCGTCCTGGGGCATGTTCCGGTGCTTTTCCGCAAGAAAAAGGCATCTCCCCCTCCCCGCGTTGCCGCACAACGGATCGCAGCTCTCGCTCTCGCCTGTGCCATGATGACCGGCATGGCCCTTCCTGCTTTTGCCGATACGTATAATATCGCCAACGGCTCCATTGGTATTTACACTGGTGAAAGCGGCAATCTCATCAGCCAGTGGAACTGGATTGGTGAGAACCAAAAGGAATACGTCAGCGACAGCAATGGAGAGATCAAAGATCGTCCGGACAACGACATTACCATCACCGGCACAAGCACGGAGAACACGGTCACCATCGAAGCAAAGGAAAACCAGACGGCCAATGTCACTTTGGATAATGTGAACATCAATGTTGATGAACAATACGAACACGGCTACGACCCCGATCAATACAAAACCGCCGTGGAAGTGACCGGCAGCGGCAATACGAACATCGAGCTGAACGGCAACAACACGCTGACAAGCGGATATGGCCACGCCGGTCTGGAGCATAACAAGACCGACGACAGCGGCACGCTGACGATTCAGGACGAAAAGAATGATGATGGCTCCGCAAAGGGAAATGCGTCCGATACTACTGGCAGTTTGACTGCCACGGGTGGTTACCACAGTGCTGGCATCGGCGGCAGTGACGAACAAGACGGCCAAGTGACCATTACGGGCGGTGAGATCACTGCCAACGGTGGTAGTGGGGGTGCCGGTATTGGCGGCGGTTCCGGTAACAAACAAGCCGTCGGCGGTGACGGCGATGTGACAATTTCCGGCGGTACGATCACCGCTACGGGCGGCAGTCTGGGTGCCGGTATTGGCGGCGGTGCCTACGGCAATGGTACTGTCACAGTTACCGACGGCGATATCACCGCAAAGGCTACGGGCATGTATGGTGCCGGTATTGGTGGCGGTTTTGGCGCGATACCGAAGGACACTCTTATTGGAGGAAATGGCACTGTCACCATCAGCGGCGGCACCATCACCGAAGCCTCTGGTGGCTATATGGCTGCTGGCATCGGCAGCGGCTATCAGGGTCTGGGCACAGTGACCATTGAAGGTGATGCCGTCATCAAAAACGCACAGGGCGGTGAAGCTGGAGCCGGCATCGGCAGTGGCACCTATGGTGACAGCGAGATCATCATCAGAGGTGATGCAGTCATTGAAAATGCAGAAAGTAGCGCAAACGGCGCTGGCATCGGCAGCGGCCAAGGCGATTTGTATCCCGATGGCGATGGCATGGTAATCGATCCAACTGTAGGCAACGTGACCATTGAAGGCAACGCCAAAATCGAAAATGCAAAAAATGGTTCTGGTGGTTCCGGCATTGGCGGCGGCGCTATTGGCATCGGCAATGTGATCATTAGAGGCAACGCTCAAATCGGCAGCGCCATCGGCGGCGAAGAAGGTGCCGGTATTGGCGGCGGTGCTTTTGGCACTGGTGACGTGACCATCGAGGGCAATGTCACCATCCAGAATGCACAGGGCGGTATTGGTGCAGCTGGCATCGGCGGCGGCGCAAAATCCGAACCGGACGATGACGGAACCGGAAATAAAACTGGAAATGAAATCTCCATCAAGAGCACCGAAGCCGGTTCCCCCAACATCACCGCAAAGGGCGGCACAGCTGGCACAGTTCTGAATCTGAATGGTGAAGAGGAAGCAATTTCCGGCGGCGCGGCCATCGGCAGCGGCAGCGTTGCTGGCGGTGCTACTGAGGTAAAGTCCGCTATCGCCATCGAAGGCAAAGTGACCATTGATGCCACCGCAGGCGGAAGCGTTGCCATTGGCGATGCACTGACCGGAGAAAAGAAGTTTGACGGTCTGTCTGTAGGTGCTGCCATCACACGGAAGGATTCGGACGATAAGGATCTTACCCAAAAGGGTGACAAGCCTGAACCGGAAAAGCCCACGGAGCCGGAGAAACCCGACCCGGAGAAACCCAAACCCAACCCGGAGCAGCCCAATCCCAACCCGGAGAATCCTAACCCTAACCCGGAGAATCCTAACCCCAACCCGGAGAATCCCAACCCCAACCCGGAGAATCCTAACCCCAACCCGGAGCAGCCCAATCCCAACCCGGAGAACCCTGACCCGGAGAATCCTAATCCGGATCAGCCTTCTAACCCGGATCAGCCTTCTAACCCGGATCAGCCTTCTGAGCCGTCGGGTGCAGTCTCGACTTCCGCTCCGGCCGAAGCGCTGACTGCCTCGGATGCAGAGTATCTCGTTACCGTAGAGGGGCTTTCCGTCACCAATGCGCTGGGAAAGCAGATCACGCACAGCTGCACACAGAATGTCCAGGGCAACGTCCTTACCATTCGCACCAACAGCATTGTGACCACCGCACATCTCACCATGGAGATGCTCCGGACGCTCAAAGCGCAGGGGGTGGAGACCATCTGTTTCTACACCCTGCTGTACCGTCCGACTTCGGTCTCCATCGACGCGCTTCTGGATCTTGGCGCCGATGAGGCCGACATCCTCTGGACGCACAACGGCATCCAGGCCCGCCTGACGGTCGGCGGCACCGATGTCAGCAGCCTTTTGCAATAAGACCCTCTGAACCATAACAGCCGGGAGGCTTCCGTTTCGGAACGCCTCCCGGCTGTTTGGTTATGCGCGCTTTGTCTTCCGATTTTTTCTCCTTTTCCAGATCTCAACAGAATTTTGTGCGGTATTCGCGGGGGGTGCAGTGCTTGATCTCCCGGAACGTTTTAATAAAGTAGCTGCCGTCCGAGAACCCGCATTCCAGACCGATCTCGCCGGTCTTCAGCCGGGTGGAGCGCAGCAGCTCGGCGGCCTTTTCCACCCGGAACTGCTTGACGTACTGGATGGGCGTGATGCCCAGCAGCTGCCGGAAGCTGCGCAGGCAGGCGCTCTCGCTCAGGGCCACGCAGGCCGCGATCTTCTCCACCGTCAGTTCCTCAGCGTAGTGCTCCTCCACGTAGCGGAGCATCCGCTTCATCCGCTCCGAGGCGATCTGCTCCTGCTCCGAGACCTTGGTCTTGCCACCCACGCACTGGGTGCTCAGCAGCCGCAGCGCCGCCGAGAGATGATACCGCACCCGGTTCTCGTAGTCGAACGGTTCGTCCGCCACCTCTTTCCAGGCGTCCCGCAGGAAGACGAGTACCTGTTTCTGCCAGGGCACCGCCTCGTCCAGCAGAAAAAACGCCGGGGCACCGGGCTGCAGCAGGGGCCGGATGAGCTTTTGCCAGAAGATGGTGTCCATGCCGCCCACCAGCCGGGGCTGGAAGACACCGGAGTGGAGCAGGGCCGTGCCCTCCGCCTGCTCCACCGAGTGCAGAGCCCCCGAATTGAGGAAGATGCCCTGCCCGGTCTGCAGCGTCAGGCGGGTCTTGTTCACATCCACATGGAGGGGACCCTGTATGGTGAGGATGTACTCAAATTCCTCATGCCAGTGCCACGCCACCGAGTAGCTGGCCAGGTCTTCGGCGTAGCAGGCGATGGGAAACAGCGCACTGCCGTGCTGCACCAGCTCGCGCCCTTCGGCGTCGGCCACGATGTCCGTTTCGCAGTGGATGCCGCCCTCATGGACGATTGTTGCACAGCTCGTTCGATATGCCATATTGACCAGTTCCTTTCCGCAAATCTTTGAACATTTTTTATCAATGCCGGTTTTGTTGTACAAAACTTCAGATTTTCTCCTACCACAGCCGCTGGTTTCGTGGTATTATTTCATCAGAGGCCGCAAGTCCAGTATAACACCGAAACGGGAGGAACACAACCCATGGCACAGCTTCTTCTGCCGGTCATCTACCTGGCATTCATCAGCCTCGGCCTGCCGGATTCGCTTCTCGGCTCCGCCTGGCCGAACCTCTACCCCGCTTTCGGGGTGCCGGTGTCCTACGCAGGCATCGTCTCGATGATCATCTCCTGTGGGACCATCGTTTCCAGCCTGTGCAGCGACCGGCTGACCCGTGCGCTGGGCACCGGCAAGGTCACGGCCCTCAGTGTGGCGATGACGGCGGCGGCGCTGTTCGGCTTCTCGGCGGCGAGCGCGTTCTGGATGCTCTGCCTCTGGGCCATCCCCTACGGGCTGGGTGCCGGAAGCGTGGACGCTGCCCTGAACAACTACGTTGCCCTCCACTACGAGAGCCGCCACATGAGCTGGCTGCACTGCATGTGGGGCGTGGGCACCATCATCAGCCCGGTGCTGATGAGCCTGGCCCTGACCGGCGGGCAGGGCTGGAATGGCGGCTACCGCATCGTAGCCCTCATCCAGGTCGGCATCACAGCTGTTCTGGTGCTGAGCCTGCCGCTCTGGAAAGGCCGCCCGGCCGCCGAGACTGCGGATGGCACCCCGGCCAGGCCGCTGACGCTGCCCCAGATCCTGGCCATCCCCGGTGCGCGGGAAGTGATGCTCTGCTTCTTCTGCTACTGCGGCTTCGAAACGACGGCGGGCCTCTGGGCCAGCAGCTACCTCACGCTGAGCAAGGGCGTCCCGGCCGACACGGCCGCTGCCTTTGCGGGCCTGTTCTATCTGGGCATCACGGTGGGGCGCGGCTTCTGCGGCTTCGTCACCCTCCGCTTCAACGACACCCAGATGATCCGTCTGGGGCAGACCGTTCTGGCCGTGGGTGTGGCCGCCCTGCTTCTGCCGGGGCCGCAGGCGCTCTCGCTGGCCGGCCTCGTCCTCGTGGGTCTGGGCTGTGCGCCCATCTACCCCAGCATCATCCACTCCACGCCGGACCACTTCGGCGCGGACCGGTCGCAGGCTGTGATCGGCATCCAGATGGCAAGCGCCTATGTCGGCAATCTGGTCATGCCGCCGCTGTTCGGCCTGCTGGCAAACAACGTTGCCCCAGCCCTCTTCCCCGTGTATCTGCTGGCGCTACTGATCCTGATGATCGTCATGCACGAGCAGCTCACCCGGAAGACGGCGTGCAAATAAACAATTTTCTGACAGGAGGTATTTTTATGCTTCGTATCGAATATTTTGATAAAGACCGTTTCATGCGTCAGGTTTCCGCCAGCCACGGCAGTGTGCTGCTGCATCTGGACAACGGCAAGACCTGTGACCTGAAAGAGGATGCCACCGCATCCTCCATCCTCCGGATGATGGACGCCCCCAGAAAGGGCTTTGACATCACCGTGACCGACCCCGCCGACGTGACCGGCTTCCTGCGCTACATGCTGGAGGCAGGCCGGATGGACCGTGTGGCCGGCTGATCGTTCGCCATTCTCCGTTATTCGCATATTACAGCAAACGCAGAGCGCCCGCTCCGGGGTCAGAAGCC
>OLQV01002889.1_pt1 | contig 10800 bp, 9 predicted proteins | sample 1672371 | NCBI WGS metagenome assembly OLQV01 (sample SAMEA3136676, study PRJEB25190) | human gut metagenome
TTCGTCGCCCCAGTTGGCACCGACTACTGCTTTAACCATATCCATTCCTCCTGCGATATTAACATGACTTATCAGTCTTCTTTAGCGGATCTAATCAAACCACCCTAAGCATTATACTATACATTTCACCTTGGTTCAACAATATTTTTACATAAAATCCACAGGATTTCCTGTATTTTCTACATTAGCGGCGCAACCAGTCTTAATACCTGTCCCGCCGTCTTCATCAGAATTCCTCTGTTTCTCACTTCCGTCACTGTAACCTTATGACATTTTGCCAGCGTATTCTGAAAATCTTCTTCTACTTTCTGCACTTCAGGATTATCGTAGATAAACACACCATTCTCAAAATGCAGATACAGGCTTCTGAAATCCAGATTGATACTTCCTACCGTTGCCGTATCATCATCGGATACAAATATTTTTGCATGTACAAATCCAGGTGTATACTCATAGATCTGTACCCCGCCCTCGATCAGTTCCTTATAGTAGGTCTTTGCCACAGCAAATGCATACCACTTATCCGGAATATGCGGCATGATGATGATCACCTCAATACCACTCTTCGCTGCACGGATCAGTGTAGTAAGCATCTCATTGTCCAAGATCAGATACGGGGTCATGATATGCACATATTTTTTTGCATGGTTCAAAATATGGAAATATACTTCTTCTCCTACATTTTCATGATCAAACGGGCTGTCTGCATATGGAATCACATATCCCAGTTTTTCATTCAATGTATCCGCTTTTTTGGTCAGATATTTTCCATAAGGCTCCACGCCCCGCATATCCACATCCCACATCTGCAGAAATATCATCGTCAGGCTCTGGACAGCATCACCTCTTAACAGTACCGCCGTATCCTTCCAGTGTCCGAACCGTTCCTTCTCATTGATATACTCATCAGCAAGATTCACACCCCCTACATATCCCACCTGTCCATCGATCACGCAGATCTTTCTGTGATCACGGTTGTTCTGGATTGTTGAGACAAATGGCCGGATCTTATTCGACATCTTGCAGTTGATACCATATTTCTGAAGTTTCTTCGGATAGCTGTAGGGCAACAGGTCAAATGCACACATTCCGTCATACATGAACCGGACTTCCACACCTTCCGCTGCTTTCCGCTTCAGGATCTCAAGGATCGTATTCCACATGATTCCTTCTTCTACAATAAAATACTCCATGAAAATAAACTTTTCTGCCTTTTCCAGTTCTTTTATCATGGATGCGAATTTGGCTTCTCCAACCGGAAAATATTCGGCTTCGGTATTCCTGTAAGTCGGAAATCCCAGTTGATGCGACAAATAATACGACAGCTGCGCATTTGCAGATTTACCCTCCCAGAGTGCATCTGTGATCTTCTGATCCTGATCCATGTAAGGTTCCGTCTCCATACGCAATGCCGCCAGGCGGTTCTGTACAAACCGTGTTTCCAGCTGCAGATGCACATAGATGTAAAATATCGTCCCGACAACCGGTACTGCCATCACACACAGAATCCATGACAGCTTGAACGCCGGATTTCCCTCTGTATTAATAATATACACAAGAACTATAATCTCCATCAGAGACATCACACTGTATATAAATGTTGCATATTCTTTCAGATAGTACGGAATCCCCAGAAAAACCAGCATCTGTATCAATATCAGTATCACAAAAATTCCGGCACGGCTGAATACCATTTTAAAGAATTTCTTCTTTGCAACAGTCTTTGTGCTTTGTTCTTTCATACTTTTTCTCTCCTTTATCCAGGGCTGTACATCCACTTTGTTCCTAATATCTTACTCCGTTTTCTCAGGCTCCGTACCGCCAGGATATGTTATACAGTGTATCATATTTTCATTTTCTTCTCAACTTGCAGATAATTTATTTTAATTTAATAGAAAAATACATATAATATGTGCTATGATAAGGAAAAGAATGGAAAGGAGTCATACAATCATGGCAAAATGGATGAAAAAATTATTGGGTCTTGCTGCAATCGGCAGTGCCGCTGCAGGTCTTGTTTATTATTTTAAAAAATCTAAAAAAGATGTGGATGAAGATTTCAACGATGATTTTGAAGATGAAGACTTCGATCTTGACAATGATCTTCAACCGGTCGACCGGGGATACGTTGATCTGAACGCAGGAAAAGCTTCTCCGGAAGAAGCAGACGATGCAGAAGAAACAGAGACCGGCGAAGATACTCTGGATGCGGATGCTCACGAAGGGAAAGAAGATTAGTTCTGCTGACACAGACTGAATTCAGACTGCAGCTATACAAAAGAGCGGTAAACAATGTAAATTATTTTCTTATTTTACATTGCTTACTGCTCTTTTATCTTCTCCAGCACCTGTTCAATATCCCCACTGCTTCTTTGATATCCTCTTCATTCATATTTGCATATCCCAGAAGAATCGTTGCCCGCTCATCTGTATCTTTCCTGATCCTGTAATCCGAAAGTCCATATACACGGATATCCTCTTTTTTTGCCCGTTCGATCAGCTCATTTTCGTTCCATCCCTTTTCGAATGTCAGCAGGATATGTACTCCCGCATGCTCTCCCGATATCGCACAGATATCTGCCAGAGGCTTCAGTGCATCGATCAGAACATCATGCCTGTTTTTATACAGAGCTCTTGTCTTATTCAAATGACGTTCGTAATAACCATCTTCGATAAAATGTTGTACGATCATCTGATCCACCTTTGAAACGGTCGAGTTGATAAAGTTCACTTTTGTCCGATACACATCCAGGAGAGATTTCGGCAGTACCATATAACTCAGACGAATAGCCGGTGCAATGGATTTTGAAAAAGTTCCCAGATAGATAACTTTATCTTCTGCATCATATCCTTGCAGAGCCGGGATCGGTTTCCCTTTGTAGCGGAATTCACTGTCATAGTCGTCTTCTATGATATATCTGCCTTCCTTCCCGTATGCCCACTTCAGAAGCTCCATTCTTCTTTTGATCGGCATAACAATTCCTGTCGGATACTGATGCGACGGTGTGACATATGCAATATCTGCCTCTGAATCTTCCAGCTCTGATATTCTCATTCCATTGTGATCCATTGTAACCGGCACAGTCTCATATCCCAGTGTCTGAATCACTCTATATGCCTGCTTATATGTAGGATCTTCAAATGCAATAGTATGTTCTTTTCCAAGAATCATACTAAGCAGTATCAGAATATAATCACTTCCCGCTCCGATCACGATCTGCTCCGGAGAACAGTCCACGCCTCGTGCCTGATACAGATAATTGCAGATGGCTCCCCGGAATCCATATTCACCTTGCGGATCTCCTGAGCGGAACAACTCCGTCCTGTCATCCAGCAAAATATCTTTCGAGAGTTTTCTCCAGACATTATATGGAAAACTGTTAAGATCTACTCCGTTCGGTGTGAAATCATAGCGGTATATTCTTTTCTTTTTTCTCTTACGTTCCGGCTTTTTTTCTTCTTTTTTCAGTTGATATAATTCATCAATCTGAGCCACAAAAAAACCGCGGTATGGCGCAGACTCGATATATCCTTCTGATAATAACTGTTCATATGCCAGTTCAACCGTACTGCGGCTGACTTCCAGATGCTTGGACAAAGCCCTGGTAGACGGGAGTTTCTCCCCATAGCGGAGTCTCCCGTTCTGGATATCAGACTTGATATGATCATAAATCTGCTCATACAGCGGCTTCTTCGAACGACTGTTAAGATTTATCGTTAATTCATTCATTTTTTTATTTTGCACCCGTTTATTTCTTTGGCAGTTTAAAAGAACTCTTCAGAGATACAATACGGTTAAACACCAGATTTTCCGGTGTGGAGTCTTTCGAATCAATACAGAAATATCCATTTCTTACAAACTGGAAGCTGTCACACGGACCTGCTTCGTTAAAGCTGTCTTCCACATAACACTCTTTTAAAATCTGTAAGGAATCCGGGTTCAGGTTCAGCGATCCATCTTCTTTATTATATACTCCCTTCTCTTCATCGATCAGGTTCTCATATAATCTGACTTCTGCTTTCTTAGCCTGTGGTGCACTTACCCAGTGGATCGTTCCTTTTACCTTACGTCCGGTAAACCCGGTTCCGCATTTTGTCTCCGGATCATACGTACAATGTACCACCGTTACATTTCCTTCTGCATCCGTCTCATAGCTGACACATTTCACAAAATATGCATGCATCAGACGTACTTCGTTTCCAGGGAAAAGGCGGAAATACTTCTTCGGAGGATCAATCATAAAATCATTACGCTCAATGTAAAGTTCACGTCCAAACGGCACTTTTCTCACACCAAGTTCCGGATTCTCCAGATTGTTCTCTACATCCAGATATTCCACTTCTCCTTCCGGATAGTTGTCGATCACCAGTTTGATCGGATCCAGGACTGCCATCATACGAGGCTTCTTCATCTTCAGATCTTCACGGATACAATACTCCAGCATTGCATAATCCACAGAGCTCTGGCTCTTGGATACTCCGCACATTTCAACGAACATCTTAATGGATTCCGGTGTAAATCCTCTTCTTCTGAGAGCTGCGATCGATACAAGTCTCGGATCATCCCATCCGTCTACAATACCATCCATAACAAGCTTCTTGATGTATCTCTTACCTGTAACAACATTCGTCAGATACAGCTTGGAGAATTCAATCTGTCTCGGTGCCGGATCAAATTCACACTCTTTTACAACCCAGTCATATAATGGTCTGTGGTCTTCAAATTCCAGTGTACAGATAGAATGTGTAATGTGCTCGATCGCATCTTCGATCGGATGTGCAAAATCATACATTGGATAAATACACCATTTATCTCCTGTATTGTGATGTGTCATATGCGCCACACGGTAGATGATCGGATCACGCATGTTGATATTCGGCGATGCCATATCAATCTTTGCACGCAGAACTTTCTCTCCATCCTGATACTTTCCGTCTTTCATCTCTTCGAAAAGTCTTAAATTCTCTTCTATCGGACGGTCACGATACGGACTGTTCTTTCCAGGCTCTGTCAGGGTTCCGCGGTATTCACGCATTTCTTCCGCTGTCAGGTCACAGACGAATGCCTTTCCTTTTTTGATCAGCTTTACTGCACACTCATACATCTGGTCAAAATAGTCTGATGCAAAATAAAGATGATCTCCCCAGTCGGCACCCAGCCATTTTACATCTTCTTTGATGGACTCTACGAATTCCATATCTTCTTTCATCGGGTTCGTATCGTCAAATCTCAAATGAAAGGTTCCGTTATATTTCTTTGCAAGTCCTGAATTCAGAAGAATCGACTTCGCATGTCCGATATGCAGATATCCGTTCGGTTCCGGCGGAAATCTCGTACATACTTCACTGTATACGCCTTCTGCAAGATCTTTATCTATTTCCTGTTCAATAAAATTTTTGGAAACTGTTGTTTCTTCTCCCATGGTGTCCTCCTTAGGTTTTAACTATACATTATGCTCATTATCTTATCATAAAAAATATGATGAAACAAGGGAAGATACCTCTTTTACCGGTTTTCGCAGAAAAATGTAAATGCATCCAGAAATTCAGAATTACTTGGACACTTGATCGCATGGTAACCAAGGATCTCCATCATAAGTTCTTTATCTTCTTTCCAACACTTATCAACGACTACACGTATCCCGCGTTCCACATTATAAAAACTGGTTTCGTGTTTTTCTCCTATCGGGATGTATATATCATTCTGTGTCGCAAACGGCTTTTCTTTTGTATGGAATCCACTGATGATATCTGCAGCATCCAACAGATAATAGTATCCTTTATATCCTGATGTGACTTTAAATCTTCTGAGTGTCTGTATCATAATATTCCTATTCATAAATAATCTCCCTTTTTTGGCTCTATCTAAAAAATAAACTATAGTTCCGCAAATATTTTAGACTTACATTTTGATATAAGCACCTTGAAAACCGCATAAATATCATAAATAATGGCATTTCACTCTTGCTATTGTAGGTCGAATACTATATAATGTAAGTAGAATATATTAGACTTACATGCAGGAGGTATTCTACTATGGCTTACATTCATTATGACCAGAAATCCAATGGTGTAATTTACGCATCCTTGTACGAGTCATTTCGCGACAATGGCAAGGTAAAAACCAAGCGCGTTGAAAATCTTGGCAGGGTCATAGATAAGAATAACAACATCTTCTGCCAAAAGGGCATCACTTACCAGTATATTTTAGGCGAGGGGCGCAGAGAGGTTCCGCCTTCCGCTCTCCCGTCAGAGCCGGTTGTCCCGGAATCCGAGAAACTGATACTGGACTTTGGCGATGCGTGGTTCCTGCAGGAATATCTTTCCAGGCAGCCGTTTTACAACAGCATTATAAATACCCTCCCCGATGAAAGCGATACACTTCTTGCCTTGATTTTTTACCGACTGCTGACAAACAAGGGAGCAAGCTGTCATGCTAAAATATGGTACGAAGGAAACTATTCGTATCTTGCATTCCCACATGCAAACCTTACAAGCCAGAACATCAGCAGGGTTCTGAAAGAACTTGGCAAGGAGGAGATACAGCGCCATTTTTTTGAGGAATATATGTCTTCCGTCTATGGAAATGACGGAGCCGCCGGAATCCTTGTCGACAGTACCGGAGTGCCAAATGCCACCAGGATGGATATCACACAGATAAGCAATCATAACGGTGACATAAACCGCGAAGTCCGGCTCATTTACGTCATAGATCGCGATAACGGGATGCCCATATATTTCAGATATGTTGCCGGAAACATCATTGACGTTTCCACCCTGATAACAACTGTAAGTGAACTTGAGCAGTATGGAGTATCTGTACGCCATGCAATTCTTGATGCAGGATATTTTTCGGAAAAGAATGCTGCCGAACTGTTTGAAAGCGGCATTCCGTTCATGACAAGACTGGCTCCGAATAAAACAGTATTCAAAGAGGCTGCCGCCGGAAACATGGACGACCTTATGTCGCAAAAATATGCCTGCCGTTATGGCGAGCGGCTTGTGTTCATCAAGAAGGTTCCAGTCAATGTATGCAGTCATGAGGCATATGTTTATCTTTGCATTGATGAGGATATGTACCTTATGCAGCATAAGAAAACAATCCTAAATGCATTGGATGACAAAAAAGACTCTGATGAAACGGATGCAGCCATTAAAAGGCTTGGAGCCTTTGCCATCCTGACATCGGAAGAAATGTCCGAAGACAAGCTTCTGCCAATGTATTACACAAGGCAACAAGTAGAGCAGGTTTTCGACATAAGCAAAAACTACGCTGATTTGTTGCCTATCAGAGTGCAAAGCGAGCAGGCATTCGCAGGCCATCTGCTTATATGCTTTATGGCTACAGCCATTATGCAGAAACTTCAACAGGAACTGCTTAAACGTCGTTCCAGGAAAGCAAAGTCGCTAAATGCTGAAAGCATCTTTAGTTATTTGCGAAATCAAAAATGCAAGGTATACAAGGACTATGCCATACCACAGGAACCTCGAAAGGAAGCAAATGCCATATATGATATTTTCAAGGTACAAGTGCCTTATAAAATTCCCCTTACAACCATTGAAGTGTAAGTAGAAAATTTATGCGGAACTATAGATAAATCACAACATGTCGTTTGTCAATGATTTCGATACCAAAAACCTCTTTTTTTTATTTTTTAGACCTTTATGTGTCTGATTTCTTCGAAAAAGATCAGCTATAGGTCAAAAAAAGTTTGAAGACATCTTTTTATCTTCAAACTTTTTTTTGCATTTGTCTATATCTTTTCCGTCCTTAAAACCATCCATTTTCCTTTCCAGACATACAGAATCATCAAAAGCATGCCCAAAAGCCATGAGGTCGGATAGCACATCATCACATGGCCGAGACTCTTTGCCCATGCCATGGTTCCTGCAATCCACATCACACGGAATCCGCATAACGATACCAGAAATACAATCATGGCCTGCATCGTCTTACCGGTTCCTCTGATCGTTCCGCCAAGCACATGCAGGATTCCAAGCATCCAGTAAAACGGGCAGAAATATTTCATAATATATACACCATATTCCACCACCTTATGGTTCGTCGTAAAGACTCCGATTACCTGCGGAGCGAATATCAGCAGCGCGATTCCGGTTATCACAGAATACCCGGCACCCATTGCTGTGGATATGTACATTCCTTTTCTGACCCTGTCTGCTTTCCCTGCACCAATATTCTGTCCGGCAAATGTAGTTGCCGCCATACTGATACTCAGTACCGGCAGGATATTAAATCCATCGATTTTTATATAAGCTGCAAAACCTGCCATAACTGTCGCTCCAAAACTATTCACACTTGCCTGCACGATCAGGTTTGAAAGCGAAATTACAATATTCTGGATTCCTGTCGGGATTCCGATGCGGATGATCTTCGAAAGCAGATGATCATAGCATCGGATCTCCTTAATCTTCAACTTATATACATCTTCACTTCTGATCAGAAATCCCCATATAAAAATGCATGATATCAACTGACTGATATCCGTAGCCAGTGCCGCGCCAACGATTCCAAGCTTCAGTCCGACAACCATGATCAGATCCAGGAATATATTTGAAATCGCCGCGATCATCAGGTATACCAGGGAACGTCTGGAATTGCCCACGGCATTCAGAACACCCGCCGACATATTGTAAACTACCGAAAATAAACTTCCGCCAAAATATACCTGCAGATAGATTACCGACTGTTCAAATACCTTGTCCGGTGTTCCCATCAGGCGCAGCATCGATGGTGTCACTGTAATTCCGATTACAGTCAGAAGCACTCCTGCTGCCAGCGCGATCGCCATCGTAGTATGTACGGCCTTCCTCACGCCTTCTGTATTTTTGGCCCCATAAAACTGCGAGATTACAACACCTGCACCAGTCGATGCTCCTATGCAGAAACCGATCAGCAGGTTAATGATCGCACCGCTGGATCCGACTGCTGCCAGTGCGTTACTTCCCACATAGTTGCCGACAATAATCGAATCCACCGTATTATACAGCTGCTGAAACAGATTCCCCAGAATCAGTGGAATTGCAAAGAATAGTATTTCTTTCCAAATCACTCCTTCGGTCATTGTTTTCATCTTTTTCATTTTCTTCTTCCTCTCTATTACCATTTCTTTTCATATTCCTGATTTTCGCAGGATTTTTCACGATTTTCAATTAATATCACGAAAATATATTGACAAATGTACTCCTTTCAGTGTATAGTATCAACGTTGCATATCGCTTATGCATGCTGCCTTGGCTCAGTCGGTAGAGCGTCGCCTTGGTAAGGCGGAGGTCGGCGGTTCGATTCCGCTAGGCAGCTTACAAGAGAAGTCCCGTAAAACTTTCAAATGATTGTTTTACGGGATTTTTTTACAATTACAAATTCAGCCGATATTTATATCCTCTTTAGATTTATTTTTCCTTTTCCAGAATCTTCTGCATCTTTCCCTTGATTCTCTGAAGTGCATTATCAATCGTCTTTGGACTCCGGTCTAGAAGCTTTGCGATCGTCTTATAATCCGTTCCCATCAGATGAAGATACAGAACTCTGCGCTCCAGTTCACTTAATTCTTTTTCCAGACGTTCTTCCAACGTCTTCGCACGTTCCTGACTGACAAGCAGTTCTTCCGGATTCGTCTCATGTCCGGATTCCATTGTATCGATCAACGAGTTTTCCCCGTCTTCTCTTTCATACAGGGAAATATAACTGTTGAGCGGACTGTGTTTCTTTCTGTTTGAAGCTTCAATTGCCGAATACAACTGTCTTGTCACACATAGTCTTGCAAAGCTGAAGAAGGATGCTTCCTGATCCACATCGTAGTCCTGAACTGCTTTAAAAAGTCCGATCATCCCCTCCTGGATCAGATCATCCGTCTCACCGCCGAGCAGATACATTGCATTGGCTTCTTTTCTGACCAGATTCTTATATTTTTCCATCAGATAATCGATAATTCCCGTTTCTCCCATCCGGAGTCTGCGGATCAGTTCTTCATCTGTTAATTTTTTATACTCTGTCATACACTCCTCTGTCTCACAATCTCATATGCAAGGACGCCCGCTGCCACCGATGCATTCAGGGAATCGATATCCCCCTTCATCGGAATTTTTGCAGTAAAGTCACAGGTGTCTTTTACCAGACGTCCCACACCTTCGCCTTCATTACCAATTACGAGTCCGATCGGTCCTTTCATATTGACATCATACATGACATCCCCGTCCATATCGGCACATACGAACCACAGACCTTTTTTCTTCAAATCTTCCATCGTCTTTACCAGATTTGTTACTTTTGCAACCGGCGTATAATTCAGGGCCCCTGCGGAAGTTCTTGCTACGGTTGCCGTCAGTCCGACTGCGCGTCTCTTTGGTATGATCACACCATGTGCCCCTGCCTGGTTCGCAGTACGGATGATCGCACCGAGATTGTGCGGATCTTCGATATTATCCAGAATGATCAGAAACGGATCTTCTCCCTTTTCTTCTGCAAGCTTTAACATATCTTCTACCTCTGCATACTCATATGCAGCAACACTTGCGATCACTCCCTGGTGTTTACCGGTCTCCGACAACTGGTTCAGACGGTCTTTTTCCACGAAATTCAATATCGTGTCATGCTTTCTTGCCTCACGGATGATGGATCTCACCGCACCATCCTGACATCCATCCAGTACATACAGCTTGTCTACCGGTTTTCCGGAACGAAATGCTTCCATAACGGCATTTCTTCCTTCTATGATACTTTCATTTACATTCTTATCGTGACTCATATTCGACACTCCTTATTGTTCTTTGATACTGTCC
>OLQV01002896.1_pt1 | contig 10781 bp, 10 predicted proteins | sample 1672371 | NCBI WGS metagenome assembly OLQV01 (sample SAMEA3136676, study PRJEB25190) | human gut metagenome
GCGGCTGCTTCGGCGGCTGCAACTTCTGCGCCATCCAGCTGCATCAGGGCCGCCGCGTGACCAGCCGCAGTGCCGACAGCATCGTGGCCGAGGCCGAGCGGATGACTCACGAGCCGGATTTCAAGGGCTACATCCACGACATCGGCGGCCCCACGGCAAACTTCCGCTTCCCGTCCTGCCGCGAACAGATGCTGCGGGGCATGTGCAATGGCGGCAAGCACTGCCTGGCCCCCACGACCTGCTCCCACATGATCGTGGACCACAGCGACTATCTGAAGATCCTGCGCCGCGTCCGGGAGCTGCCGGGCGTCAAGAAAGTATTCATCCGCAGCGGCATCCGGTTCGACTATCTGATGGCAGACCCGGACGATACCTTCTTCAAGGAGCTGGTGGAATACCACGTCTCCGGCCAGCTGAAAGTTGCCCCGGAGCACTGCGCCCCCAATACCCTCGCCTACATGGGCAAGCCACCTATCCAGACCTTCAACAAGTTCAAGGATAAGTTCTACGAGCTGAGCAAAAAGGCGGGCAAAAAGCAGTACCTTGTGCCCTACCTGATGTCCAGCCATCCGGGCAGCACCCTGAGCGACGCGGTCTATCTGGCCGAGTACCTTTACAAGAACCACATGCGCCCGGAGCAGGTGCAGGACTTCTACCCCACGCCCGGCACCGTAAGCACCTGCATGTTCTATACCGGTCTGGACCCCTACACCCTCAAGCCGGTGTTCGTGGAGAAGACCGCCGAGGGCAAGGCGCTGCAGCGCGCACTGCTCCAGTATTACGAGCCGCGCAACGCCGAAAAGGTCATCAAAGCGCTCAAAATGACCCACCGCGAGGACCTCATCCCGCTGCTGGTGCCCGCCGAGGGCCGCCGTGCCGTCCAGCGCTCGGCCCGCAGAGCCGAGGCCGCCGAGGTGACCATCCACAACGACGGCACCTACACCGTCCGCCCCAACGGCAAGGGCAAGAGCCGTCCGCAGGGCCATGCCGCTCCGGCGAACCGCAGTGCGGGCGGACGTCAGCCCAGCCCCGGCGCACGGTTCGCGCCCCGCTCTGCCCCCGGCCATAAGCCGAAAAATGATCAACAGAAAGAGAATACGACGTGGAAAAATACAAATCGGAAAAAGTAAGTTTCTGGCGAAAGCCTTTCCGGCGGCTGGCCGCACTGGCGTTGGCCGCTGCGCTTGCCCTGAGCCTTGCGGCCTGTGACGGGGCATCCGTCCTTCCGGGCGGCAGCGCCGATGTGATCCCGAACCCGGCATCCAGCGGGGTGCAGACCGCCGACAGCTTCCGGATGCACTTTCTCGACGTGGGGCAGGCGCTCAGCGTCCTGGTGGAGTGCGATGGCCAGTACATGCTGTACGACGGCGGCAACGTGGACGACGGCAGCATGGTGGTCAGCTATTTGCAGAAGCAGGGCGTGGAGGAACTGCAGTACGTCTTCTGCTCCCACGCACATGAAGACCATGTGGGCGGGCTGGCCGCTGCGCTGGCCTTCTTCCCGGCGAACCATGTGTACAGCCCGGTGACGGAGGCCTCCACCAAGTGCTTTCAGGATTTTGTGAAGTACACCCAGCAGCAGGGCCTGCAGGTTGAGGTGCCCGCCGTGGGCACCGTCTGGCAGCTGGGCAGTGCAACGGTGACGATGCTGGGCCCGGTGGCACAATACAGTGAGACGAACGACACCTCGATCGTCCTGCGGGTAGATTATGGTGCCACCAGCTTCCTCCTGACCGGCGACATGGAATCGGATGCAGAGCGCGACCTGGTGAACAGCGGGGCCAACCTGAAGGCCGATGTTTTGCAGGTGGGCCACCACGGTTCCAGCACCTCGACGAGCTACCTTTTCCTGAATGCCGTCCTGCCCGAAATGGGCGTCATCTCCTGCGGCGTGAACAACAAATACGGCCACCCGCATGAGGAGACCCTGAGCATCCTGCGGGATGCAGGCGTGGACGTCTACCGCACCGACCTGCTGGGCACAGTCGTCATCGGGTCGGACGGCCAGAACTACACCATCCGCACCGACAAGAACGCCACCGACGCCGAGCTGAACCCCACCGCCCCGGCGGCATCCAGCACGGCACAGCAGACCTACATCGGCAACGTGAACTCCAAAAAGTTCCATCTGCCCACCTGCCCGAACCTCCCGGCAGAGAAGAACCAGATCCTCTTCTCCAGCTACGACGAGGCCATTGCAGCAGGCTACACCCCCTGTTCCACCTGCATCAAGTGAGACACAGCAAAAAAGGACTGTCGCGTTCGCGACAGTCCTTTTTTGCTTGCTCTATAATACCGTGTCTCAGCCGCCCAGATAGGCGCTGCGGACACGCTCATTGGTCAGCAGCTCGGCACCGGTGCCATCCATGACAACACGGCCGGTCTCCAGAACATAGGCCCGGTCGGCCACGGAAAGCGCCATCTGCGCGTTCTGCTCGACCAGCAGGATGGTCATTCCCTCCTCGTGGATGTTCCGGATGATGTCGAAGATCTCCTGCACCAGCAGAGGCGACAGGCCCATGGACGGTTCATCCAGCATCAGCATGGAGGCGTTGCTCATCAGCGCACGGCCCATGGCCAGCATCTGCTGCTCACCGCCGGACATGGTGCCCGCCAGCTGTTTGCGGCGCTCCTTCAGGCGGGGGAACAGTTCAAAGACCTTTTCCTTGTTGGGGCCGATGGTGGAGGCAGGCTGGGTGTAGCCGCCCATTTCCAGATTTTCCTCCACGGTCATGTGCAGGAAGACGTGGCGTCCCTCCGGCACATGGGCCAGACCGGCCTCCACGATCTTGTGGGCACGGATACCCTTGATGCTCTTGCCCTTGTACAGGACATCGCCCGTCTTCGGGTGGAGCAGGCCGGAAATGGTCTTCAGGGTGGTGGACTTACCGGCACCGTTGGCACCGATCAGGGTCACGATCTCCCCTTCGTGGACCTCAAACGAAACGTCCTTGACGGCGTGGATGTTGCCGTAATAGACGTTGATGTTCTCCACTTTCAGCATAGAATCTGCCATCGGTCAGCCCTCCTTCTTGCCCAGATAGGCCTCAACGACCTGCGGGTTGTTGCGGATCTCATCCGGGGTGCCCTTGGCGATGATGCGGCCAAAGTTCAGCACCGCGATGCCCTCGCAGATGCCCATGACCAGGCTCATGTCGTGCTCGATCAGCAGCACGGCAATGTTGAATTCGTCGCGGATGCGGCGGATGGTCTCGGTCAGTTCAGCGGTCTCGGAGGGGTTCATACCGGCAGCAGGCTCGTCCAGAAGCAGCAGCTTCGGGCTGGTGGCCAGGGCGCGCATGATCTCCAACCGGCGCTGTGCACCATAGGGCAGGCTGCCCGCCGGGGTGTTGGCCAGGTCGGCCATGTGGAAGATATCCAGCAGCTCCAGTGCCCGCTCGGTGCACTTCTTTTCTTCCTTCCAGTAGTTGGGCAGACGGATCAGGGAGGAGGCCAGGTTGTACTTCATGGACTCATGCAGGCCGACCTTGATGTTGTCGATGACCGACAGCTCCTTGAACAGGCGGATGTTCTGGAAGGTGCGGGCTACGCCCATCCGGTTGACCTGATAGGTCTTCTTGCCTGCCGTGGGCATCCCGTCGATCAGGATGGAGCCGCGGGTGGGCTGGTACACGTTGGTCAGCAGATTGAAAACGGTGGTCTTACCGGCACCGTTGGGGCCGATGAGGCCGGTGATCTCGTTGCGGCCGATCATCAGGTTGAAGCCGTCCACGGCGGTCAGGCCGCCGAAGTCGATGCCCAGCTCACGCACGTCGAGGATGGGCTTTTTGTCCTTGTCGCGGTCGGTCAGGAAACCGCCGGAGGGGACGCTGTTCAGTCTCGTCTGGAACTCACTCATGGTCTGCACCCTCCTTGTTCTTCTTGCGGAACAGTTCCCCGTTCAGGACCTTCTCCACGATGCGGCTCACGGAGAAGTCGTAGCTGCCCAGCAGTCCGCCGGGGCGGAAGATCATCATCAGGATCAGCACCAGCGAGTAGATGACCATGCGGTAGCTGTCAAAGCTGCGGGTCGCTTCGGGCAGGATGGTCAGCACCGTTGCCGAGAGGATGGAACCCAGCATGGAGCCCATGCCGCCCAGAACGACCATGACCAGGATCTCGATGGACTTCATGAAACCGAAGGTCGAGGGGTTCAGAACGCCGATGTAGCAGGCGTACAGACCACCGGCCAGACCGGCGAAGGCCGCAGAGAAGGCAAAGGCCATGACCTTATAGTAGGTGGTCTGGATGCCGCAGCTCTCGGCCGCGATCTCGTTGTCGCGGATGGCGAGGACGGCGCGGCCATGGCGGCTCTTCATCATGGTGTGGATCAGGAAGCAGGTGATGACCACGCACAGGAACACATTGCTGAAATGGGAATACTTGGGGATGTTCTTCAGGCCCTTGGAGCCGTAGAACAGGCTGTAACCCAGCACATCGTCGATGTTGTTCAGCGTGATGCGGATGATCTCGCCGAAGCCCAGCGTCAGGATGGCCAGATAGTCACCGGTCAGGCGCAGAGCGGGGATGCCGATCAGCACACCGAACAGGCCCGCCATGATGCAGGCCAGCACCAGACCAATGGCAAAGGAGATGCCGCTGGGCAGGGGGCTGTACTTGGTGAACAGCGCGCAGGTGTAAGCACCCACGGCCATGAAACCGGCATGGCCCAGCGGCAGCTGGCCCAGATAGCCGGTGGCCACGTTCAAAGACACAGCCAGGATGATGTTGATGCCCACGGTCATCAGCACCTTGTTCTGATAGGTGGAAAGCAGATTCCCGGTCAGGTAGGAAAGCCCCAGGAACAGCAGCGCCACCAGCACCGTATTCATCAGGTAGCGCACGGGCATTTTGAGCGTTTTGCGTTTGGTATTCATCTTCATGCCCTCCTTACACCTTTTCCTGCACCTTGCGGCCAAGGAAGCCGGTGGGCTTGAACAGCAGCACGATGATCAGGATCGCAAACGTAACGGCGTCCTTCCAGGCGGAAAGGCCGATGGCGGAAACGAAGCACTCGCACAGGCCGATGGCGATGCCGCCGATCATCGCGCCCGGAATGGAACCGATGCCGCCCAGAACTGCGGCAACGAAGGCTTTCAGGCCCAGCATGGAACCCATGGTGGGCGTTGCCTGCGGGTAGGAGCAGCAGTACAGCACTGCGCCGATACCGGCCAGCGCAGAACCCACCGCAAAGGTGAAGGAGATGGTGCTGTTGACGTTGATGCCCATCAGGCGGGCCGCATCCATATCCTCGGAGACGGCGCGCATGGCCTTGCCGAGCTTGGTCTTCTGGACCAGGAAGGTCAGCACGAGCATGGACAGCACGGTGACCACCAGCGTGATCACGGAGGTCAGGCCCACCGGCACTTTGCCGAAGTAGAAGGTCCTGGCTTCAAAGTAGGACGGGATGACCTTTGCACCGGAGCCCATCAGCAGCTCCGCCGTATACTCCAGGAAGAAGGACACGCCGATGGCCGTGATCAGCAGCGAGATGCGGGGCGCACTGCGCAGCGGGGTGTAGGCGACCTTTTCGATCACCACGCCCAGCAGAGTGCAGGTAATGACGGTGGCGCAGACAGCTGTCACCGGGCCAAGGCCCAGCTGGTTCATCACAAACCAGGACATGTACGCGCCCACCATAATGACATCGCCGTGGGCAAAGTTCAGCAGCAGGATGATGCCGTACACCATGCTGTAGCCCAGTGCGATCAGTGCATAGATGCTGCCCAGGGAAAGACCGTTGATCAGCTGACTAAAAAACACTGTCATGGATGGATACTTCCTTTCTTTGCGGCGTTTTGCCACGCCTTTTGGGAGACACTTGTTTACCAAAAAAGCGGAGACAACCCGTTTCGGCGGTCTCCGCAAGTGGTTCTGATACGAGAGATTAGAACATTTCCTTCAGTTCGGGCTTGCCATCCACATAGGTCAGGATCGCAGTCTCCTTGACGGGGTTGTGGTGCTCGTCGAAGGTGAAGGTGCCGGTGATGCCGTCGATGCTGCCGGAAGCGATGGCGTCAATGACAGCCTGCTTGTACTCGTCGCTGCCTGCTTCCAGACCGGCGTCCTCCGCAGCCTGCAGGCCGTAGACCACGGTCTTGGCAGCGTCGTAGCCCAGAGGTGCGAAGCCGTTGGGGTACTCCTCGCCGTACTCTGCCTTGTAGGCCTCCTCGAACTCCGGAGAAGCGCCCTTTGCGTAGTTGGCGCAGAAGTAGCTGTCCTTCAGCTGGTCAGCGGTCGCATAGCCCTCCAGGCCGTCCCAGCCATCGCCGCCCAGGAACGGAACGGTCAGGCCGATGCTCTCAGCCTGCGACAGGATCTGGCCCACTTCCTCATAGTAGTTGGGGCAGAAGACCGTCTCCGGTGCCTTGCCCAGGATGCTGGTCAGCTGGGTCTTGAAGTCCACGTCGCCGTCGGAGTAGCTCTCCTGATCGACGATGGTGCCGCCCAGGCTCTCGAACTCGTTGACGAAGTTCTCAGCCAGGCCCTCGTTGTAGTCTGCGCCCTTCTTAAAGATGACAGCAGCCTTGGTGTAGCCCAGCTTCTTGTAAGCGTAATCTGCCATCTTGATGCCCTGGAACGGGTCGGTGAAGGTGGCACGGAAGACGTTGGCGTTCACGGTGTCGGTCTCGGCATCGTAGGTAACGGCCTCTGCGGTCGCAGAAGCAGTGACCATGGGCATGTTGTAGTCGGCGCTCTCAGCAGCCACGGCCAGCGTGGGGGTGGTGGTGACATCGCCGACCAGTGCCGTGATGCCCTCGTCCACCATCTTGGTGAAGCAGTTGACGGCCTGGGTGGCGTCGCCCTGCTCATCCTCGGTCAGGATCTCGATCTGCTTGCCGTTGATGCCGCCATCGGCGTTGACCTGCTTCAGGTACAGGCTCGCACCGTTGACAACGGCCTGGCCGTAAACGGAAACGTTGCCGCTCAGGGGGCCCATGACGCCCACCTTGATGGTCTCACCGGAAGCAGCGGAACCGGCTGCGGAACCAGCCGCAGAACCGGAAGCAGCCGTGCTGGAAGAAGAACCACCGCAGGCGGTCAGGACACCGGCAGCAGCCACGACACCGGCAGCAGCCAGAAAGTTACGACGCGTGATCATCTTTTTCATAATCGTTATCCTCCTGTTTGGAAGTATTTGCAAAATGCAGAAAGCAGAGCCCTTTCCCTCAAAGCGGCTCTGCTCTTGGTAGTTTCATTATAGCCCCCTTCGGGGCCGTTCGCAATTCACAAACCGTCCATACTTTTCCGGGCCTTTTCCGTCAAATCATGTTAAACTACACAAAATTTCCATATCACTTTTGGCTGTTTTTTCAAATTGTTCACCTTGTTTCACTCTGAAATGAACGGTTTTCATGAATGTCAAAAAAGTTACACGGCTGCCGTCCGGTCGGTTCCGGGCAGGTTCGGCGGCCGCCTTCCCGCCTCCCGGCATATCCGCCCCCGTCTCCGGGCAGACTGATGATGTTTACAGCCGCAAACATCGCAATCCCCTCTTGCAACCAGGCACAGGACGTGGTAGGATAAGGACAGTTAGTTAGTATTGACTATCTACCATTTCAAATCATTACCGGGAGGTCTTTCTTATGAATTATCTGGAAATCGAATCCGTTGTCGGCCGCGAGATCTTAGACTCCCGCGGGAACCCCACCGTCGAGGCTGAGATCACGCTCGCCGACGGCACCGTCGCCCGCGGCTGCGCCCCCTCCGGCGCATCCACCGGCGAGTTCGAGGCTCTGGAACTGCGCGACGGCGACAAGAGCCGTTATCTGGGCAAGGGCGTGACCAAAGCCGTTGAGAACATCAACACCGTCATCGCCGATGCTGTCGTGGGGCTGGACGCCTCCGACATCTATGCAGTCGATGCCGCCATGCGCAAAGCCGACGGCACCAAAGACAAGTCCAACCTGGGCGCAAACGCCATTCTGGCCGTGTCCATCGCCGCCTGCCGCGCAGCCGCCGCTTCGCTGGAGATGCCGCTGTACCGTTTTCTGGGCGGCGTGAACGGCAACCGCCTGCCCGTCCCGATGATGAACATCCTGAACGGCGGCGCACACGCCACCAACACCGTGGATACCCAGGAGTTTATGATCATGCCTGTGGGTGCCCCTTCCTTCAAAGAGGCGCTGCGCTGGTGCGCCGAGGTCTTCCACGCTCTGGCCTCCATCCTGAAGGCCAAAGGTCTGGCCACCTCCGTCGGCGACGAGGGCGGGTTTGCGCCCAATCTGTCCAGTGACGAGGAGACCATCGAGACCATTCTGGCCGCCATCGAGAAAGCCGGTTATCAGCCCGGCAAGGACTTCATGCTGGCCATGGATGCCGCTTCCTCCGAGTGGAAGAGCCCCAAGGGCAAGGGCTTCTACAAGCTGCCCAAGGCCGGCACCGAGTTCACCTCCAGCGAGCTGATCGCCCACTGGAAGAGCCTAGTGGAGAAGTACCCCATCATCTCCATCGAGGATGGTCTGGACGAAGAGGACTGGGAGGGCTGGCAGGAGATGACCCGCGAGCTGGGCGGCAAGGTCCAGCTGGTGGGCGACGACCTGTTCGTCACCAACACCGAGCGTCTGGCCAAGGGCATCCAGCTGGGTGCCGGCAACGCCATCCTGATCAAGCTGAACCAGATCGGCTCCGTGTCCGAGACGCTGGAGGCCATCAAGATGGCCCACAAGGCCGGTTACACCGCCATCAGCTCGCACCGCTCCGGTGAGACCGAGGACACCACTATCGCCGACCTGGCCGTGGCCCTGAACACCTGCCAGATCAAGACCGGTGCGCCCAGCCGCACCGAGCGCGTGGCCAAGTACAACCAGCTGCTCCGCATCGAGGAGCACCTGGGTGCCAGCGCCGTCTATCCCGGCATGGAAGCGTTCAACGTGAAGCGCTAAAATTTTCCAGCAATCGCGGTCCTTTCTCCTTCGTATTTTTACTGGAGTGCCTGTTGCAATGCGCTCTCAGATCTGAAGGAAGGAGAACCGCTCATGCTTTCCACCTTTTCCCTTTCGTCCTCGATCCTGCTCTGGTTTCTGAAGCAGGCCGGTCTGCCCAGCATTCTGCTCTGGCTGCTGGAAAAGATCTTAGGATAACGAAAAAGATGTGCCGCACACGCTGTGCAGCACATCTTTTTTCATCCATGGATCTGTTTTTTGGCGGTGCGCAGCGCCGTGCGCAGAGGCCGGTAGAGCAGCAGCATGAGGGCAAAGTTGCCCACGCCGTGCATCACGTCGTAGGAAAGGCCGCTCAGCCACCAGCTCAGCGCGAAGGCAGGCGTCTTGGCTACAAGATACACCGCTGCGCACAGCCCGCCGAAGCACAGGCCGTACAGCCCGCTGAACACGGCCCAGCCGAGGGCATGGTCCATCCGGCGCAGCAGCCGGGCCAGAAAGGCCAGCAGATACCAGACATACAGATACATCGCCCACCACAGGCCGAAGCCATACAGCATACCCTGCAATACCAGAAACACCGTGATGGCCCCCGGCGTCTCGCGGGGCAGTTCCAGCGCGAACAGGATGATGAGGAGCGTCACCGGCTCGATGTTCGGGAGGCCGCTCATAGCCTGTTTGCTCACCACCAGAAGTGCGCCCATCAGCCCGCTGAGGACCAGCCGCAGCACTCTGGTGTGCATGGGTTCCTTACTTCGTGTAGGTAAAGGCATAGCTGTCGCCGTCGTGCAGCTCAATGTCCGCCACGCCCACGGTGGTCATCTCACCGGAAGCGTCGGTCAGGCACCACCAGGCGCTGTCCTTGTCCCAGTCGGCGGTCTCGCCGTTGACGGTGGTGACAAAGCCTGCAGCGGCCTCGTCCGCGCTGATGATACCGGCCTCGGCCAGCGCATCGCTCAGCTTCTCACCGTCGGTCACTTCCAGGTCAAAGGTCTGGCTCTCGCCGTCGGCCCCGGTCACCGTGAACTGGGCCTTGACCTTGGCTTCCGAAGCCTCTGCCGCTGCAGCCTCCGAGGAAGCGGCCTCCGAAGATGCCGCCACGCTGGACGCAGCGGAAGAAGCCGTGCTGCCTGCGGCAGAGGAAGCGCCGCAGCCCGCCAGCAGACCGGTGGCCAGTGCAGCAGCAGCGACAACAGAGAGGATACGATTCATGATCTTCATCAAAAGATTGCTCCTTGGTTCTAGTTTGCATGCACAGAACATGCAGTGCTTATGATACCATCCGCCGGGGGAAATTGCAAGTGCGGCTCGGCCGGGCTACGCAGCCTCCCAAAGAGCGGCTGCTCCTGCTCCACGTTTTCAGCCGCCAAACAGGCCGAAAAAGCTGGTGTGCGTCATGCCCAGCACCAGAAACAGAACGATGAGGGCAAACAGCACCCCGATGATGATGTCCATCTGGTGGACGCTCAGCGGGAACTTGTCGTAGAGCTTTTCCTTGGGGTTCACGAAGTTGGGGTCGTTGTTGTTCAGCAGGCGCTTCTTCCCCGCTTCGCCCTGCGCCCTGCGCGCTTCCAGTTCGGCCTGTTCTTTTTCCAGCTGGGCCTCGCGCTCGGCCAGCAGTGCTTCGCGGCGGGCGAGTTCGGCTTCTTTTTCATTCCATTCTGCCATGGTCGTTCTCCTTGGTTTTTCTTCTATTATAACAAAGCGGGCCGTCCACTGCAACGAGTGGACGGCCCAGCAGGCGCTCTCTTTTCGGGGAAAATTACTTCTTGGCGAGGTACTTGCGGATATCAATGGCGACAGCCACGATGATGACAAGGCCCTGCACGATGTAGGTGTAGGAAGAGTTGACGTTCATGAACTGCAGAGCGACCTTCATCAGCTCAAAGACCAGAACGC
>OLQV01002899.1_pt1 | contig 10779 bp, 13 predicted proteins | sample 1672371 | NCBI WGS metagenome assembly OLQV01 (sample SAMEA3136676, study PRJEB25190) | human gut metagenome
AGAAAAAGGTCGGGAGCTTTTATGCTTCCGACCTGAAGTTTCATGGTCGCGGGGGCGGATTTGAACCACCGACCTTCGGGTTATGAGCTGGCGTCTCCACTATCGGGACGTCTCGCGGTTCAAGTCCGTCAAACTAAAATCCCAGATAAAGCCCGATTTTTCTATTTCGTTCCATCGGCTCTCGTGGGACGTGTTCTCTAGCTTCCCCCCCGAATTCCCCCCGATTGCTCGAAATCGGCGTTTTCGATTCTCCCCTAGCAGTGTTTGTGCGAAACCATCGGAAACGGCCATTCTGGAGAGCGCTCACGCAAACGCTCCTAATGGTCGCCTCGGAGAAGGCGCCGGCCTACAGCTCCTTGATCAACTTGGCGGGAACGCCGCCGACCACCGTGCGTGGCGCGACGTCGCGGGTCACGACCGCGCCCGCCGCCACGACCGCGCCCTCGCCGATGGTCACGCCGGGTAGCACGGTAACGTTCGACCCGAGCCACGCGTCGGCGCCGATGCGCACGGGCGCGGGAATCAGATTCGCACGCTTGGCCGGATCCGTGTCGTGGTTCAGCGTGGCGATGACGCAATTGTGCCCGATGAGCGCGCGGTCGCCGATGTATATGCCGCCCTGGTCCTGGAAGCGGCAGCCGGCGTTGATGAACACGCCCTCGCCCAGGTGCGTGTTCAGCCCGCAGTCGGTCGTGAAAGGCGGAAACAGCCCCACGCCTTGCGGAAGCGGGCGCATGAACAGCCGCTCGAGCTGCTCGCGCGTGTCGAATAGGCTGTTGAACTCGGCATTCATGCGCGACGTGATGCGCATGGCCCGCTCGGAGGCAGCCGTCATGAGCTGGTGGACATCCGAGCCGGCCTCGACTTCCTCCCCGCTGTCCATGCTCCCCGCTGTCCATGCGCTCGAGGAAATAGCTGATCTGCTCTTGCGTGAGTTCCTGTCCGTCTTCGTACATAAACCAAGCCTTTCGCTTTTAGTTGTGGGTCCTGGGTCAGCGCCGATCAATTGCCCGCTATCGACAGCGTGACGTCCGCGTCGCCGTCGCCGAAAGCCGCGAGCAGCGAGTCGGCTGTGGCGCCCTCGATGTGGCCGAGCGGCGTGTAAGCCCAGCTGTTCGAACCGTGGAATATCGTGATCCGGTCGCCTTGGTAGAGCATGACGTCACCGGGAATGGTGGTGACCTGTTCGTCATTCTGGGGCAGGGACCACGGAAGCGGTCCCACGTGCTCGAAGCCGCCATACGCATGCAGGCTCACCGTAACCGGGCCGTCCTGCAGCTTGCCGACGAGATCGCGCGCGGCGTCGGTGTCGGCGGGCGTCATCTCGAACGAGGCGTCACCTGCGGTGATGACGATGACAGCTTCCTCGGATTCGGCGCTGGTGGCAACAGCGGGCGAGGCAGCAGGCGAAGCGCCCGTAGCACTCGACCCCGACCCGACTTCAGCTTGGCTCGAAGACGCAGACGACGAACTGCTACCACCTGCCGTCGATGACGCCGAGTTCTGCGCCTGTGCGCACCCCGCGAGCGCCAACAACCCAGCCAGTGCCACGACGACGATTGCCCTCTTCATACGAATACCCAGCCTTTCCCGACTAGCCTATCTCTACCAACTCGTAGGCGCGGCTGCCCACGCCGAGCGACTCGGCCGCCTCGAGCACATGCACGCCGTCGCGGCTCTCCATGCGCTTGATAAGGTCGGCGCTGTCGTCTTCGCTCGCGTACACGAGGTCGACGCACGCCTGGTCGAGCGCCACTGGGTCGGCCGAGGCCAAAATCCCGATGTCGGCCATCTTCGGCGGCGCGGGATTGGAGTCGCAGTCGCAGTCGACCGACAGGTTGTTCATGACGTTGACGAACAGCATGTTCGGCTGCGCGGCCAGCACCGCCTTGCACGCGTCGGCCATCGACTCCAGGAAATCCGGGGTCGCCGCGCTCCGCCAGCTTTCGCTGGTCGCGCCCGCCGAGTGGATGAGGCACTTGCCCTCGCGCGACGCCATGCCGATGGAGATATTTTTGAGCGCCCCGCCGAAGCCGGCCATCATATGGCCCTTGAAGTGCTAGAGAACCAGGAACCCGTCGTAGTCGGAAAACGCCGCACCCACCAGGTCTTCAGACAGGTGCAGGCCTCCCACCACCGGTAGGGAGAGCGATCCTGCCTCGTCCATGATCTGAAAGTCGGCTATGGCGGTGAAGCCGTGGTCGGCCGCCACCTGGTAGTGTGCCGCGATAGAAGAGCGCCCGCCGCCGTAGGCCGTGTTGCACTCGACGATGGTGCCGCCGACCGCGTGGACCAGGTCAGCGATGAGGTCGCCCTTCAGGTAGTGGTTGCCGCCCGGCTCGCCGCTCGAGAGCTTTACGCCGATCTTGCCGGAGCCGAGTTCCCGCCCGATGGCGGCGAACACGGCCTGCAACCCCGCGCTATCGAGCGCGCGCGTGAAGTAGACCTGCGGCGCTTCAGAGGAGGTAGGGGCCGAAGAGGCGGACGAGGACGAAGCAGAAGAGGACGAAGCGCTTTCCACACTTTCCACACTTTCCACAAATGAACTGGCCGCCGAACTGGCAGGCGACGCCTGCGAAGTGCTGCCGCACCCGGCGAGCCCCGACAAGGCAGCAAAGCCCCCTGCAATCGCTCCGAGCTCCACGAACGTCCTGCGCGTCATGTATCCCATGTCGAGCTCTTTCCCTAACTCTGCAAGCCATCGAGGTAGGCGACGATGTATCCGCACGCCTCCTCAAAGTTCCCGCCCGTGAAACCATGCCCTGCACCGGAAATGACATGCAGCTCGCAGTCAGGATACACCTGCGACGCGCGCTCGGAGTACGACACGTCGACGACCGAATCCGCGTCGCCGTGCAGCACGAGCACCTTTCCGGGATAGGCGCCGATACGCGCGAACATATCGTAGTCCCACATGTCAGCTGCGTAGTTGCGCCCAACCGTCATCCAACCGCCGAACAGCCCATAGGTATCGGGTACGTCCGCAACCGATGTGAACTGCGCATGGATGTCGTCGGAGATCGAAAGCGCCGGGTAGAGCAGTACCAACCCAGCAAGCTCGTCGGCATGGTCGGCGGCGTAGACCGCCGAAACGCATCCGCCCTGGCTCTCGCCGACGGCCACGATTGCGGACGAGTCTACGAAGTCCCAGTCCTTGGCCGCCTCGATGACGGCTTCCAAATCGGAGACCTCGGTCATGGCCGACATGCTCGTCGATGAACCGTCGCTGCGGTTCTGATGCGCGCTTCCCCCGCGGAAGTCGAACGTGTACACCGCAAAACCGTGTGAGGCGAGAACCTCGGCGTACGGCGCGCCCGCAGAGTGGTCGTTGCCAAGCCCGTGCGAGAACACGACGAGCGGCTTTTGCCCCTCCCCCTCGGGCACATATGCGACTCCGTAGATCTGCTCGCCCCCGTTGTCCACCCATAGCTCACGCTGCTCGTAGGTGAAATCGCCCTTTTGGTCGACATCTCCAGAGGAGGCGACGGCCGCCTGCCCGGGGCCCAGGGACGACGCGCTTGCGTCCGTAGAGGCCGATGATGCCTGGCCTTGCGCGGACCCGCATCCTACCAACCCGAACGCTGCGGCGAGAACGATGGCCATAACGGCAGTGGCTCCCTTCATGACGAGGCCGTCCTTTCCCATCGTCCTACTTCAGGCTCTCCTTGAAGAATGCCTCGAGCTTGTCGAAGGGGATGCGGTCTGTGCGGTCGTACAGGTCGATGTGCTCGGCGTCGTCGACCACGAAAAGCTCCTTGGGCTCCGCGGCCGCAGCGTAGGCTTTCTCGGAAAACGCGCGCGAATGGGCACGATCGCCTACGACGAACAGTATCGGCTGCGGTGCAATCTCGATGATGTAGGCAAGTGCCGGGAAGTTCAGCATGGCCAGGTTCGAGGTCGTCGTGAACCCGCCGAGCGCATTGGGATGATGGCCGCGCGGCACGGCGCAGAAGCGCTGCCACTCGTTGGTGAGCGGGTCGGTTTCGGGCAGAGCCTCGACGGATGGATACGGCTCTCCCGGGAAGGACGGCACGTATTCTTGCTTCCCCGCCTCGAAGTCGGCCCAACGGCGCTCGGCCAGCTGGCGCTTCATGTCCTCGAGCATGTCGGGGTTGCCGCCGAACATGCCGCGTACGTCGGTGGTATCGTACATCGACGTCGTGGCAACGGCTTTGATACGCACATCTACCTGTGCGGCCGAAAGAGCGAAGCCGCCGCTGCCGCAGATGCCGATGGCGCCGATTCGCTCGCGGTCCACGCAAGGCACCTTCACGCCCAGGTAGTCCACCGCTGCGCTGAAGCTCTCCGCGAACAAATCGGGGCTCGAGATGTTGCGCGGCTCACCGCCCGACTCGCCCATGTGCACCTGGTCGAAGGTCAGCACTACGAAGCCGCGCTGCGCGAGCTCGTTCGCGTAGACGCAAGGGCTCTGCTCCTTCACGCCGCCGTAAGGGGCGCCCACGATGAGCGCGGGGTGCTTCGCGCGGCTGCGCATCTCGCGGCGCATGAGCAGGCGAGGCTACACCTCCGCAGCCCTTGTCGTGTCGGCGGTCGTCGGAGTTTGCGTTCTCGTGTTCGGGCAAATGGGCACTTTCGTCTTCTGCGGCCTGTTCGTCGTGTTCGCGTTCTTCGAGGCCTCCGTGCGCCCCTATGCCGTGGCGGTGCTGCTCGCGCAGCAGGAGGGCGACACGGGCTCGGCTTCGGCGCTCATCAACTTTACCCGGACCTTCACCGGCATCATCGGCATGTTCGCGGTGATGGCGCCCGTCTTCTCCGGTTACGTGAACGCGGTCGGCTGGCTCATGGCAGGCGGAATGCTCATGGCAATCATCGCATGGGTTGCCCTGCTGCGCTCGTCCATGCCTCTTTCCGGCGTGAAATGAGGAAGAGGGGTCGATCTTCATGCCCTGTCGAGTGCGCTGGTGGGGTTTAATCCAGCGAGGGGCTTGACATGCGCGATTTCAGGTTTCGGGCGAGCGCGAGAAAGCGTTGGGCCGACTTGGCCGATGCCCGGTACAAAGCGTACACCTGCCAACTAGGGCACGAATTGTCGAGCGGAATCGCCACGGTTCCTTCGGGTACGCATTGGGCAAAGACCTCGGATACCAAGCCAATTCCTTCGTCTGCACCGACGATTTTCTCGGCAAGTTCTGCCCCGGTTATCGTGCTGAATCTTACATTGTGGATGCCGCTGTTCTGAAGGGACTGCATCAGCGACCCGTATTGCAATTTATCGTCTGATACCAAGAGCAGCCTCTGCCCGCCAAGCATTTCGAGCTTAAGTGCCTTTTCGGTTGCAAGCGAAGAAGAGCGGGCAGTCCAAGCATAAACCGGTATCGTGGCTATGCGAAGCGAATCGCACATGTTGAAGTTGCGGTTCATTCCGACGACGAAAGCGCCGTCCGCAAGGCCGGCGCATACGCTTTCCACGCAGTCCTGATAGCCAGACTCGCTGATTCGTATGCCGCCCGGATAATCGAAGAACACCCCTGAAGCATCGGCGGGCAAGGCGCTTAGGAGCGCTGTGGATACGACAACGCCAATCGGCTGGAGTGAGCGCCTGTTTTCGTTTGCTATATCGTGCATGTCGTCAAGCAGGTTGATTACAGCCTGCGCCTTTTCAGAAAAGGCCTTCCCGTCATCGGTGAGTTTCAGGTTCTTGCCCTCGCGCCAGAAGAGCTCGACCCCAATTCGCGTTCGACGGATTTCACGGCATGTGCGATGTTTTGCCGACTTGTGAAGCACCTCTTGGCGGCTTGGGTGAAACTGCCCGTTTTCATTACGGCCAGCACGAATTCCAACTGCTGCGTTTCCATGCGATGCTCCTCTTCATGGTGCGGCTGAAACGTCTTCTACCGTATTATCTGCACAGAGACGTTGCGCGTCAAAGGCCCCACGACTCTTGTGCGCCACTTGGTTGTCGTGATGGCAGGAGCCCGTGGGCCCCGTCATGGAAAACGGCAGCCGGCCGGCCATGTGGTTGGTCATGGCAGATTTCCTTTGCCTGTATGCGCAAATCATCGGCTACGCCAGAGCCATGCCGCCCTTTCTATACTCGATACGGGAAAGACGGCAATGGGAATCAACTCAGTAGCGGCTAAAAGAGAAGCAAGATTGCCGCCTGCTTTTGTTCCGATTCCCGTTGCCTCTGAAGCCTGACATGAGACTTGAAAGGAGATCAGCTGATGAAGAACCGTTATCTCATGTTTTTCGTGATGTATTTCTGCGCGGCGGCATTGGCCCTGAGCCAATTCAAGATCGTGCCTATCCTCGGGCCAATCACCGAAGGCCTCGGCATTGCTTTTGAGCAGGTGTCGTGGCTTATGTCGGTTTTCACCGTTGCAGCCATAGTCCTTGCCATACCTGCCGGGGGCCTGATAGCCAAATTCGGCCCGAAGAAGGTCTGGGTGGTTGTCATGCTGCTCATGGTGTGCGGCAACGTAATCGGCGCGTTTGGAATCGAAAGCTTCGCCATACTGCTTTTCAGCCGAGTCGTGGAAGGCTGCGCATTCGCCTTTGTCGCCATTGCGGGCATCGTGTTCATAAACATGTGGTTTCCTGATAGGAATACCGGTCTTTTCACTGGCATTTTCATGTCGTTCATCTCGATAGGATCGATTGTCGCACTCAACTGCGTATACCCGCTCACCAGTGCTTATGGGCTTGCCAGTGCTTGGTGGCTCGCTGCAATCGTGGCAGCGCTTCTGACGGTTCTGTTTGTTGTCGTTGTGAAAGAGGCCCCTGCTCCAGCGCAGGGAGGCGGCGGGAACCTCCCGAAGGCATCGCTTACCCCGATTCTGAAGAATCAGCGCGTCATGCTGCTCTGCTTCCTTGCGTTGACCTTGGGTTTCGCGCTCTACTTCTTTTTGAACAATTATCCGTCCCTATTCATGACGGTATACGGAGTTGATCAGGCAGGGGCCACGCTCTATAGCAGCCTGAACAATTTGTTCAGCATCCCCTTCTGCGTAATCGGCGGATTCGTCGTCGATAAGCTTGGGCCAAAGCGGGCCCCCGTGTTCATGGCGGTTTCGTTCGTGTTCATCATCGTCGCCTGTGCGTTCATGACGAATCTGACCCCGCCCCTGTTCGTTGTGCACACTCTGGTAATCGCGGCATTCCCTGGCTTGATTTACACGGCGTGCAACTACCTTATCCCGCGCGATGTCGAAAACCCCCTGCAAATCAGCTACGGTATTGCGCTCATGACGCTGTTCTATAGCCTTGGCATTTTCATCGGCAGCCCCATTGTTCTTTACGCCATTGCCGGCACCGGCTCCTGGGCAGTGGGTGGGTACATTCTGGCAGTCGTCATGGTTATCGGATTGGCGTTGAATCTGCTCTACATTGGCGTCTCGAAGGGCAAGGCGACTACGCCCGACTTCGCAAATTCGCCCATGAAGGCAGGTGACCAGTAACGTTCATTTGGATAGGAAATCAGGAACAAGCATAGAGAAAAGAGAGAAAAGGGGAAGACAATGAGCATGACGAAAATCGCGACGGTAAACTTCGAGACTTCGATGGACAAGCAGGCCAACCGCGCCAAGATGGTCGACTTCATCGAGCAAGCGGGCGCGCAGGGATGCAATCTGGTCGTGTTTCCCGAGGAGGTGCTTACGGGCATCGGCGAGGCAGGGTTCGTGGCGGTGAGCGCGCAGGACAAGCTGGGCATCTACTCGAATTCCGAACTCGTGCCCGAGGGCGAGTCGACCCAGATGTTCATCGAGCTGGCCAAGAAGCACGACATGTACATCTGCTGGGGCATGGCCGAGCGCGACCCCGAGCGCGACTTCGCGTACCACAACGCGTGCGTGCTTGTGGGGCCGGAGGGCTTCGTGGGCAGGTACCGCAAGACCCACCTCGTGCTGACGGAGGGCTTCTACCACTTCCCCGGCACAGAGTTCCCGGTGTTCGACACCGCGCTGGGCAAGGTCGGGCTGTACGTCTGCTACGACATGTGCTTCCCCGAGGTGACGCGCATCCTGGCCAACAAGGGCGCCGAGCTGCTTATCTCGGTCACGGGATGGCCGAACGTCACTGGCACCGACGACGCGAGCGGCCACACCGAGTATATGCTGTTCCAGAAGGCGCGCGCCGCGGAGAATATGGTGCCCATCGTCGTCTCCACGCTGTGCGGGCAGTACCTCGAGGGACACAGCATGATCCTGGGCGCCACCGCGGGCAAGGTCATCGCGTGCGGGGGCTACGGCGAGGAGATGGTGGTCGGCGAGATGGACGTGCAGCGGGAGATCGTCGAGGCTCGCATGCTGTCGATGGGCGGCGCTGACCTCCTGCGCGACCGCAGGCCGAACCTGTATGGCGAGCTCGTCGAGCCCAACGCGTTCAATCCCGCGTACAACGTGGACCCGCGCGGGTGCTAGGGGCCCTGCGGTCTGGGCTAACGGGGCGTTCCCCTCCTACAGAAGGCGGCGGCATAGCCAGAGGGCGTGCCGCCGCCTTCTTTAACGCGCGTTGCCGTGGAAAAGCGCAAAGTAGCGCAACGTGAGCGTTCGTGGCGGTGCGTTGACCGTCGGCCGAGCGTTGCGCACGCATTCCGGGTAGGCTAGGATAGAGCGCTGTCGCAAGGAGTGGCCGGATGGGGAGAATGGACGCGTGGCTCGTCGAGCCGCAACCGAGGCTGAGGGCGGGCGGCCTTCTCGCGCAGGATGAGATAGTTCCTCTTCCTGCCCTCAAAGCGCCTGATCGGCAATGGATCCACCTTCCTTTCAGCCATCGTGTAGACACGACCCCTGCTCCAGTGCAAGAGCGCTGCGACCTCTCTGACGTTGTAGAAGCCCTTCAGGAGGACGAGCGTTCCGCTCTCGTGTTCAGATGTAATAGGGATTCGCGATCTTGCCCGCGCCCTCAGACGAGGCGTTCAGTTCTTGCGTCGATATACCTCCTGTCTTTGCTTCCAGCGGCACCGCCATGCTCGAATGCGGATGCTTCGCTTCAATGACAAGGTTTTTTACAAGCTGGGGAGACATGCGGCAAGTCGCGCGAAACGCCTTGGGTCCGCTAAGGTTCTCTATGTTCATTAACCATGGAATCCACATCGCGTGCGGCGTATCGGGGCGGATGGACGGGGTCCGCCCCGAGCGCCCCGCGGTTGGGTCCGGGGAAGTTTCGGACAGGGGGAATGAGCCCCTTTCGCTGCCGCCGATAGGCGAAATGCAGCGACGCGGGTTGGGTTAGCGATCCCCCGCTAGTAGCGGGATACGCCGATAACCGCGCAATATCTCGAGTGTTCCCAATATCAATCTTTTAGTGGGATAATATGAGCAAGCACAGTCACTCATCCGAAGGAAGTCCTTTGCGCTGCTACGAGAACAGATTCTGCTCGTCGCTCGACCCGGATACCCGCAGGCGGCTCTGCCAGGCGTGCACGAAGCCCACGTACGCCGCTAACTCGAAGGCGACCATGAACTTCTACAGGCACTTCCTCGTGGTCGAGGGGCTGTGCCTGGCGAAATGCTTCCGCACGAGCTTCGTCTACCGACAGGGCGATTTCGTCGTCACCCCCCCATCCCGACGAGAGCAGGGAGGTCAACCTTGTCGACGTCTCCTTTTCGGAGGGCGTCGACTACGACACCGACCTCGATTTCATCACCATGACGACCCTCGCGTTCTTCGACAAGGGGGAGATCGACGCGCTGCTCGACGACCCGGGCTTCCTGCGCGCGAGCTACGACAACCTGCAAGACCTCAACGCGCACATCGTCGCGTACCTCATCGGGGTCGGCAGCTCCTCGGCGTACGATGCGGTCCGCTTCGTGCTGAAGCACTGCGCTCACAACGGCATCGATCACCTGACGCACGAGCAGATCGCAAGGCTGACCGGCCTCTCGCGTACGACGGTGACGAGTCTCGTGCGCGAGGTCGCCCTCGCTGAGCCCGAGCTCCTTCGCTGAGCCCGGGGCACGTGCCGTATCCGCACTGACCTGCCGATTGTCGCCTAGGCGACATCCACGTTGTCTGCTCGCATGCGCCGAGGTTGTCGGGCACCGCCTCCGCCGACCGCCTACCATCGCCTTATCGGAGTCGCCCGGACGCGCCGGGCGCACAACCTCGAGAAAGGCGAAGACACGATCGGCAAGGACCTACCCAAGAGCAACATCCGCAACAACGACTTCATCGACGTGGTGTTCGGCAGACGCGCGACGCGCTTCATGAACCCCGACTTCAAGGTCGACCGCGAGGAGATCGTCGAGATCTTCTCGGAGATGAACGTGTTCACCCCCTCGGCGGTGAACACGCAGCCCTACAAGTTCCTCGTCATCGACTCGGACGAGGGCAAGAAGAAGATCGACTCCATCATGCGCCCACCGTTCGACCGCGACCGCACCACCTCGTGCTCGTTCGCCGTAGTCGTGTTCGCCGACCGCAAGTGGATCGAGGGATTCGACGAGCTGTACCAGAACGAGATCACCATCGTCCCGGACTATCCCGAGATGATGGTCCCGGTCACCTACGAGTGGTACGAGGAGCTCACCGCGGGCGACGGCTCGTACCTTGACAAGTCCATCAACTTCCAGGCGGGCCAGGCGTCGATGATGCTGCAGTGCATCTGCCGCGCGCACGGGCTCGACACCTCCGTCATGGACGCATGGGACCCCGAGCTGCTCACCGATCTGTTCGGAATCGACCTCGAGCGCTACATCCCCGAGGTCGTGCTCATCATCGGCAAGAGCACCGGTCCTGCGACCGAGCGCTACCGCTACACGGGCGACCATTTCATCATCTGGGGTTAGCAGACGACTCGCGGCCGGGCGCGGCCTA
>OLQV01002900.1_pt1 | contig 10771 bp, 9 predicted proteins | sample 1672371 | NCBI WGS metagenome assembly OLQV01 (sample SAMEA3136676, study PRJEB25190) | human gut metagenome
GCATGATCAAGGAGGGAGACAAGGTCTCCGGCGAGGACGTGCGCGAGGGCATCACCGCCGTCATCTCCGTGAAGCTGACGGAGGCTCAGTTCGAGGGACAGACCAAGGCCAAGCTGGGCAACGCCCATATCCGCACGCTGGTGGACAGTATCGTCAACGACCAGCTGGCGGTGTATCTGGAGGAGCATCCCATGGTGGCCCGCACCATTCTGGATAAGGCCATGACCGCCAACCGCGCCCGGGAGGCGGCCCGCAAGGCGCGGGAGTCCATCCGGCGCAAGACGGTGCTGGGCGGCGCGGCCATGCCGGACAAGCTGCGGGACTGCAACGAGAACAACCCCGAGCTGACAGAGCTGTACATCGTGGAGGGCGACTCCGCAGGCGGCTCCGCCACGGCGGGACGGGACAGCCGGTTCCAGGCCATCCTGCCGCTGTGGGGCAAGATGCTGAACGTGGAGAAGGCCCGGGTGGACAAGGTCTACGGCAACGACAAGCTCCAGCCCGTCATCATCGCGCTGGGCGCCGGTATCGGCGAGGAGTTCGACGAGAACAAGCTGCGCTATCACAAGATCATCATCATGGCCGATGCCGATGTGGACGGCGCCCATATCCGCACCCTGCTGCTGACCTTCTTCTTCCGGTATATGCGGCCCCTCATCGAGGAGGGCTACGTCTACTCCGCCGTGCCGCCGCTTTACAAGCTGACCCGCGGCAAGCAGCAGCGGGTGGCGTACTCCGACGAGGAGCGTGACCGGGTGTCCAACGAGATGCGGAACGGCGACCCCAACGTGAAAATCGGCATCAGCCGGTTTAAGGGTCTGGGCGAGATGGATGCCCATGAGCTGTGGGAGACGACTATGGATCCCAACACCCGGACGCTGCGGCGCATTACGCTGGACGACGCGGTGAAGGCGGACGCCACGTTTACCGTCCTCATGGGCGAGAAGGTGGAGCCGCGTAAGGAGTTTATCGAGCAGCGCGCCAAGTACGCGGTAAATCTGGATTATTAAGGAGGTCGTGTCAGTATGAGCAAAAAGCCCCAATACGACCCGGAAGAAATACGCTTTCCCGACCAGCATATCGTAGAGTCTCCGCTGGTGCCGGAGATGGAGAACTCCTATATCGAATACGCCATGTCCGTTATCGTAGGCCGCGCCCTGCCCGATGTGCGGGACGGCCTGAAGCCCGTACACCGGCGTATCCTGTACGCCATGTACGAGGATAACCTGACCAGCGACAAGCCCTTCAAGAAATCCGCCACCTGCGTGGGCGATGTGCTGGGCCGCTATCACCCTCACGGCGACGCCTCCGTGTACGACGCGCTGGTGCGTCTGGCGCAGGATTTCTCCATGCGCTATATGCTGGTGGACGGCCACGGCAACTTCGGCTCCGTGGATGGCGACCCCCCGGCCGCCTACCGATACACCGAAGCCCGTCTCAGCAAGATCTCCAACGAGATGCTCCGCGACATCGAAAAGGACACGGTGGACTGGGACCCCAACTTCGATGAGAGCCGCAAGGAGCCCCGTGTGCTGCCCTGCCGGTTCCCCAACCTGCTGGTCAACGGCTCCAGCGGTATCGCCGTGGGCATGGCCACCAACATCCCGCCCCACAACCTGCGGGAGGTCATCGGCGCGTGCATCTGCGTGCTGGATAACCCGGACGCCACCCTCAGCGACCTGATGGAGCATGTGAAGGGACCAGACTTCCCTACCCGCGGCATCATCATGGGACGCAGCGGCATCCGCGCCGCCTACGCCACCGGCCGTGGCCGGTTGATGGTCCGCGCCCGGCATGAGTTTGAGGAGTTCAACAACGGCCGCACCCGTATCATTATCACGGAGCTGCCCTATCAGGTGAACAAGCGGATGCTCATCAAGGCCATCGCCGACCAGGTAGAGGACAAGCGGCTGGAGGGTATCTCCGACATCCGGGACGAGTCCGACCGCAACGGTATGCGTATCGTGATCGAGCTCAAGCGCGACGCCAATCCCCAGGTGGTGCTGAACCGCCTGTTCGCCCAGACCCAGCTGCAGACCACCTTTGCCATCAATATGCTGGCGCTTGTGGAAAACCAGCGGCAGCCGAAAATACTGTCCCTGCGGCACATCATCGACGAGTACCTGAAATTCCAGGAGGAGATCATCATCCGCCGGACCCGCTTCGACCTGAAAAAGGCCCAGGAGCGCGCCCACCTGCTGGAGGGTCTGCTGATCGCCCAGGACAACATCGACGAGGTCATCAAGATCATCCGCAGCAGCTACGACAACGCCAAGGAGAACCTGATGCAGCGCTTCGGGCTGGACGACGTGCAGGCCCAGGCCATTCTGGATATGCGCCTGAAGGCGCTGCAGGGTCTTGACCGGGAGAAGCTCCAGACCGAGTACAAGGAGCTGGAGGAGAAGATCGCCTACTTCCTGCGTATCCTCAGCGACGAGGGACTGGTGAAGTCCATCCTCAAGGAGGAGCTGACCGCCATTGCCGACAAGTTCGGCGACGACCGCAAGACCGAGATTCAGGACGTGGAGGACGAGCTGGACATCGAGGACCTGATCGAGGAGGAGCAGTGCGTCTTCACCCTGACGGAGAACGGCTACATCAAGCGCACGCCGGTCAGCGAATACACCGCTCAGAGTAAGGGCGGCATGGGCAAGAAGGGCATCACCACCCGTGAGGAGGACACGGTGGTGGACGTGTTCACCGCGTCTACCCACGACTATATTCTGTTCTTTACCGACACCGGCAAGGTCTACCGCAAGAAGGGCTATCAGATCCCCGAGAGCGGCAAGGCCGCCAAGGGTGTGAACATCGTCAACATCATTCAGGTGGAGACGGGCGAGCGCGTACAGGCCATGCTCCACTTCCGCGAGACGGGAGACGAGGAGCTGTACCTGTTCATGACCACCCGGAACGGCACGGTGAAGCGTCTGGAGGTCAGCGCCCTGAAGAACCTGCGGAACAACGGCATCCGCGCCCTGACGCTGGACGAGGGCGACCAGCTGATCTCCGTGACGGAGACGCGGGGGCATGACCGTATGCTTATCGCCACCCACGACGGACAGGCGGTGTGCTTCGACGAGACGGATGTGCGCGCCATGGGCCGCACGGCCGTGGGCGTCCGGGGCATCCGCCTGCGGGAGGGCGACTATGTCATTGGCGCCGCCCGCGCCGACGCGGACAAGACCGTGCTGTCCATCACCGAGAACGGCTACGGCAAGCGAACGCCTATTGAGGACTACCGCGTCACGGGACGCGGCGGTCTGGGCGTGAAGAACTACATGGTCACGGACAAGACCGGCCCGGTGGTGGGCATGAAGGTGGTGGACGGTACCGAGGACCTGCTGCTGGTAACGGCGGCGGGCATCCTGATCCGCACACCTGTGGAAAATATCCGCGTGGCGGGACGTGCCACCCAGGGCGTCATCGTCATGCGCTTCAAGGAGGAGGGCGACCGGGTCATCTCGCTGGCTCTGGCCGATCCCGAGGAGAAGGAGCAGCCAGCGCCGGAGGAGGCCCCGCTGTGAACGGCTCCGGGCTGGACATCATTGCGCGGATAGAGACGCCCTTTGCGGAGAAGTTCGGCGTGCCGCGGCAGAGCGGCATCGCCGACAGCCCCGGACGAATCGTGTTCGAAAAGCCCTTCCGGGACGTGGATGCGGTGCGGGGCCTGGAGGGCTTTTCACACATCTGGCTCATCTGGCAGTTTGACCGGGCGCAGCGGCAGGGCTGGTCGCCCACGGTGCGGCCGCCCCGGCTGGGCGGCAACGAGCGCGTGGGCGTGTTCGCCACCCGTTCGCCCTTCCGGCCCAACGGCCTGGGGCTCTCCGCTGTGGAGCTGGAGCGTGTGGCCTTGGACGAGCCGGAGGGTCCGGTGCTGTATGTCCGCGGCGCGGATATGGTCAGCGGAACGCCCATCGTAGACATCAAACCCTATCTAGCCTACGCGGACAGCTATCCCGACGCCGCCGGCGGCTTTACCGGCGGAGACGCCGGCGCGGTGCTGACGGTGGACTTTCCCCCGGAGCTGCTGGCGCAGTTTGACAGTGGGCAGCGCCACGGGCTGCTGAGCGCCCTGGCCGCCGACCCGCGGCCCCGGTATCAGGACGACCCCGACCGCGTGTACGGCATGGCTTACGCAGGAAAGAACGTGCGCTTTACCGTGCAGGACGGAACGGTGCGCGTCGTTGGGGTGGAGTGAAGGAAGGATATATGAGAACCGTTACGATCTACACCGACGGAGCCTGCTCCGGCAATCCCGGCCCGGGCGGCTGGGGGGCGATACTCAGCTACAAGGGAACGGAGAAGGCGCTCTCCGGCGGCGCGGCCCAGACCACCAACAACCGCATGGAGCTGACCGCCGTCATCGAGGCGCTGCGGCTTTTGAAGGAGCCGTGCGTGGTGGAGCTGTACAGCGACAGCAAGTACGTCATCGACGCGCTGGAAAAGGGCTGGGCCAGAAGCTGGCAGCAGCGGGGCTGGGTGAAAAGTGACAAAAAGCCGGCGCTGAACCCGGACCTGTGGGAGCAGCTGCTGGCGCTGACCGATATCCACGAGGTGCGCTGCCACTGGGTGAAGGGCCACGCGGAGAACGAAAAAAACAACCGCTGCGACCAGATGGCTGTGGCCGAGAGCAGAAAGTTTCAGTGAAATGCGCTGTCTGCTGTGGAAAAAACGCGGCGTAAAAGGCAGAATTCACAAATTGTTCATGGCCGCTTCAAGATTCGGCCAAAATTAGAGGGTATTATAGCATCATCCAAAGGAACAACACTTCCTGATGTGATTTTCTCTCTCTCCTAACACAAACACACGGAAACACCCCGGCCATTGGGCCGGGGTGTTTCTGCTTTTTTTGCTTTCGGTAATGTCTGTTTGCTTGCTTTTTGGTTTACGCAGCGTTTGCCTGGTTGTCCTCTGCGTGTGCTGCTTATGCGCTCTTTTGTATACGTTTGCGTCAGTCACGGTTTGCCTTTGTGTTCCGGAAGGCTCCGGAGCCTTGTGTTCTCAAAAGGCGGAGAGAAAAAAGGCGCACAAAAGGAAACGAGGCTCAGTTATAATAATCGGTCTCGTCGGTCAGCGCCATGGGCAGGCCGTTGTGGTAGACCGGCAGGGTCTGGAATTTGAAGCGGCTGGCCCGGTGCAGGGCGTCGATGCGCTCCTTGATGGCCGGGTCCACCACGCCGCGGCGGACGTACTCATTCACCGCGCGGTAGGGGAAGCCCAGATTGTCCTCGTCGGTCAGGCCGGTGAGGCCGTCGGACGGCGGCTTGATGAGGAACTTCTCCGGCAGGCCCAACTGGCGGCCCAGAGCGACGACCTCCTCGGTGGTGTACATCCCCAGGGGGGAGAAGGCGCCGGCGCTGTCGCCGTAGATGGTGCAGTAGCCCACCCAGTCCTCGCTGAGGTTGCTGGTGTTGATGACGATGCCGCCCTCTACGGACTGGGCCACGGCGTACAGGGTGGCCATGCGGACGCGGCTGGGCAGATTGACCTTTGTCTGGCGGCTGGGGGTCAGGCCCGCCTTCTCCATCTCGTTCAGCACGCCCTGAACGGCGTCGTGGATGTTGATGGTGGTGTGGGGCAGGTCCAGGTGCTCCACCAGCGCCTGGGAGTAGTCGATGTCCGGCTGGACGCCGTCGGGCATGAGGACGCCGAGGACGTTTTCGCGGCCATAGGCGGCCACGGCCAGGGCGGCCACGGTGGAGCTGTCCTTGCCGCCGGAGATGCCGATGACGGCGGTCTTGCCGCGGCAGGCATTCATCTGCTCGGCCATCCACTCCAGCAGGCCGGCCAGCTGTATCTGGGGGTTGAATTCCATGTGCGATACCTCCCGTTCCGAAGTTTTGATGTCCTATTGTACCGCGTCGGGGAGGATTTTGCAAGGGCTATCCCAGCAGGGCCGCTGCATCCTCCGGCGTCAGGCCGGGCTGGAGCGCCAGGGTGACGCCATAGCCGATGAGCCGGCCCAGCTCACGGACGCGGCGGTCGATGTCCTGGGGCGTGACGAACAGTCCGGTGGGCGGGGCGTCCTCGCCGCCGCAGAGGGCCGCGCCATCGATGACCGTGGGGACGCCCAGGGCGATGACCGGCACGCCAAGCGTCCGGGCGTTGACTGCCTTGCGGTGATTGCCTACGCCGCTGCCGGGGATCAGGCCCGTGTCCCCCAGCTGCACGGTGGCACACAGCCGGTGACGGCTGCGGGCGGCCAGCGCGTCGATGGCGATGACCACCGAGGGGTGCAGGCGGTCCGCCGCGCCGCGGATCAGCTCCAGCGTCTCCACCCCCGTGCGGGCCAGCACGCCGGTGGCCAGGGCCGCCACCGGCGTCAGCGCGCCGAACTGCCGGGGCATGGAACGGACCATGTGCCGCGTGACCAGCAGGTGCTCCAGCGCCGCCGCCCCCACGGCGTCGGGGGTCATGGCGTCGTTGCCCAGGCCCACCACCAGGGCGGGGCCGTCCGATGGCGGCGGCAGCAGGGCGCGGAGCTCGCGGCACAGACAGAGGGCGGCCCGGCCGGTCAGCGCCTCCTGACGGGACAGGGCGGGGCGCAGGTCGATGGTGATATAGCGGCCCTCGGGCTTGCCGATGGCCCGGGCGCCCGCCGGGGTATGGACATGGATGCGGGTGACGGGACAGCCGCACAGCAGGCATTCGGACTTGGTGACGCCGGTGCCGGGGGCAAACATATCCCGGCCGGTGGGCAGCGCCTCCGCTGTTTCCACGGCCAGATCGGTACGCGAGAGGTTCATAGTAGTGGTCAACTCTCCCTTCTGAACACAAAATATTGTGGCTTTTGGGTAGCATGGCCGGTGAAATCGCTTTTATACAAAAACTGCCGCGGAAATTGCAAAAAAGTCTTGCATTTTTCAGGCAAAGATGCTAAAATATCATCCTGCGTGGAAGTGTATATTTTCGCTGCACAAAAAATTCAAGTCGGGGAGGTGTTTGGTTTGCCGAATATCAAGTCTGCTAAGAAGCGTGTTCTGGTGGCAGAGACGAGAAATGCTCGCAACAAAGCCAATAAGTCCGCACTGAAGACTGCTATCAAGAAGTTCGAGGCTGCTGCCGTTGAAGGCAATCGCACCGAGGCCGAGGGCACTTACAAGGTGGCGGTCAAGGCGATCGACAAGGCTGCTGCAAAGGGTCTGCTGCACAAGAACAACGCGGCCCACAAGAAGAGCGCGCTGACGCTGAAGCTGAACAACATTGGCTAATGACCAAACGCAACGGACATCCGCAAGGGTGTCCGTTTTGGTTTATACGGGAAAAGGGACGGCGGCGCCGTCCCTTTTTTCATATCCCCTTATACTTGCGGCGCGTGGCCATTCCGCCGCGGATGTGCCGCTGGGAACGGTTTTCGTCCAGTATGGCCTTTACCTGTGTGTACAGCGCCCGGTCGCACAGGGCCAGACGCTCGGACAGGTCCTTGTGTACGGTGGATTTGCTGACGCCGAACTTCTTGGCGGCGGCGCGGACGGTGGTCCGGTTCTCTATCATGTACAGGGCCAGCTCTTTGGCCCGCTGCTCCAGATCGTCTCGCATAACGCAACACTCCCATGCCGTTGTGCTCTATCTATATGGCGGAACGCGGGCGGATATGACAAAGGGGACGGACCGCACATCCTTAACGGACACTTAGCGGGCGGCGGGAGTATAATTTGGCATCATCCGGAGATGAAATGAGGCGAGTCTATGGATATCTGGAAGGAATTGCGGGACGAGGGCGTGGACAGCGGCCTGCTGGAGGAGGTACGCCGCTTCCGGGAGGCCCACCCCCTGACGCCGGAGGCGCAGGAGCGCGTGCCCGTGCCGAAGTATCTCTACTACGGCAGGGAGGTATGGGAGAGCGCGGCGGCGGCGCTGCTGTGCGGCGAGCACCTGCTGCTGGCGGGGCCGAAGGCCACCGGCAAGAACGTGCTGGCGGAGGACCTGGCGGCGCTGTTCGGCCGGCCGGTGTGGGACGTGTCCATGTATGTGAACGTGGACGCGGCGGCCCTGATCGGCGCGGACACGCTGAAGGACGGGCAGGTGGTGTTCCGGGAGGGACCGGTGTGCGCCTGTGCGCGGCTGGGCGGCTTCGGCGTGCTGGACGAGGTGAACATGGCCAAGAACGAGGCGCTGGCCGTGCTGCACGCCACGCTGGACCACCGGCGCGTCATCGATGTGCCGGGGTATGAGCGCATACAGCTGGACGACGCGGCGCGGTTCATCGGCACCATGAACTACGGCTACGCCGGCACCCGTGAGCTGAACGAGGCGCTGGTGAGCCGGTTCGTGGTGGTGGATATGCCGGTGATCTCCGACGAGAATTTGCAGAAGCTGCTGCGGCGCAGCTTCCCCACCCTGAAGCGGGAGTGGGCCGAGCAGCTGACGGCGCTGTTCCGGGACCTGCGGACCAAGTGCGACAGCGGTGAGATATCCACCAAGGCGCTGGACCTGCGGGGACTGCTGGCGGCCCTGCACCTGATCGAGAAGGGGATACCCTCCGGGCAGGCGCTGGACCTGGGCATCATCAACAAGGCCTTTGAGCCCTTTGAGCGCCAGCTGGTGGCGGACGCGGTGTGGGCGCGCCTACCCAAGGACGCCACCCGGGACAAGCTGTTCGACTGATATGGACAGACAGGACAGAGAGACGCGCCGGGCGGAAAATCAGGTGTGGAACGGCTGGGGGGACTATGCCCGCAAGCCGGAGCTGCTGACCTTCGACCGGGCGGGGGATGCCGAGCTGTACGGCAATACGGTGCTGGGCCTGGCCTGCCGGTATTACGACTTTGACCGGTTCCGGCCGCTGCTGAACGAGTTTCACCGGTCGGCGCAGGAGGCACTGTACACGGACATATTCTTCCTGGTGCTGGAGGGGGCGGTGTTCGCCCGCGGCGCGGCGGAACGGCCGCTGCTGCCGGCGCTGCGGCGGGACTATGCCCGCCGGCTGCTGGCGCAGACGCCGGTGGCCGAGGGCATGAACGGGGACGCCGTGCGCCGGGCCTGGGCCTGCCGCGTGCTGGAACAGCCGGAGGACCCGGCCCTGTCGCCGTTGCTGGACGAGCTGGCCGCGCCGGGGGACAGCACGGAGGCGCAGCTGATCCAGCGGACGGAGCGCGTGCTGTACACCTGGTTCCGCCGCGCCCGCCGGGCCGCCGACGACCGCCAGTGGGCGGCGTGGGTAGGCCGAAAGCGGGACAAAAGCGGCGGCGTGCACTTTGTGCGGCCCAACGCCCTGCGGGCGCTGTCACACGACGCGCCCGGCGGCAGCGGCGGTCTGCAGAAGCAGACGCTGTTCAGCTTTTTGCAGGGCCGGACGCCGGAGCCGATCCTGCGGCGGTATGTGGAGGACTGCTTCGGCGCGTCCATGCTGACGCCGGGGCAGCTCAGTGAGGCGGAGCGCACCCTGTGCACCGGCGTGCACAAGAACTGCCGGCTTCACTTTACCCGCGGCGAACCGGTGGGCCGCGCGCCCGCGCCGGAGGCGGCCTGGGACGCGGCCCACTTCCGGCAGCAGCGGGAGAAGAACCGGGCGTATTATCAGGAGCATCTGGTGGAAAACAAGCTGGCCATCGCACAGCTGACGCAGAAGCTGCAGAACACGCTGCTGCTGCGGGCGGAGGACGAGGGCGGTACGGGCCGCGCCGGGAGGCTGCAGCCGGAGCTGGCCTGGCGCGCCGGGGCGCTGGGGGACGAGCGGGTGTTTTCCCGCCGGTCGCCGCAGGAGCCGGGAGAGCTGTCCGTGGACCTGCTGCTGGACGGCTCGGCCTCGCAGAACCGGCAGCAGGAGAAGCTGGCCACACAGGCGTATCTTATCGCGGAGAGCCTGAGCCGGTGCCGCATCCCCGTGCGAGTGACGGCGTTCTGCTCCGTCAGCGGCTGCACGGTGCTGCGGGTGCTGCGGGACTATGACCATCCGGAGCAGAACGAGGGGGTATTCGACTATGTGGCCGCGGGGTGGAACCGGGACGGGCTGGCCCTGCGGGCCATGGGCTGGCTGCTGCGGCAGCGGCGCAGCGAGCAGTCGCTGCTGCTGGTGCTCTCGGACGCCAGCCCCAACGACGACCAGCGGATACCCAACGGCCTGGGCGGATGGGCCTACACCGGGAAGCGCGGCGTGGACGACACGGCGGCGGAGGCCGCGGCCCTGCGGCTGCGGGGCGTGCTGCCGGTGTGTCTGTTCACCGGAAGCGACCGGGAGGTGCCGGACGCCCGGCGTATCTACGGACAGGCCATGGAGCGCCTGCCGGCCATCGGGTGGCTGGCAGACGCGGTGACGCGGCTGATCCGGGGCCAGCTGCGGCGGGGATAGGACGGTATTCGACACATTACGACAGGAAGCGACGAAATGTGTCCGTGTTCGACATGGGTCGACGGGAAACGACGGGATACGTCTGTGTGCGACGGGGAACGACGGGAAACGACGCAAAAGGTCATCGTGCGACGTCAAAAGACGAAAATCGACGTGAATGGCCGCCATACGACGTGCAAGGACAGAATGCGACACAAAACGACAGAAAGAGACACACCGAAGGGTGTGTCTCTTTCGCTGCTCAATACCAGGTGATGCCCTCCAGATCCTGTATCTGCACCCGCAGGTCCTCCAGCAGTGTCTCCGCGGCGGCGGAGAGGGCGCGGCCCTTGGGTGTGACCAGGTAGAAGGTGCGCTCCGCCGGCGGGTGGGCCAGGCGCAGCACCTGCACGTTGCTGAACATCCGCAGATAGGGCTCGGTCGCGCCGGCGGGGATGATGCTCCAGCGCTTGCCGCAGGCGGGCAGGGTCTCGGCCAGCT
>OLQV01002902.1_pt1 | contig 10762 bp, 10 predicted proteins | sample 1672371 | NCBI WGS metagenome assembly OLQV01 (sample SAMEA3136676, study PRJEB25190) | human gut metagenome
GTTATCGCAGGTTCCTGTGCATATGCAACACCGATCGGTATGCCGGCAAACACCATGGTAGTTGGTCTTGGAGGATACAAATTCAAAGACTACGTAAAATCCGGTCTGCCGCTGATCCTGGTATCCTTTGTGATCTGTATGATCCTGTTACCGATCCTGTTCCCGTTTTATCCGTAAGGAGAGAAACTTTTGAGTTACTGTTCACTTTGTGACCAGCAACATTTTTGATCAATTAAGTTCATTCCCTTCTGTACTGACCATACAGTACAGGAGAAGTGATAAATAAGCCAAAAAGCTATCTTAACCATTAATCAGCCAAAATTAATGATGAAACAACCAACCAAATTTATGTAAACCTATGTAACTAAAAAACATTAAACCATCGAACCATATCAGGAGGTAAATCATGACTAAGGAAAATGGAGTTAAAGTATTAACAGACATGGTAGCAGATTTTGTTGCCCATATTGGAAAAAAATTACCGGATGACGTAGTTAAGAAACTGGAAGAGCTTGGTTCTCAGGAAACAGCTGCACTTCCAAAAGTTCTCTATGAGACAATGACAAAGAACCAGGGTCTTGCTGTAGAGCTGAACCGCCCAAGCTGTCAGGATACAGGTGTTCTTCAGTTCTGGCTGAAATGCGGAACAAATTTCCCGTATATCAATGAGCTGGAAGCACTTCTGAAAGATGCTGTTGTTCAGGCTACTTTTGCAGCACCGTTAAGACATAATTCCGTTGAGACTTTTGATGAGTACAACACAAAGAAAAACGTTGGTAAAGGAACTCCGACTGTATGGTGGGATATTGTTCCGAACAGCGATAAATGTGAGATCTACGCATACATGGCAGGCGGCGGATGTACCCTTCCTGGAAAAGCAATGGTTCTGATGCCAGGTGCCGGTTATGAGGGTGTTACAGATTTCGTTCTGGATCAGATGACAACTTATGGACTGAATGCGTGTCCTCCACTTCTTGTTGGTGTTGGTGTAGGAACATCTGTAGAGACAGCTGCTCTGAACTCCAAGAAAGCGCTGATGCGTCCGATCGGTTCTCACAACGATAACGCAAACGCAGCAAAAATGGAGAAGCTTCTCGAGGATGGTATCAATGCCATCGGCCTTGGACCGCAGGGTATGGGCGGAAAGTATTCTGTAATGGGTGTTAACATTGAGAATACTGCACGTCATCCATCTACCATCGGTGTTGCAGTAAATGTTGGATGCTGGTCTCACCGTCGTGGACATCTGGTTGTAAATCCGGATCTTACAGTAACCTGTGATACTCATTCCACATGGAAATTTAATGCTTAATATAAACGGAGGGAAAAATCATGATCGAAATCAGAGGAGATAAAAAAGTTCTTATTACACCTATAAGCGCAGAAGACCTGGCTGATATCAAAATCGGCGATATTGTATGGCTGGACGGAGATCTGATGACCTGCCGTGACGTTGCTCACCGTCGTCTGGTTGAGTATGGAAGAGAGCTTCCGTATGATATCCGCAACAAAGCGATTTTCCATGCCGGCCCGATCGTTCGTAAGATCGAGGGTACAGAGGATGATTATGAAATGGTTTCTGTAGGACCGACAACTTCCATGCGTATGGAGAAATTTGAGTATGAGTTTACCAAGCTTACTGGCGTCAGAGTGATCGTTGGTAAGGGTGGTATGGGTCCGAACACTGAGCGTGCCTGCAAGGAATTCGGTGCGATCCACTGTGTTTTCCCGGCTGGATGTGCAGTTGTGGCTGCTACAGAGGTTGAGAAGATTGTTGAGCATCACTGGGATGAGCTTGGTATGCCTGAGACTTTATGGTGCAATAAGGTTAAAGAGTTTGGGCCGCTGATTGTATCTATCGATGCACAGGGACGTAACCTGTTTGAGGAGAACAAGGTTGTATTTAATGAGCGTAAAGAGGCTGCCAAGCAGGCAATTTATCCTGAGGTTAAGTTTATTAAATAATATTGATATTGGAAAAATTTTTCGGGATATCTGAAATGACGAAGCTCTGCCATGAGAGATTCAGGATTGACTGGTGATTGTGAAATTGAATTAACAGCGTGATATGAAAAAGAGAGATGTCCGGCGGATCATATAATGTGGTCTGCAGGATGTCTTTTTTTGTTGTTTTTTGTTGTTTCTTGGGGTTTTTATGTTTTACAGGGGTGAGGGGGTGTGATAGAATATAAGCGTTGCAGCAGGCTGGTTATTAAGGGATTATCTGGTATGGATCTTGCGCAGTGAAGGTGGATCGTGGATATCTGCCTGACAATATTTTCAGAGAGGATGAGGTATGAGGTTTATGGGGGATTTTTTGAAGAACATTAACTGGAAGCATGTTCTGATCATGTGTATCGGAAATGTTTTTGCAGGTATGGGGATTGGAATTTTCAAGCTGGCCGGGCTTGGAACGGATCCGTTCAGTGGAATGAATATGGCGGTTGCGGATATGATTGGTATGGCGTATGGTAATTTCCAGCTGATTGTAAATATTGTGCTGCTGATCATTGAGATTGCTTTTGGCAGAAGGTTCCTGGGGATCGGTACGGTTGTGAATGCGGTTTGTCTGGCTTATATTACTACTTTCTTTTATAATATTTATACTGGTGTTTTTGGATTGGAGCTTGTGGCGCTGCCGGTACGTTTGGTGGCACTGTGTGTGGGTGTTGTGATCTGCTGTCTGGGACTGTCGATGTATCAGATGCCGGATGAGGGGGTTGCGCCTTATGATAGTCTTTCGCTGATCATGACAGAGAGATGGCCGAAGATTCCTTATTTCTGGCACAGGATGTCTAATGATGTGCTTTGTGCGCTGATCTGTTATCTGACTGGTGGTGTTGTGGGTATTGGTACACTGGTGACGGCTTTTGGGCTGGGACCGGTGATCCATTTCTTTAATAGGGTTTTTACCGGGAAGCTGCTTGCCTGGGTTGATGGTGAGTGAGTTTGTAGTTGTATGGGTTGAGCTGAACTGGCTGCGGGATGTGGCTGGTTCGGCTTTTTTTTGTGAAAAGGGACGCCCGTGAGGCGTGTGCTGCCTGCCGCCGGGGCTTCGTCGGGGGCTGGCTTCTAGGCTGCCGGGAATCTGCTAAAAGCGTTTTACAAAAGTCCGAACTCGCGTCTTGCAGCCGCTCAGACAGCGGACTTTTGTAAAACAACGCAGATTTCCGCCAGCCAAGAATCAGCTCCCCTCCTGCAGAGTCCGGCGACAGGCAGCACACGCCTCACGGGCTGGCTTTTCAGGGCGGTAGGGTAGTGTGGCTGCTCGGGAGTTGGATGGGCTATCAGCGCTACGCTGGATAGCTGGGAGGAAAGGCTAAGTTTGCAGTAAGTGGCCGAAAAAAATTACCGATGCGAATCTCCACTTGACTGGATCTTTTTACCTTGACATCTTCCGTGAGAGTATGCACAATAAAGGTATCATAAATTTGCCGGACAGAAATAAATTATGAAACAAGGGGTGACAAACATGCAGAACATTCTCATTGTAGTAGACATGCAAAATGATTTCATCGACGGTGCACTTGGCACGAAGGAGGCAGCTGCCATTGTTCCGAAGGTGGAGGAGAAGATCCGGAATTTTGAAGGAAAGGTATTTTTTACAAGGGATATCCATGAAACGTATTATCTGGAGACACAGGAAGGGAAAAACCTTCCGGTTCCTCACTGTATCCGGGGCACAGCTGGATGGCAGATCCGGGAAGAGCTGGACGCCTTAAGGAAAACAGAACCCATTGATAAAGAAACCTTCGGCTCCACTGATCTTGCCGGGGAATTGACTATGATCGATGAAGATGAAGGAATCGGAAGTATTACTCTTGTGGGACTTTGCACAGATATCTGTGTGATCTCCAATGCTCTGCTGATCAAAGCATCCCTTCCGGAAGTGCCGATCTGTGTTGATGCCACATGCTGCGCAGGTGTAACACCGGAGAGTCATGAGAATGCACTGAAAGCCATGGAGGCGTGCCAGATCAGGATTATCCGGTAAGAAGGATGAAACCGCAGGAAAGGAGAAAACTATGAAAAAGAAGCTTCTGAAAAAATTGATGATCCTTGCGCTGTCCGCAGTAACTGCCTTCAGTGCGGTACCGGCAGCAACGGTAACAGCAGCAGGTAATCCTTATCCTACAACACAGGATGTGGATCGAGATGGCTTATACGAGATCCCCTGCACACGCTTTGCATGGCAGTGCGTGTATGACAGACAGGGAATCGCATTGCCTGCATGGGGAAATGCGGTAAGCTGGTGGCAAAATGCTATCAATCAGGGCTATGCAGTAGGAAATGAGCCTGTTCCCGGTTCTATTGCTGTATGGAGCGGAGATTATTACGGACATGTTGCTTATGTAACAGCTAATCTTGGAAACAACAGATTTACGGTAGATGAGGGAGGAAGAACGGACAAAGATCAGACATCCTCTCATGGAGTTGCATATGGATATACACTGACCAATGCAGTCGGAGGAAGGCGCCCTTATGATTCCAACAAGGTGCTGCTTGGCTTTATCTATCCGGGCGTTCGTGTACCGGGCAAGCCATATGTGAGCGTGAATCCGGGAAAAGCGAATCAGACCACAACGTTTTCCTGGAATGCAACAAGCTATGCCAGATATTATGATGTATATGTGTATAAAGCAGGAGAATCCAATCCGACGCAAGTTAAGTATGGAGTGAATGGAACAAGCTGGTCCTGCACACTGCCGGCGGGGAATTACAGGGTAGCGGTGGCATCTGTGAATCATGCACAGTATGCATATACATTTTCGGATTCTGTGAATTTCACTGTCCAGGCAGCTCCGGTCACACATACACATAACTATCAGAGAGTAACAGTAAAGGCAACCACCACTGCCAACGGATATACACAGGAGCAGTGCAGCTGCGGAAGTATACAGAATAAACAGATCATCTATTATCCGAAAAAAATACAGCTTTCCAGAACAAGCTATACTTATAATGGAAAAGTAAAAAAGCCAGCGGTAAAGGTTACAGACAGCAACAACAGGGTGATCAGTGCAGACAATTATACAGTTACCTATTCTGCCGGAAGAAAATATGTTGGAACTTATCGGGTAACAGTTCGGTTTAAAGGCAATTACTCGGGAACCGTTACAAAAACCTTTAAGATCACCGGAAAAGCTCATAAACACAGCTACAAAAAACAGGTAAAGAAAGCAACTACATCCAGGAACGGATATGTGCAGTATCTTTGCTCCTGCGGTGCAGTGACCGGAAAGAAAACCATCTATTATCCAAAGACAATAAAGCTTTCTGCCACAAGCTATACATATGACGGAAAAGTAAAAACACCGAAGGTAAAAGTAACCGGTGCGAATAAAAAAACCATCAGTTCCGGCAATTATAAGGTGTCATATTCCCGTGGAAGAAAAAATGTTGGTACTTATAAGGTAACGGTGAAGTTTAAGGGGAATTACAGCGGAACCGTAACAAAGACTTTTAAGATCAAGGCGAAACCTAAAAACTGGGTTTATGTGGACACGCTTCCAAAGAATATCACTTCCGATAAATATACGATCCAGTATAAACACACCTATCAGAAAACAACCTCCAGTTATGTCAATGATGGTGGTGTTTATGAGTCTGTAAGACCACTGGAGACATCTGCTTCCAGACAGCTGGTGGGTTATTATTACTATCATTTCTGTGGACCGAATACCGGTCAGAATGTAAACTTCGCACAGACGGGCTCTTATGTACATTTTGACAGTGTGGCAGCCAGTCAGGTAACCGTAGCTGCTTCCGGCGCAGATGGAGATGACCCGAGTATTACCTATTATCTGCTGAACTGGAACGGGAACGGCAGCCGGGTATGGTGCTCCAGCGGAACTACCTGTAACGGCGCCTACGGAAGCCACGGAGCCAGAGGCCAGGCCTGGTACCGCATGAACCAGTACCAGAACAAAAAACTCCAGACTCAGACCACAACCTCCGAAAGTGATTGGACAACTGGTAAAGACAGCACAGCAGTAAAAACCGTTTACCGTTATAAAGCAAAATAGATCATAGATCAGTCATAAATCACAGTCATAAATCAGAAACTCCCTCATGTATCAGAAAAAACGGATATGTGAGGGAGTTTTTTGGGATAAATGTAAAGAAACTTATTTCAAAACGGATCAAAATTTTGCAGTAAGTGACCGACAAAGCTTTACATATATTGTACAATTTATGAAATACAGGAAAAAATGACGGGATATCTGCAGCTTGCACCGAAGGTGGGCGGTGACAATATCGCCTGTGTATCCATGTTCGGCTTCCCGGAGAAGATGAATAAACAGGCTCCGGAGGCAAGAGAAAAGATTGAAAAAGAACTGTTGAAGTAAACTGAATATTCTTGCATAAGCTGTCGCATTAATGTGCTACAGCTTATTTTTTTTGAAAAATACCGATAAAAATGTGGACAAAACCGAAAATAATGGTTAATATATACACATGCCTAAAAATCAAAAAATGAAAATTATACGAAATATATAATATAAACCCGGAATGGATAAAAAATATATAGACATATTTACAAATCGACATCGCGGATATCAATACCGGAAAAAGTGGTGAAATAACGGGAGGAAGAGAATATGCTGAAATTTTTTAAAGGAAAAGATAAAGGAAATTTAATCTATGCACCCTGCAAGGGTAGAGTGGTTCCCCTTGCGGAGGTTCCGGACCCTGTCTTTGCGGATAAGGTACTGGGTGACGGTTTTGCCGTGATCCCGGCAGACGGCAGGATATATGCTCCGGCAGACGGTGAGGTGGCAATGGTATTTGATACGCTTCATGCAGTTACGCTGACAAGCACTCAGGGCGCGGAAATACTGATACATATCGGACTGGATACAGTCACACTTAAGGGCGAACCTTTTAAAGCGCACGTTGCAGCAGGTGACAAGGTTAAAAAGGGTGATCTTCTGATAGAGGCTGATCTGGACAAAATTGAGAAAGCCGGTTTAAACACGATTATCCCGGTTCTGATCTGCAACACAGATGATTACGGAAAGATAAGCCTCCAGAAGGAGGGGGATGTTTCGGCGGATGAAGCCGTCCTCAAGCTTTCATGATCATCTTCATGCAGCTGACAGGCTTATAGCAGCCCGGAGATAGTAGCAATTTTCGGGGTGTTATAACCGGAGTGATCCGGTCAAATATATTTATTTTAAGGGAGGGGAAATATATGAAATTTCTTCAAAAACTGGGAAAAGCGTTAATGCTTCCGGTGGCAGTACTGCCGATCTGTGGTATCCTCATGGGTATCGGATACTGGTTATGTCCGGCAACCATGCAGGGTGGAGACATTCATGGCGCAGCCAATCTGATCGGTCTGTTTCTGGTTAAGGCAGGCGGAGCTCTGATCGACAACATGGCAATCCTTTTTGCTATCGGTGTTGGTGTCGGTATGTCAGAAAAGAATGACGGAACCGGCGGAATTGCTGCACTTGCATCCTGGCTGATGCTCACAACACTTCTTTCTACAGGATTTGTTACAACCATCATTCCATCAATCGCTGACAGTGCAACAAAGACTCTTGCATTTGACAAAATTGCGAATCCTTTTATCGGAATCCTTGCCGGTATCATCGGATCTACATGCTACAACAAATTCAAGAGCACCAAGCTTCCTGACTGGCTGTCATTCTTCAGCGGCAAGCGCTGCGTAGCGATCATCGCAGGAGTGGTTTCCATTATCGTATCTGCTGTATTACTGTTTGTGTGGCCATTACTTTTCAGTGCACTTGTAGCATTAGGAAAAGCAGTTGCAGGTATGGATGTTGTTGGTGCAGGTATCTATGCATTCCTGAACCGTCTGCTGATCCCTACCGGATTACATCACGCACTGAACAATGTATTCTGGTTTGACACCATCGGACTTGGTGATCTTCAGCACTTCTGGGCAGGTGAAACCTCTGCAGATGTATCCTGGAGCCTTGGAATGTACATGTCCGGATTCTTCCCATGTATGATGTTTGGTATTCCTGGTGCAGCACTTGCAATGGTAAGATGTGCGAAACCTGCAAAGAAAAAAATCGCGATCGGTCTTGTTGCATCTGCAGCGATCTGTGCATTTATCTGTGGTGTAACTGAGCCGTTCGAGTTTGGATTTATGTTCCTTGCTCCTGGCCTCTATGTGATCTATGCATTACTTTACGGTATCTTTACCATGATCACAGTTGCTCTTGGATTCCGTGCAGGCTTCAGCTTCTCCGCCGGTGCGATGGATTTACTTTTCTCATCCTCACTTCCGGCAGCACAGAAGACATGGCTTATTCTTCCGCTTGGAATTGCAGCATTCATCGTATTCTATGTTGTATTCCTTTTTGCCATCAAGAAATTTGATCTGAAGACTCCGGGAAGAGAAGACGATGACGATCTTGAGGCAGAGAAGAATATCGAGCTTGCAAATGATGACTATACTGCTATTGCCGCGAAGATCCTGGAAGGCTGTGGCGGAAAAGAGAACATCACAAGCATCGATAACTGCATCACAAGACTGAGACTTGAGGTTAAGGATATTACAGCTGTAAATGATAAGGTGATCAAATCTGCAGGTGTTGCAGGCGTGATCAAACCTGGAAAAACTTCTGTACAGGTTATTATCGGAACCAAGGTTCAGTTTGTTGCAGATGCATTTTCTGCGCTTTGTAAATAATGGCTTTTTTGAAGTCAGGTATTTGTTAAAATAATTATGGGGGCAGCAGCAGAACTGTGAAAACGGTTCTGCTGCTGTTTTTTGTATACCTTATATTGACCGATACTTTCAAAAAGCGTACAATGTTACTTCGATAAAAGGCAACCGGTCAGTGCGTTTACGATTGCAATATTTCTACAGGGGGAATGAAGTTAATGAAATCCTGCATATTACACAAAAAATATCTTTTAGCCGGCATATATATTATTTTTGTTCTGTTTACCTGCTGTAATTCCCGATTTTATCATACACCGCTGGCACAAATATGTTCCGTAACAGAAAAACAGACTCTGAGCAGAGAAGGAACCAGGGGTTCAAAAGAATATTACTATACTCAGAATATTACGGCACGAATATTAAACGGTCCGCATAAAGGGGAAAAAATAACGGTCTCTAATGAATATACATCTTCTCAGGTTCAGACCAAGAAATATCATAAAGGAGACACCGTTCTTTTAAGCGGTTCAAAGGAAAGCCCCGGAAAAACGATACGTTCTGTAAAAAGGGATGGGTATCTGGCATTACTGGTAGGAGGATTATTTTTTCTTCTGATCTGCATTACAGGAAAGCAGGGATTTTACACGATCATATCACTGATACTGAATACAGTCATATTTGCGTATGGATTTCAGGCTTTTACAGAAGGGAAAAATATTTTAAATATCTGTAATGTCATCGCAGTTCTTTTTTCACTGACTACATTGATCTGCTTAAATGGAATTCATAGAAAAACATTTTCCTCAGTTCTTTCAACACTGTGTGTTCTGTTTCTGATCATGGCATTGTTTGAATTTTCTATTTATATGTACGGAGATCTGGATTATTCCAATCTGGAATACCTTGGAAGTACAGGCAATTCAGCAGATATATTCTGGGCAGATATTATGCTGACAGGACTTGGTGCAATTATGGATGTGACGGTGACGATCAGCGCAGCAGTAGGAGAGATCGTGCGGAAAAATCCATCGGTTTCTCTGAGAAGACTGATACATTCCGGTCGTGAAATCGGATATGATATTATGGGAACCATGATAAATGTACTGCTGTTTGTTCTGGCAAGCGGCATGATTCCCATGTTCATACTTAAGATGAATAATGATATAAGCTTTGTAACGATCGTGAGATACCACATTCCATATGATATCTGTCGTTTTCTGATAGAAAGTATTGGAATTGTACTGGCAATACCGGTATCTGTTTTTATTGCTTCAGTGATTATGAAAATACCATCACGGAAAAGGGGTGTCAGAGAATGATCATTTTTCTTGCATTGATTTTAATTTTTCTGGTGATCTTGATTGGCGGAGAGCGTGGAGCCATGTCAATTATGACACTGGCGGGGAATATTGTAATTTTGTTTTTTTCAATTATGCTGATGTCTGCCGGTTTTCCTGTACTGCTCCTGATATTGGTGGCAGGTGCAGGTGTCTGTTATATTTCTCTGTTTTATCAGAACGGAAATAATCCAAAGACGCGGGCGGCTTTTCTGGCTACACTGCTGGTAATGTTACTTTTGTTTATTCCGATTTATATTATTACATGGAGATCAGGAAGTTACGGGTTAAATGAGATCCAGATTTCAGAAGATGATTTTATGTATTATTACAGTACGGATCTTCATATTAACATGCTTCATGTAGGAATATTTGTAACTGTTTTCAGTACTCTTGGGGCTGTTATCGATACAGCATTATCTGTAACATCTTCTGTATATGAAGTCTGGACTCATAAAAACAGTCTGACAGCGAAAGAGCTTACAGCTTCCGGCTATCAGGTTGGGAAAGAAATTATCGGTACAACGGTAAATACGTTGCTGTTTGCTTATCTTGGAGGAACTATTTTATTATTTTCATACATTCAGACACAGCAATATAGCCTGGAGATCATTCTTAATTCCCAGTTCCTATTCCAGGATGTTGCAGTCATGCTATCTGGTGCGGTAGCCTGCCTTATTACCGTCCCGGTATCGATCAGATGTATTATTCGACAGATCTCATGAAGCATATCTCCACTGCACTGAATACGGAATCCATGGTCCCGATACAGATGTTCTTT
>OLQV01002915.1_pt1 | contig 10734 bp, 8 predicted proteins | sample 1672371 | NCBI WGS metagenome assembly OLQV01 (sample SAMEA3136676, study PRJEB25190) | human gut metagenome
GTTTATTGACACGCACGGTTGCCGAATGCAGTGGCATATTGGCAACAACTTCCGTCGCTGACATCATTCCTCTCCTTCGAGGCAATACCATTTCACAGGGCAATTTACACCCCCGTAAAACAGCTCCTTCCAAATGTTTGCGTTATCATAATAACACTATATTCCAAAAGTGTCTACTTTTCGCACATTCTAGACCACATATTCACTGCATCGAACAAATTGCATGGTGACGAAAACAATACAGAAGTAAGCATGTAAAGTTAAGCACAGTACGCATTTTCGTTCGGAAGGTAGATACACATGGCACGCAACTCAGTCTCGCTGCAAGACGTCGCTAGGGAAGCAGGGGTTTCACCGCAGACCGTTTCCCGAGTGGCTAATGGGAGCGATGCCGTACGCCCAGCGACGAAACTTAAGGTCGAGGCAGCCATGGAGCATCTCGGATACAGGCCGAATTATGCGGCACGTGCTTTGAAAAGCGGACATTTCAACAATGTTGGTGTACTGCTTTCGCATATGTCGGCCTACGGGAACTCACGTATCCTCGAAGGCATCACTACAGCGGCCGCGAATAGCGGCTATTCCATCACCATTCGCCCCTTGGATAACCTGCAGGATCAGTCACTCGCCGGCGCACTGAAACTTGTGGAAGGCCTCCCCCTCGATGGTGCAATCGTGATTATGGAACGCGATTTCACCGACTTCAACCAGTTCAAGCCATCCGACAACCTACCGGTAGTGCTTATTTGCGAGGAACCGGCAAACCACTGCCCTACCATCGATTCGGACTCGTATGGTTGCGCCACTGCAGCCGTGGACTTTTTCCTGTCGAAGGGGCATAAAACTGTGTACCACATCGCAGGCCCCACCGTTTCACGCGCAGCACAGAGCCGCATCAGAGGGTGGCGCGACGCATTAGCGCAAGTCGGCATTCCCACACCACCCATGTATTACGGCGACTGGGAAGCAGATAGCGGCTACCAAGCCGGATTGGCCTTGGCCCACGAAAAGGATTGCACCGCAATTTTCGCAGGCAACGATCAAATGGCATACGGTGCCATGCTTGGCCTGAGGACAGCCGGAAAGCGCGTTCCCGAAGATGTCAGCATCATCGGTGTGGACGATTCACTCCGCGGCGTTGTGCCCCGTCTTGAACTGACCACCGTACGTCTCAAGCTCAGAACTGTGGGAAAAGAGGCTTTTTCCATGATCGAGCAACAATGCAATGGCAAAAAAGTGCCTTCTGGAATCAAGAAACTTATCACCCCCGAATTCATCGACCGCGGATCCGTGGCGAAACTCGACTAATCGCAATATCTCGCGACTTTAATCAACGCAATCAATCAAATCAGCCAATACGAAAAAGGCGTCTCTCCAGCGTGGGTGAACCGCGTGGGAGAGACGCCTTCTAGATTGAACGAAAAGCTGAAATCGGGTGAAATCAGGCTTCGATGCCGAGCTGCTGGCGTTCCTTCTTGGAATACATGAACGCAGGAAGCTGACGGCCCTGCTTGAGCCAAGCATGATATTCGGCGGTCGCCGCAAACTCCACATCGGAAGCGGAATTCAGGCAGGTCTCCACAGAATCCTGAATAACGCCAATGATGAAGCCGACACCCACCACCTGCATGGCGATGTCGTTGCTGATGCCGAACAGCGAGCAAGCCATCGGAATAAGCAGCAGCGAGCCGCCGGCCACGCCGGAAGCGCCACATGCACCGAGCGCCGACACTACAGACAGCAGAATGGCTGCCGGCAGCGAAATCTGAATGCCCATCGTATTGGCAGCAGCCATGGCCATGATGGTGATGGTGATGGCGGCACCGTTCATGTTGATGGTTGCGCCCAGCGGAATGGACACGGAATACATATCTTTATCAAGACCAAGCTTCTCGCACAACTGCATGTTGACCGGAATATTCGCCGCGGAGGAACGGGTGAAGAATGCGGTCAGGCCGGATTCCTTGAAGCAGCGGTACACCAGCGGATACGGGTTGCGGTGCAGGTACAGGAAAATGACCAGCGGGCCGAACACGAGCACCATCAGCAGCATGGTACCGACGAGCAGGAGCAGGAGGCTACCGTACTCGGTGAAGGCCGCCAAGCCGTTTTCGGAAACGCTGGTGAACACCAAGCCCATAATGCCGAACGGGGCGAGATTGATGACCCAACGAATCACCTGAGACACGCCATCGGCCACATTGGCGAGGAACGCCTTGGAGCTTTCATTAGCAATACCCTTCATGGCAAGACCGAACAGACAAGCCCACATCAGAATGCAGATGTAGTTGCCGTCGATCATTGCCTGAATCGGATTGGCCACAATATTGGTCAGCAACGTCTGCACAACCTCACTCAAGCCCTGCGGCACCACATCGGCGTCAGCGGCATCGCCCAACGATATGGTCTGCGGGAACGTGCGAGACGTCAGCACCGCCACGACGGCGGACAGGAACGTGGTGAACAGATACAGGAAAAGCACCGTGCCAAAACGGCCGTCAAGCTTGGAATTACCTTGAGCCAAAGCGCTTGCCACCAGCACAAACACCAGAATCGGAGCGACGGCCTTCAATGCGCTTACGAACAGGGTGCCGAATTCGCCGATCCACGTCATATGCGGAACGACCAATGCCAGTGCGGTGCCCGCGATAAGACCGACGATAATGCGGATAATCAGTGATACGCCGTTATATTTGTCGGCAACGCCACGAAGCGCTTTCGAAATATGGTTCATATTCTCTCTCGTTCTTTCCAGCTGGCTTGCCTTTGCCAGCCAGCACAACAAGAGCACATCCTAATCACGCTCGATAACACGAAATGTAAAATGTCCAATTATAGGGACGCGCAACTTCAACACGCCATAGCGATGCGATCAAATATCAGTACAGCGATGAACAGTTTATATATCTTTATTCATCGAGCCATGTCTGCTGATCAGACTGTTAATCAGCCAAGCGGCACTTTCGAAACGAACGTACGAGGCTCTCCCGTCACCGGATCGTCGAAATGTAATTCACGAGCCACTAATTCCAACGGTTGCGAGAAATCATCGTAAGAATGCTGCACAATATTCGGATAGAAATCATCGCCCAAAATCGGCAATCCCAACGAATTCATATGCACACGCAACTGATGCGTTTTGCCGGTTTTCGGGTGCAGCACATAATTCACATATGCTTTGCCGTCGATGCAACGTACCGTGTTCCCCCGCTCAATCAACGTTTGCGCATTGACGATTTCCGGAATTTCGTACGCCTGAAGTCGCCCGCGATCCTTGCAAATATGCGATGCTCGGATTGCTGGAAATGGTTGATGCCTGTCGATTCTTACGATTGTTCCGTATTGCGGATGCTGTTCGGGGGCAAGTGGCGCCAAACATTCATAGGTTTTGATGGTTTTGCGATTCTGGAACAGCATTTGGTAAGCGCCACGCAATTCCGGTTTGCGCACAAATACGACGATACCTGCGGTAAGTCGATCCAAACGGTGCGCGGGAACAATATCAGGTTCGCCATACTGTTCCCGAAGTCGGATCAACGCGGTTTCGCGATACCACATGCCGCGCGGTGTGGTGGCGAGAAAATGCGGTTTGTCAACCACGATAATCGCATCGTTCTCGTAAAGAACCCCACATTCGAACGGAATGTGAGGTTCTTCAAGAACGTAACGATGCCTCTTCTGCTGACTCTGTTGACGCATCGTATGAACGATTACTCCACGGTGACGGACTTGGCAAGATTACGAGGCTTGTCAACGTCGTAATTCTTCAGCTTGGCCATGTCCATGGCGAATAGCTGCAGCGGCACCACGTCCACCAGCGGACTCATCAGCGTTGGACAGGCCGGACGCCAGAACACTACGTCCGCGTAGCGTTCAACATCGGGATCGTTCTCTTCGGCCACGGCGATAATGTACGCGCCACGGGCCTTGACCTCTTCGATACCGGAAATAACCTTGGCGTGCAGCACATTGCGGCCACGTGCCGGCGGCACGATGAACACTACCGGTTCGCCTTCGTCCACCAATGCGATCGGACCGTGCTTGAGTTCGCCGGCCGCGAAACCTTCGGTGAAGGTGTAGGCGATTTCCTTCAATTTCAACGCACCTTCCATCGCGACCGGGTAGCCAACATGACGCCCCAGGAACAGGAAGGACTTCGCATCGACCATCTGCGCGGCAGCATCATGCACGGTCTCGGTCTGCGTGTCGAGAATCCACTGGATCTTGCGAGGCATGTCTTTGAGGGAATCCAACGTCTGCGCGATTTCGTCGCGGAACATTGCACCCTTGACCTGCGCCAAATACAAGCCAAGCACGTAGGCGGCAGTAATCTGCGCCACGAACGCCTTGGTGGAGGCGACCGCCACTTCCGGACCAGCGTGCGTGTACAGCACCGCGTCGGATTCACGCGGAATGGACGCGCCCTGCGTGTTGCAGATGGCCAGCACCTTCGAACCCTGCTCGCGCGCATGACGCAATGCCATCAGCGTATCCATGGTTTCACCGGACTGCGAAATGGCCACCACCAACGTGCGCGGGGTGAGAATCGGATCACGATAGCGGAATTCGTGGGCGAGCTCCACTTCCACCGGAATACGCACCCAATGCTCAATGGCGTACTTGGCCACCATGCCCGCATAGGCGGCGGTACCGCAGGCGATAACGATAATCTTGTCGATCGCCTTGAAATCATGCTCGTCGATGCGAACCTCGTCAAGATTGAGATTGCCGTCCTTGCCGAGACGTCCCAACAGCGTGCGCTGCACCGCCGCTGGCCCTTCGTGGATCTCCTTGTTCATGAAGGAGTCCCAACCGCCCTTTTCGGCCGCGGAAGCATCCCAATCCACGGTGTAGGTCTTCGGATCGGCCACGATATTGCCCATGAAATCAGACACTACGACCTTATCGGCGGACACCATCACGGCCTGATCCTGATCGATTTCCATGGCACGCTTCGTGTAGGCCACGAACGCGGCCACATCGGAACCGAGAAAATTCTCACCTTCGCCAAGACCAACCACCAGCGGCGAATCATGACGGGCGCCAACCACGATACCCGGCTGACGGCAGTCGGTGGCGAGAATCGTGAACGCGCCTTCTAGCATGCGTGCCAAGCGTCGCACGGCCTTGAACAAGTCGGGCTTGCCGGTTTCCTCAACGATTTTCTCACTGATTTTGCCCAGTAGTTTCGCCGCAACCTCCGTATCGGTTTCCGATGAGAAACGGTAACCTTCCGTCTGCAGATCAAGACGAAGCTGAGAGGCGTTTTCGATGATGCCATTATGGATGATGGCGACCTTGCCGTCTTGCGAGGTATGAGGATGCGCGTTGATGTCGTTCGGCACGCCGTTGGTGGCCCAACGGGTATGGCCGATGCCCACGGTGGCCATCGGCATCGGTTTGCGTTCCACGTCTTCGATCAGGTTAGCGAGGCGCCCCGCCTTCTTGCGCACTTCCACATGGTCCATGCCGGGCGCGGTCAGCGCCACACCGGCCGAATCATACCCGCGGTATTCCAAACGCTGTAGGCCTTGGAGGCACACTTCCAACGGCTTGCCGCACGCGGTTTCCACATTTCCTGCATATCCTACGATTCCACACATAACACCCCAGCTTATCGGGTAATGGTGTCATTTTCGAAACGAAACCGTCCCATCGCACCGAACCTTTGATATATGGACACAAAAATCCCCATGCCGACAGTTTTCAACATGGGGATTTTCTTCAGCTCTTCCCTTAATCGCAATTCTCGCAACGAAGAGATGTCTGATCCTTAACGATTATGCTTACGGCGATTTACAGCACGTGCTGCAGGAAGTCCTTGAATCGTGGTTCCTGCGGATTGTCGATGATTTCAGGACCGCCCTGTTCCACAACAACACCGCCGTCCATGAATACGATCTGATCGGCTACTTCGCGCGCGAAGCCTATTTCGTGGGTGACAACCACCATGGTCATGCCTTCTTTCGCCAAAGACAGCATGACGTTCAGCACTTCGCCCACCAATTCCGGATCGAGTGCTGAAGTCGGCTCGTCGAACAGCATGATTTCCGGCTTCATGGCGAGCGCACGGGCAATGGCCACACGCTGCTGCTGGCCTCCGGAAAGCTGTGCCGGATAGTGGTCGAGGCGATCGCCCATGCCCACGCGGTTCAGCTCTTCGATGGCAAGCTTGCGGGCTTCCTTTTTATCCATGTGCTTGACATGGATCGGCGCTTCCATCACATTTTCGAGAGCCGTCATGTGCGGGAACAGGTTGAACCTCTGGAACACCATGCCCAGTTTGGAACGCTGCTCGGCCACTTCCTTGTCGTTCAGGGTCTGCAGCACCTGCTTGCCGTCCTTGTCGACATACTTGTAGCCGATCATTTCGCCGTCGACGTCGATTTCGCCGCCGGTCAGCGTTTCCAACTGGTTAATCAGGCGCAGGAACGTGGATTTTCCGGAACCGGAAGGTCCCAGAATCACCGTCACCGAGCCGGGCATAACCGTCATATCGACGCCCTTGAGCACATGCAGGCTACCGAAAGCCTTATGCACCTGCGTGGCCTTCACTGCGGGAACAACACCGTTGGTGGTTGGTTCAGTCATTGCTCACTCCCCTCACGCGGTCATGCCCGCGAACGTTGCCTCGTTCTGCTTGGCGATATCGTCTTTCGGTTCGCCTCCGGTTTTGCCCGGCAGCGGCGGCTGCTTGCCGCGCGCGCCGGCCGGTCGCGCATCGAAGCCCTTGCCGAAATGCTTCTCCAGGCGAGACTGCAGCACCATCAGAATGGAGGTGATCACCAAATACCAGATGCAGGCCACGATCAGCAGCGGAATCGGCTTGTACAGTCGGGTTGCGATTGCGGTGGTGGCGAACTGCAGTTCCAGCGTGAACGGCACGGCGTTGACCAGCGACGTGGTCTTCAACATGCCGATGAACTCGTTGCCGGTCGGCGGAATGATGATGCGCATGGCCTGAGGAAGCACCACGCGACGCATGATCATGGAGCGCTTCATACCCAGCGCCTTGGCCGCTTCGGTCTGACCCGGATCGACGGCTTCAAGACCCGCACGCACGATTTCAGCCAGATATGCCGCTTCGTTCAGTGCGAGACCCAGCCATGCCGCGTTGAACGCGGTAATGACGGACTGCGAGTCAATGCTCCAGAATTCAATGGAAGTGAACGGAATGCCCACGCCGATGCGAGGCACCAACACGGCGAACAGACCCCAGAACACCAGCTGCGTATACACAGGGGTGCCACGGAAGAACCAAATGTAGAACCAGCTCACGCCACGCAGCACCGGATTGATGGACTTGCGCATCACGGCCAAAATCACTGCCAGAATAATGGCGATGACCATAGAGATGACCGTCAGCAGCAACGTGTATTTGATGCCTTCGAGCACATTCTCGTTGAACAGGTACTTCCAGACCACATTCCATTCGAAACGCGGATTGGTAATCAGGCCCTGCAGCAGCATGGCGGCGAACAGAGCGACGATGACCGCCGCCACAATCGGGCCCGTACGCTTAACCGGCAGCGCCTTGATGCGATTCGGAATATCGAGGCCATCGCCGTCGATCTGTTTTTTCGCCATGATGCTTCAGTTCCTTCGTTGTTGATGTAAATAGTGGGGATGAGATCAGTCGAGATCGGTCGGGTTGATCTCAGCCTTGTCAAGAGCGCCGGATTCCACGCCCCAATGCTTGAGGATCTTCATATACGTGCCATCGTCCATCAGCTTCTGTACGGCCTTCTGCACGGCTTCAGCAAGCTGGGTGTTGCCCTTCTTAACAGCGATGCCCTGCTTGGCCACGCCTTCAACGTCGCCCAAGGCTTCAAGCTGTCCGTCAGTCTGGGAGATGGCATAGCCGGCGACCGGCGAATCGGCATAGAACGCATCGGCCTTGCCCGTAGCCACTGCGGTGGCTGCTTCGGCCTGACGCTTGTACGACATCACCTCGGCCTTGTTATCGGCCTCGCATCCTTTGGCGATGGTGTTGGCTTCCTCTTCCTGCACGGTGCCGGTCTGCACCGCGATCTTCGCGCCACACATGTCGGAAGTGTCGAGTTTCTTCGGATTGCCCTTCTGCACGGCCCACGTGGAACCTGCACGGTAGTAGCTCACGAAATCCACGGACTGCATACGCTCTTCGGTGATGGTCATGGCGGTAATGCCCAGATCATACTTGGAGCCAATGGAAGGAATGATGGTGTCGAACATGGAAGACACGATATTCGGCTTCAAACCAAGCGTCTTTGCGATGGCCTTGGTCATATCGATATCATAGCCGACCGGAGTCTTGCCGTCTTCGGCATAGAATTCAGCCGGAGCGTACGAAAGCTCCATACCGGCGGAAAGCTCGCCGTCCTTCACCAGATCGCCGGACGGAACCAGCTTGGCCAGCTCGTCATCCTTTTCAATGGTGCTGACATCGTAACCGGTGGTAGTGTTCGACGAATCCGACGAATCACCGGATTTGGACGCATCGGAGGTGCCGCAAGCGGCAGTGGAAAACAACATCGCCGCGCTCAGCGCAAGCGCCACAACGGACTTGATCTTCAAAGACATGATACGCATATCCTTCTTCTTATCTCTTCATTGCCATACCGAAAATCTCAACGCCATTCGGTTGCAGAGAACCTCAGTATCTCAAATAGGCACGATAAGAGCGCAATGCTACATGTACGTTACGTTGCGCAAAACTTACGTACCAGCCAAGAATCGCGCAATGAGCTCCGTCGAATCACGGAAGATCCATATACGAAAAACGGAAGGCACGCGGATTGGGTCCGCATGCCTTCCATCATATCGGCATCACAGTATCGCCGTGTGCGATGTCTGCCTTACGTTTGATCGTTCAGTCGAGGTCGGTCGGATTGATTTCGGCTTTGTCGATCGCTCCGTTCTCCACGCCCCAATGCTTGAGGATCTTCATATACGTGCCGTCATCCATAAGCTTCTGCAGTGCGGCCTGCACCGCCTTGGCGGTATCGGAATCGCCTTTCTTAATTGCCACGGCCTCCTTGGTCACGCCGACATCCTCTCCGAGGGCTTCTAGCGTATCTTCGGTTTGTGCGATGGCATAGCCGGCTACCGGCGAATCGGCATAGAATACGTCAGCCTTGCCCGTCGCCACGTTCGTGGTCACATCGGTCTGCAGCTTATTCGACAGAATCTGCACTTCGGACTTGCCGTCGGCCTTGCATTGTTTGGCGGCAGCGTTGACTTCCTCTTCCTGCGTGGTGCCCGTCTGCACCGCGATCTTCAAGCCGCACAAGTCGGAAGTATCGACCTTGTTCGGATCGCCCTTCTTCACCACCCACGTGGAACCAGCCTTGAACATGCTCACGAAATCGACAGCTTCCATACGCTCGGGCGTGATGGTGAACGACGAAATGCCGATATCGTACTTGGTACCGATCGACGGAATGATCGAATCGAAGTTCGACGTTTGCGGCACGGCCTCAAGACCGAACATATTGGCGAGCGCCTTCGCGATATCGACATCGAAACCAATCGGGGTCTTGCCGTCCTCCGCAAGGAATTCGGCGGGAGCGTACGACGTGTCCATGCCGACAGTGAGCTTGCCGTCCTTGGTGACTGATTCCGGCAGCATCGCGGCTATATCGTCATCCTTCGTCGCGCCGGAAACGTCATAACCGGTGGTGTTCGACGACGACTCAGAATCACCGGAAGCCGTGGAATCGGATTTTTCCGATGTGCCGCACGCACTCAACGAAACGATCATGGCGGCGCTTATCGCAAAAACAGCGAGTTTCCTCAGATTATTGAAAGCCATCGCGAATCCTCTCTTCATTCCCAACCGCATGAATACGGCCGAACCGAAGTTCTGCGGGCACCATAGAAAACGATTGCTACGGCCACGTTAATAGCACGCAAACTCTATTCGGTATGCCGTTTTTCCTTACGAAAAAGCGGGTTTTGCCATATCACAATATGATCAAAACCCGCTTTATTCCCGGCACGTTGCCAGCTAGGCGATCCTTAAAACCGTCTGATCCGCGGACGGTTCAATCATGGAATCATTCGGCGCCCGGCGTATTGATTTCCGACGTTTCGATGGCACCGTCCTCGACACCCCAATACTTGAGGATCTTCAGATACGTACCGTCGTCGATGAGCTTCTGCACGGCCTTCTGCACGGCCTCATCCATCTGGCTGTCGCCTTTTTTGATGACGATGCCTTCCGGGGCGACGCCTTCGACCTTGCCCAGCATTTCCAGCTGTCCATCGGTCTGTGCGATGGCATAGCCCGCAACCGGCGAATCGGCATAGAACACGTCAGCCTTGCCGGTGACAACGTTCGTGGTCACATCGGTCTGCAGCTTGCTGGAGATCACTTCAAGCTTATCCTTGCCGTCGGCCTCGCATTGCTTGGCCATCTTGTTCGCTTCGGTCTCCTGCATGGTTGCAGTCTGCACGGCCACCTTCTTGCCGCACAGATCGGACACGTCGATCTTGTTCGGATTGCCCTTCTTCACAGCCCATGCCGATCCGGCATCGAAATGGCTTACGAAATCAACCGCTTCCAAACGTTCCTTGGTCACGGTGAACGACGAAATGCCGATATCGTACTTGGTGCCGACCGATGGAATGATCGAATCGAAATTCGCGGTTTCCGGATCCGCTTCAAGGCCGAACACCTGCGCCAAAGCCTTGGCGATGTCGACATCGAAGCCGACCGGGGTCTTGCCGTCCTCCGCAAGGAATTCGGCGGGA
>OLQV01002922.1_pt1 | contig 10710 bp, 15 predicted proteins | sample 1672371 | NCBI WGS metagenome assembly OLQV01 (sample SAMEA3136676, study PRJEB25190) | human gut metagenome
AAGTTGCACTTTCCATGCTTCCAGCTAAAGCCCCGGCGTATTAATAGAAACATTATGGAATGTAAAGTTCATATCACAAAAGGACAGGTCTCAGCCTGCCCCTCTGTGTAATACGGCAAAAGCCGACATCCGAATCGATCGAAAGATACTCTCGATATGAAGTTATCAGCAATTACATCCGGTGTTGCATCCGCATCCGTAATATGTGTTCGGGTTAGGAACCTGATATGCCGGAATCGGTGCTGGATTAATCGCATTAATGAGCTGCTGTGTCTGAGAAGCCATTGCAGTTGTGAGAAGTGCGCTCTGGCGATCCTGAGAAGCAGCGCGTCTGAGATCATTGTTCTCAGCCTGCAAGTTAGAAATCTTTTCATTGCAAAGATAGTCAAGAATGGCTCTTGTCCCAGCGTTCTGGCTGTCAATAATGTCTCTTGTGTTGCTGTTCATGGTGTTCTGCAATGCACAGGTGTTCTGCGCCATGTTGTAGTTCACGCCCTGAATCGCCGTCTGCGTCTTGCAGCAGCAATCCGCCGCCTGTGCCTGCATCGCGTTAAGCTGCTGCATGAGCGCGGTTTGCTGATTGGCGCGCGAGAGTTCCGCCTGAGCGAAGCCGTTAGCCATCTGCATCTGTACGCCATTGGTGAGCTGCGCCTGTGCATAGAATCCATCACACAAGCCGCTGTTCACGTTGTCGATTTTCCGCTCGATATTGGCGAAGTCGGAGGTGAGGACGTAACCGTCCATGACAGAACCCTGTCCACCGTTGCGATTGCCAAAGCCGCCCCATCCGTTATTGCCCCAGCCGCAGAAAACGAAGAGGAAAAGGATGATAATCCAGTATGCGCCATTGCCACCGAAGAAGCCGTCGCCGTTCTGGTTGCTGTTTCTGCCGGAAAGCAGAGCCACGTCAGAAGCGGAGAGTTCCGAAGTCATGCTCATTGTTTTTCTCCTTTCGGAATTTTAAAGTATATGCTAAATTGTTGCGCAACAATGATAGCCAAAGTTAAGAACCGAGGAACGCTTGAAACATTTGTGCCGCCTGTTGAAGCTGGTTAAGCTGGTTTTGCGAGATTTTCCCGGATGCAATCAGTTTGCGAACCTCTTGTTCTGGGTCGCCTTGAAACGTCGCTCGGAACTGCTGAAACTGCTGCATCATCTGCTGGAAATTTCCCAGCGCTCCGGGCATCTGCCCGCCACCAAGTGCATTAAACAGTGGGTTCATCCTGCGTTACCCCCTTCTTCTTGCGCCCTTCCAGCGCTTCAAGGCGCTTTGTAAGCGTGTTGAGTTCGTCCCGCGTCACATACTCCGGCGCGTCCTGCGCGCTGCTGGATGGCTTTACGGATGCGTTGCGCTCCGTGTAGTCAAACGTGCGCATAGACGGCATTCCCGCCGCGTCCGCTGACTTGATGTAAAACGTCTGCTTCTCGCTATCCATCAAGAGAACACTTGAACCGTTGGCGACAAGGTAGCTCTTTGCTCCGGCTTCACCCTGCACCCAAATCAGTCCGTTGCTCGACGGCTGCGCTTGCGGCGCTTGCTGCTGCATCATCGGCTGCTGTGCTGCTCGAAGCTGCGCAAGCTGGTCGGGCATTGCCGTCTGCTGCGCGTTATAATACGGAATCTGTGGATAATATTGTGGATAACCATACGCCATACATCAATCCTCCCCCTTCCAGTAGTACGCTGGTATTTCCGCGCCGCTATCCCATGCGTCGTACCAGTCACCGTCTACGGCACACACAACGTGGTCGCCGATACCGAGGACGTAGACCCCGCGCGGATGGTCACGGCAGAAGTCCGCGACGGTGTAGCAGATTGGACAAGTATCCGGCAGGGCGTGGCGCGTGAATCCGCGCTCATGCAAGTACCGTCCCCAAACGTGATTGGCGTTAGGCATATCTCCGCAGTCATAACCCAGCGCACAGAGAGCCGCATAGGTGCTGCCCCACGTCTCCCCTGCCGCTTTTGATGCTGCACGGACAGCGCAATCCCCGACGCGCAAGCCGCGCGGATTAGGGTTGTAGTGGATATACACCGCACCACCTCCTACTGATTATAGTATAGGCGATTCGGACGGTGGGGAGATGCAGACAAAGCGCTGGAAAGATGCAAAAAAACTTGCGAAAAATCTTAATGTGCGTTCCGTCATGGAAACGCAGGAGTTCCATGCGATGGCGGCAAAAGCAGCCGCGCGGAAAGCGGCATCCGCAAAAGCCGTCGAAACGAAACGCAAGAATGCCGAAGCCATTGCCGATGACCTCATTGCTTCCATCCACGTTACGCGCTGGGATATGCCCATTCTGGAAGAGGCGACGCTGAACGCAAAGCAAGAATGGTATTTGGAGCATGGCAATGTGGATATATTGTCCCCGAACACCGAGACGCTGGAACGCTGGATGGTTAATTTCATCCGCCATAACCTCTGCGAATATGATGACAAATTAATTAACCTTTTCGGGCTTGTCGGCAAGGAAGAGCTGTACCATCGCCTAAAAACCGAAACCATTGCGAAAATCGCGGGGGTGTATCCGGAACTTGACGTTGAGTGCAAGCGTCAGGCGCAAGAATAGTGTACAACAAAAAAAAGACCGGGACATTACGTCCCGGCTTTCTTTATATTCCTTTTGGGTAAAATCTCGGAGTATTTCTGCGCCTCGTCGTACTTGTTTTTAAGCGTGTGTATAATATAGTCAATCTTGCGAATGCTCATATTGTACTGCATTGATTGCTTTGTGCGTGTCCAGCCTTTCGCCCGCGACCTGATAATCAGCTCTTCTTCATCGGACAAGCAGGCTTCATCCACAAAAGCATCTACAACCGCTTTTGTCCATACGACTTCGCGGCTCATGCGTTACTCCTTCGGTTTATCCTTGCCCTCCGCGACTGCCGCCGCGTCCGTCATGCCCTCGCCGATGATGTAGGCGATGACCGTAGCACCCGCCATGATGATGCTGCCGACCTGTGTTGCGGTTTCATCCGCCACGCCGAACGCCATAATCAGCATGGTCACAAAGGACACAACCGCCGCCCAGAACTTGCGGCTTGTCAGTTTACGCTTCAAATTCTCACTCATTTTGCATTTTCTCCCTTTAGGGCATTGCCCCTCAACCAATTATCAATTTCCCTGCTTGCCGCCGTCATTTCGTCGGCGTTGCCGTTGTGTAACTCATGCTCCAAAAGTGCCTGTACTCCGGCGCACGTTACCATCAGTCCGTCACGCAAGCCGCCGATGCGCTCTTCGTGCCCATCGAGGCGTCGCTTGTCTGTATCCAGCTTGCGATTGATGTCAGATACGCTGGATGCCAGCGCGTTTGTTGGCTGCTCCTGTCTCTTGCGTTCATCCCGCGCATTTTTTCGCGCGGTATAAAATGTATTGTATGCTCCCAGCAGAACGAGAATCACGCCCAGCGCCAGAATCAGTTTATCGGCGGTGATCTTCTCCATCTCAACCTACCCCGCCTTCCAGTGCTGTGACGCGTTCCTCCAGCTTTTCGATGCGTTCTGCAAGCTCAGAGACCGTGGGTGTTTCCGTTTTGGAAATACCCACATCGACAAACTCCTCCATCATGTAGCCCTGATTCGTCTCCGTCTCGACGTGAAGCCATCCGCCACTATTCCCGATGACGTTGACAGAAGTGCCGATTTTAACTTTTTCCAGTACCTTTGCGGATTTGCTCGGCTCTGCGCGAAGATTGACCGTGCTGCCGCTCTGCGCTGTCACACGTCCGACGCAAATAACATCGTTGCTATCATCCACCATTGGTGTATCCTCCTTGTATTCGACCTTTTTGAGGTATCCTGCACACGTCCACGATTTGACGGGTGAAGCGACGAAGCCTGTTGCGCTGCTCTGCGCATTGAGAACCTTGCCGTCCTCACCCATCAGCCCGATGTGGTAAAAATCCCTCAAATCGCTGTTGTAGTATTTTCCGCCCTGCTTGTAGCCAGACGGCAAGGCATACCGCGAATCACCCGGATTCCGGCACTTAAAAACAGCCATTCCGGGCTTTGCGGCAGAAATCGGGACAAGCTCAACAATTTCCGTCCGCGCAATTCGGTTGCTGCCGTGGTAGATGCTCTGCCCGTGCTGACGGTATGACCACACAAACGCGCCGGAGCAGTCAACGTTCCCCGCCTCCGCTGCACCAGCCGTATACTTCCAGTGCTCGGAAAGCATCCGCTGGAAGTCGCCCAGAATGGCGCATACTGCGATTTTGGGCATGATGACACCTCCTCAAACTTGGTACAAACTTGGTACTAACTTGCAACTAACTTGCTACCAATTGCAACTTAGATTGTTGCCGCGTCTTCCTTATTTTCCGACGCGTCCAGCGAATCATAGTACGCCTGCGCCAGCTTCTCAATTTCCGCGATGTCGTCCTCCGTCAGCAGCCCGTTGTCGAGGTGCGTGTACGCCTTATCGAGCCAAAACGCCACATCGCGTCCAGCGGAAATCTCGCACTTAATCGCGCGCAGCGTCAAATCATGCCGTGCCTTACTATTGATTGCCATAAAGATACCCCCTTAATTTTGCGTCATGGATGCAATCGCATCCTCAAGATTTTTGATTACAATGTTTACGTCACGCTGATACTTCATTTCTGCGCCAGCGCCATCAGTAACGCTGATGCTGGTCGTCGGGGCGTAGGTGGTCAGCGCCTTGTACGCGCTGATTTCAGCGGCGGAAAGAGCGGTTTCGACGGGTTCTGCAAGCGATGTCCAAACATATACCTCGTTCGCGTCGAGGAATGCTTTGAACTCATCAAGTGTTGATGCGCCTTTTTGTGCGTATGCAAAGCCGATGAGGTTGTTTTGATTGGCGATAGCGCCGCCGATGACTTCCGAACCTACCGTGGTGGAAAAGTGCGTACAAAGAACATTTGTCGCAGAAGTGCCAGCGAACCAAGCAAAGTATCTATCAACCTTTTGTCCGGACGTCTGCCAGTTGAGCGAAGACGTCACCTTGATTTTGGTGATGCGCTGCACGCGCACCCCGCGCGCCAAGTCCACCTCATCGCACACCCACTGCTGACCGTTCTCATCCGTGTAGTTCCCGCCGGATGTGACCGGGATGCCCGGCAGCGCATTCGGCGTTTGCAGCGTCAGCGTCTGCGAATTATTCGCGCCGTCCGACACCGTGACCACCACCGTTCCGCCGTCACCCGCGCTGACAATCGGCACGGGCGCAGTCGGGAGCGGCGTGCCGTCCTGCGTGCTTTTTCCGCAGACACGCAGCCCGACAAAAGGCGCGGCGAAAGAATCCGTCGCAGTAATCGACGAGCCGGACACACTGCCAGATAAAACATTCGCGCGCGCGGAAAGCGTGTTGGCGGTATTCGTAACCGCGCGGATAGCATCGCCCGCAGCCTTTGCGTCCGCAGCGCGGTTCTCAAGCGTCAGCGTCTTGTCTGTCACCAGCGCCGTTGGAATCCCGCCATTCGGACCAACGCCATAAAGCGCCTGAATCACACCAATCGTGCTTGCGTCAACCATTCGTGCCACCTCCCAGCTTCACCCACGCACCCTGCGCGTTCTTCTGCCACATCGCCCCGAATCCGGCGGTGTACGCCAGACTGCCGATGCTTCCGGACTTCCCCGGCTCTGTGCCATTGGAGATGTCGGCGGCGTTATCCAACATCCACTCAACATAGTCCGTGTGGATAGTCTCGCCGTTATTCCTGCGGATTAGATTCCACGCCATTTTGTGCCGCCTCCTTAATTGTGATGATGATACTATCCGATTCCAGCCCGACGTTGCTGCTCGCGTCAACCGCCTGGAATGCAACAACCCGCGTTCCGCTCCCGGTAAATTGAAACTGCTTTGTGAACGTTATCGTTTCCTGCTGCACGTCGTAAATGCGCTCGTTTACTGTGCCGTCCACAAGGAACCGGATTGATGCCGCGTTCTTCTGCGTCACCGTGAACGTCACGCTTTCTCCGACGGCGATTGTCGTTTTGTCCGCCTCAACGCTGATGATTTGCGGGCGCTGTGCCTCAAGCGCTGATACATCGTCCTTCCACGCTGCGTATAGCTTGTTATAATTTTGCGCGGCGGTGTTGGAGCGATATGCACCCATTTGCAGCAGTTCCAGAAGTAACAATTTTTCCTCATCCGTGATGTACTTCCCCAGGAACTGCTGCGCTGCGGATGTTGCGCTTTCTGCCGCTGCATTCGCGTTTGCCGCTGCGTTTTTGCAGTCTTCAACCTTTGCAAGCACCGTTGTAATGTCGGGGATGACGTTATCCGGGTCGTACACCGTCCCGGTTGCTCCCGCCGCGACGCGTCCCTCAAGCCACAAGATAGCCGTCGTGTCCTCGCCGACCGTCGCCGTGACCATCAGGCGGAAGCGCCCAACAACAGCATAGCAAGCAGCGGAAAGCGTCACGGATGCCACGCCGTCGCTAACCGCGCCTTGCAAAAGAATCGTCGGGTTTTCGTCCGTGCTTGCGACGCTGTCCAGCCTGATAAAGCTGCCGACAATCGTTGCGCCCGAATCCATGCTGTACGGCACGCCGTCCTTCTCAAACGCGATTTTCAGCTTGTGGGCGTTTGCTTCGCCTTGCACGAGAGCCGCTTTAAGCGGTGTCATCCGCAACCCAGCAGACAAGTTACAAGTATAATTTAACTCATTCATGCGTCCTCCTTATTCCGTTCCGGCGGAAATAAGTCCACTCTTGCCGCCCAGCGCCTCGATGATGCCGCTGACGCTCTTGCCCTCCGTTGACATGGTGACTTGTACCTTTTGCGGCTCAAGCAGCACGTTATCCGCGTTGAGCGTGAGAATGCGCTCATCGTAGCAGCGCCCGAATTTAGGCATTGCAACCCGGCAGATGCTCCCCAGCCGGAAATGGTCATACGGCAATCCTGTTATGGCGGAAAGCTCCACAAGGGAAACGTCGATGGAAATTGGCGGGGTTTTCTTTTTCGCCAGTTCCTTCTTCGCGTTCTCCAGCAGCGTCTCCTTGTTCGTGATGCTGTTATCGGAGTACTTGCCGCACACGATGCCCCACTCTTCGATGGTGTCCGCGTCGATGTAGTCCTTGCCATCGTTTACCGTGCCGACGGTGATGCCGTTTTTGCCGTATGCGTACATACGGGTCACAAGGTCATCGCGGTCGGTGCTGACCGTTGCGCTGGTCAGCGCGCCGTTAAAACGTGCTTCGCAGGAGACGGTATTTGGCATATTAACGAGGTTGAGCGTCCACGGATGGGTGGCAAAGTCGTACTGCCACATCATTTCTGCGGGCGACAAGTTCTTGACGTTGTTGATTGCTGTCCAGATGTTCGTTCCTGCGTCGAAATCGTATGTGAGGTGTTGCGATAACTCGCACGTTCCCATCTGCCAGCGCGTCTCCGGCTGGTAGGTGAGAAGTTGCGCCAGAACATCAACCGCATCAACGGATGCACTGCCGATTTTTAGCTGCTCCGGAAGAAGCCCGTCCATCAGCGTGGAAATAGCGTGGTCGAGGTTGATTTCCTGCGTTGCGTAATTTCTGTATGTCTGTGTGTCCGAGCGCAAGCGGAAGATGCCGACGCTGCCGCCGATGTGGTACAGCTCCACAAACTGCGTTGCGTCCATCCATGTGCCATCCACGAGCGTCATGCTTGCGGTGGAAATATCGTCGATTGTTAGCGATAGAGACAGCGAAGAAGGGCGCAAGCGCTTGATTTCCTGCAGATTTTTGTCCAGCAGACGCGGCAAACGCACGTTGTTGGTGTATGCCTTGCTTGCGTCCGGGTCGGGGATGATGCCGGAAACATAGTCGATTGTGAGGTAGATGTCGCGGACAGTGGGCTCAATATAAAATTCTGTTGTGTTATCCTGATGCACCGTCCCCCACGCTTGAAAGGAAAGTGTCGCAACGAAAGACGTTGTGCTTGCGCCGTCAGGAAGCGTCACGGTTGCGAATCCTGCCTCGTCCACATGAACGTCGTTTACGTCCTGCTTCTGCTGGTTGCCAAAAACATCCCTGCGAAAGTCGGCGTGAACTCGCGCGGATGTAATCACTGCGTCAGCAGGAAGAACAACCGGAAATGTAACTTTTGCTCTTGCGATTGTCGGCTTGTGTTTGGGGTCAATATCCCATCCAGTCGCTTCGCCCGTCTCGTGGTTTATAATCAAGGCGCACTTCCACCATGATTTCATGGAAACTTCCTGCGGTGTGCCATATGCTTTGTAGTTAATATTTTCGCCCCCTCGCCGTGACCATCAGCGACAAAAGCCCGTCGCCGCTGAACGACACCTTGTTGATTCCGGGCTTTAGCGTGATTTCGTCGGCAGATTGTCCATTTCGGTTGCCCATCGCGGATGTCCCCGCTGCCGTGATTTGCTGGATGCCGTTGTCGTCGTGTGCTATGCGGATTTCCTCGCCCGTTTTCACGCTGATATTCGTCAGCACGATTTTTTCGCTTCCGCAACTGATTGCAACGTTTGTCAGCGGGTCGATTGCCACAAAAACCGCTTCAAGCGGACACGCCACGTCCCCGCGATTGTAAACCGTCAGGATGCCACTTTTGCTTGCTTCAACTGTTTCCATTTTGGAAACAGTTGCTTCCTCCCACCACGGACGCTGGTATGCCGTCAGCTTGATTCCCAGCGTATCCGTCCACTTGAGCGCGGAAACACTCGCCGCCTCGATGCTGTCGATGTATAATCGCTGTTCCGGGCGGTATGACGTGCGCAGGTACTGTCCACCGCTGCCCCAGCGCATGATTTTACCGAGGACAAGCTGCCTGTGGATGGTGTTTGCTTCGTGGATTTCCACGGCGATTGTTACCGTGATGGACTGCCGAAGCTGCCCGGTGAGGTACATTCCCCCGCCGGGGCGTGCTTCGGTTGTCACGGCTTCCTTCGGCGCGTCCTCCGAAATGTCGATGATGATAATGGACGGGTCGAGGTCTTCCAGCGCTTCCTCACCCATCCACGCGCGGTATCGTGTTACCATTTATCGCGCCACCTCCATCAGATTTCCACGGATGCCCCTGCCGATTATCTTGTTAACAATGGGAGCAACCTCCGTTGCGACGGTTTTGCCGTCCACGCTGAATGTGTTATTGATGGTTGTTGGCGGAAGCCCGGAAACCGCGTTCGCAATTTCGTCCGGGTTTGTAACTTGAACGAAGAGAACGCCGTCGCTATTGCTAAAAATGTTGGGTGCGCTATTGTTTCTTAGGCTTTCCTTGTAGTTCTCCATCATTTCTCCAAGCGCATTGAAAATAGACTGCGTTACAAAATCTTCCTGTATCGTTCTACTTTCGATTTCTTTTGCTGCGTCAATGGCGCTTTCGATGGCGGAGAAAACATTGCCGCCCGTTGTTTTTTCTTGCTGTTCGCTCGAAGGTGCGCCGATGTATGTATTCGGCACAAATTTAGGGTGCGCTGCGTTGGCAATAATCGTGTCCATCATATATAGTGGCGGCATATCTTTTGTTGCTCGATTGTTCCACTGCTCCGCTTCTTCGGCTTCACGCTGACGCTGGTTTTCCTCCATGCGCTGTTCCAAAATATCAACGATGTCGTTCATTTCCTGCGTTTTCATTTCGACGAGCCGATTCCACCGTTGTGCGCGGGCTTTGATGTCGTCGGGCATTAGCCCATCTTCAATCATGTCCGCATAGCCGCTTCGCGCTCGTGCCTGTTCGCGGGCGCGGCGTGCTTGCGCTTGCTCTTTGAGCGTCGGGGCGGTTTTCTCGTGCGCAATATCTTCTTCTCGCTGGTCAGCATCTCCGCGAACGAAGAAATCGGATATCCACGGCTTATCTTCCAGTTCGTAATCAATTTGCTTGAACCCCAACTGTTCGAGAAGCGCATTGATGCCCGGAATTTCTGCTTCCAGCGTCTCGCGCATTGTGTTGATGCCAGCCAAAACCGCGCTGTTATTTTCTGCCATGTATGCCGCGATTGCGTCCTTTTGCTCAAACGCTTCGAGCGACTTTTGCGCGGTTCCCAGCATCGCCTGATACGTCTCATCGTCCGCCAGCGTATACCGCGTTTTGGTTTCCGCCATCGCGTTTTCTTCGTCGCGGGCGCGCTGGTAGTCTGCATTTAGCTGCTTGATTTCTTCCGGCGTTAGATTCAGCAGACGCGAAAGGTACGCATCGTTATCACGAGAGTATGTAGTAAGCCCTGACAAAATGCCAACGTCAACGCCAGCAGCTTCGGCTTGCTGCAAAGCATCATTATAGGCGTGTAGCGCATCCGCATTCGTGCCGTACCAACTAAGCACATTTTCCTTGCTGTAATCGGTTGCGAGCAGCTTATCCATTTCCGCCCGCGTGTGCGTTACCATGTAGCCCATGCCCGACGCAACGCCCTTGTAGGCTTCCTGCGCCTTTTTCAGCGTGTCCGCGCGGTACGTCTCCACGTCTTTCAGCGCGGTCTTTAGGTCTTCGAGGGCTTTCTTCTCGTCCTCGATGGCTTCGTTGAATTTTACCTGTTCTTCGGCTTCCGGGTGTGCACGTTTGTACGCTTCCCATTCCGCTATTGCCCTTGCAAGCGCGGTCTGATTCTCGTTAGTTTCTTCGATTTGCCTGTTAACCTCTTCCAATTCTCCGGCGGCGGCGCTGCTATCGAATGTTTGCAAGCTCATTGCTTCTGTGAGCTTGCTCCACGCCGCAGCTTGCATATCTCCGAAATCGAAGAGATTTATGGAAGAATCTCCAACCCCGCGAATCGCCCTGTCGACTTCATCATATTGCGATGCAAAAA
>OLQV01002923.1_pt1 | contig 10705 bp, 10 predicted proteins | sample 1672371 | NCBI WGS metagenome assembly OLQV01 (sample SAMEA3136676, study PRJEB25190) | human gut metagenome
GCATGGAGTATCTGCGCACCATGCCCACCCTGCGCCCCCGCACCAACACCTTCAACGCCGCATTCCGTGTGCGCAGCGTGGCAGCCTATGCCATCCACAAGTTCTTCCAGGAGAACGGCTTTGTCTACGCCCACTCTCCGCTGCTGACCGCCTCCGACTGCGAGGGTGCCGGCGAGATGTTCCGCGTGACAACCCTCGACCTGGAGAACGTGCCCAAGAACGAGGACGGCACCGTGGATTATACCAAGGACTTCTTTGAGAAGCCGGTCAACCTGACCGTTTCCGGCCAGCTGGAAGCCGAGGCCATGGCCATGGCATTCGGCAAGGTGTACACCTTCGGCCCCACCTTCCGCGCGGAGAAGAGCTTTACCACCCGCCACGCCGCCGAGTTCTGGATGATCGAGCCGGAGATGGCTTTCTGCGACCTGAACGGCTACATGGACACCGCCGAGGCGATGACCAAGTACGTCATCCGCTATGTGCTGGACAACTGCCCGGATGAGATGGCGTTCTTCAACCAGTTCATCGACAAGGGCCTCATCGAGCGCCTGGAGCTGGTGGCAAACAGCGAATTCGGCCGCATCACCTACACCGACGCCATCGAGGTGCTGAAGAAGAACAACAAGAAGTTCCAGTTCCCGGTGGAGTGGGGCGTGGACATCCAGACCGAGCACGAGCGCTACCTCACCGAGGTGGTGTTCAAGAAGCCCGTGTTCGTCACCGACTACCCGAAGGAGATCAAGAGCTTCTACATGAAGCAGAACCCGGACGGCAAGACCGTGGCCGCAGCCGATATGCTGGTGCCCGGCATCGGTGAGCTGATCGGCGGCAGCCAGCGTGAAGAGGACTACGACAAGCTGGTGGCCCGCATGGACGAGCTGGGCCTGGATAAGTCCAGCTACGACTGGTACCTCAACCTGCGCAAGTTCGGCGGCGTGGAGCATGCCGGCTACGGCCTGGGCTTCGAGCGCATGATCATGTACCTCACGGGCATCCAGAACATCCGTGATGTCCTGCCGTTCCCCCGCACCGCTTACGGATTCTAAAAAATGAGTAAACCTCTCCGTCATTGCTTCGCAATGCCACCTCTCCTACCGAGGAGAGGCCTTGGCAGAACGGGAAACTTTCCCTTTTCGCCAGAGGCTCCCCTAGCAGGGGAGCTGGCAAAGCTGTCAGGCTTTGACGGAGAGGTTTTTCTTGATCCATTTTCAACATCGAGGTAACATTTCGTGGAAAACATTTCGCCCGCCCTGCTCCACTGGTTCCATGCGAACCACCGCATCCTGCCCTTCCGCTCCGACCCCACCCCCTACCATGTCTGGCTGAGTGAGATCATGCTGCAGCAGACCCGCGTCTCGGCGGCGCTGCCCTACTATGAGCGGTTCCTTGCCGCTCTGCCGGACATCCCCGCCCTTGCCGCCTGCGAGGAGGAAAAGCTCCACAAACTGTGGGAGGGTCTGGGCTACTACAGCCGGGTGCGGAACCTGCAAAAGGCAGCAAAGCTCGTCTGTGCGCAGTACGGCGGCGAACTGCCCGCCGACTACGATGCCCTCCGCGCCCTGCCCGGCATCGGCGACTACACGGCGGGTGCCATCGCCTCCATCAGCTTCGGCCTGCCGGTGCCTGCGGTGGACGGCAATGTGCTGCGGGTGTTTTCCCGCCTGTACAACGACGACCGCCTCATCACCGACCCCAAGGTCAAGCGGGCATTCACGGCCCGCGTCATGGAACACCAGCCCCCGGCTGCCCCAGGCGACTACAATCAGGCCCTGATGGAGCTGGGCGCGCTGGTCTGTGTGCCCAACGGTGCCCCGCTCTGCGCGCAGTGCCCGCTGGCCCACCTCTGCGCCGCCCATGCCGCCGGGACAGCCCTCACCCTGCCCCGCAAAGCGGCCCCCAAGGCCCGCCGCATCGAGCCGGTGACGCTGGCGCTCGTCCGCAGCACGGAGGGCGTCCTGCTCCAGCAGCGGCCCGAAAAGGGTCTGCTGGCGGGCCTGTGGCAGCCGGTGCTCTGGGAGGACGAATCTCTCTCCGCCGACGAGGCCCGCGCCCGTCTGGCGGCGCTGGGCGTCGTCTGCACCCCCGATGCCGCCAAAGCCCTCCGTCCGGCCCGGCACATCTTCAGCCACATCGAGTGGCACATGGGCGGCTATCTCTTCACGGCAGAGCGCCAACCCGCCCCCGTCGGCTGCGTCTGGGCCAGCCCGGAACAGCTGGAAGCCGCGTACACCCTGCCCGGTGCGTTCAAGGCGTACCGCAAACTGCTGGCCGCTGCATTTTAACTTTTTTCGTGCAGGTCGATGAAAATTTACGGATTGGCAGTTGTAATTTTTTTGCATTCCGGGTATAATATTCCTAACGCGATATTTCTACACGATATCCGCAAGGGCGGTTCCATGGCCCACCGCGAAACGGGCCACCCCGACACAAAGGATGTTCTGGACCCATCGTTCCGACCCAAAAAAGGAGTGTGCTGAACCTATGAAGAAATCTTGTTTGATCGCCGTGATCGCTACGCTGGCCGCCATCGCCGGTGCACTGGCCGCCGTGGCCGTTTATCTCCGCCGCCGCGAGAAGGAGCTCGATGAGTACGAGCGCCTGCTGTTTGGCGAAGACAAGGCGGAACCCGCCGACGCACCTGCCGAGGACGCCGCAGAAGAATAACCGATCCGCTGAAGGGCGCACCCGGTGGTCAGTTCCTGACCCGCCGCGTGCGCCCTTTTTGCAACCCTCTCAAGTGCTGACAAGCCAGCTCCCCCAAAGGGGGAGCCTTTGGCAGGTCGGACATGTTTTTCAGACCCGCCTGCGGCTCCCATACTGCCACGCTCTGCACAATGTCAGGAGGATGTTACATATCATGAAGCGATTTTTTCTTTGGATCATCGGCGTCGCGCTGGGCGTCGTCGTGCTGCTGGGGGCCGTAATGGCCGTGAGCTATTCCTTTACCGGCGAGGGGGCCCGCCCTGCGGCGGACGTACAGTTCGGCGGGCAGGCACTGGAAGTGAACGGCTCCTGCTGGCAGGTGCCGCTGGTGGGCGGTGTGCTCGACAGGGTCTTTGCCGAGCCGGACACCCTCACCGTGCAAAAGCTGGGCACACTGTATGATGCCCACCCGGCACTCGCCCTGCCCGACTGGGCCACCTACACCACCCTGACCATCGAGACCGACGTCGGCAGTCTCGTGTTCGCCGGTTCTGCCGGGCAGTATGAAGACTTCCTCTTCCCGGCCAACGGCAGCTACAAGGCTACGATGACAGTCTGGCGGCTCCCGAATGACCTTCTTTCCACCCAGTTCGATGGCGGTACCAACGGTGCCATTCATAAGAACTGGGGGCAGGAACACCCGGCCCGGCCCACCGGTTGGTATCGGTTCTCCTTCCGGTTCACGCTGCAGGCCAGCGCTAACGTCGAGCTTTCGGCTGAGCGGGTCGAGCAGGGCGGCATCGTAGGCGTTGCCATCACCGGCATGGCCGGGGACACGGCCCCCACCCTGGAGACCGACCTCGGCAGTGTTTCGTGCACCCGCAGCCCCTCCGGCTGGCGGGCCTACATCCCTGCGGCCTACAACGCCTCCGCCGGAGCCCACGAGATCCGCATCACGGTCAATGGGGAGACGATTTCCCGGACGCTGACCGTTCTGCCCAAAGACTTCGGCACTGCGGAGGTCGAGGCCGGGCTGGCCCCCACCGAGGCCGCGAACACCGAGTTCCGGAACAACATCTGGCCGCTGTATGAGCTGCCTGTGCGGGAAAAGCTCTGGTCCAGCGGGTTCATCTGCCCGGCCGAGAACTATCTCATCCTGCTGGATTTCGGTCAGGTCAAGGTCACGAACGGCCAGCAGGGTTCCCGCTCCAACTCCACCAAGCTCTACACCATCCCCGGCGACCCGGCCCGCGCCCCGGCGGACGGCGTCGTTGTCTTTGCCGGAAACCTTGCCCTCACCGGCAACACTGTCGTCATCGACCACGGCTGCGGCCTGCGCAGCTACCTTTACGGCCTGCAGACCCTCTCCGTCAGCCGGAACGCGACCGTCCAGAAAGGGCAGGCCGTCGGTGCGCTGGGCGAAGAGATGACCATGGACTTCAAACTGGGCAGCAAGAGCGTGAACCCCTGGCTGCTGTTCCAGACCAGCGGCGGGGCATTCTGGCGTGAAAACGGGTGAAGCAAAAATAGTTTCGGAGATTCTTGTAATATTTTCGTCTTTGGGGCGTTATTGAGGTGAACGGACACGAAAAAAGGAGGTCGTACTCATGAAACTGCCCTGTGAACTCATCCGGGACCTGCTCCCCCTCTACGCCGAACACCTCACCAGCCCGGAGACCGGCCAGCTCATCGAAGAGCATCTGCAAAGCTGCCCGGCCTGCCGGGACGAACTGCACAGCATCCGCCTGCCAGTCCCGGTGCAGGCCGATGCGCAGGCCGACGCCCCGCTGAAACAGGTCCATGCTACCCTGCGGAAAAAGCAGCTGCTGACCACTCTGGCGGCCGTGCTGGCCGTGGTGTGCGCTCTGGCACTGGCCGTGTGGATGTACAGCGCCGAGGCTCCCGCCACCGTCGAGGAAGCCCGGTTCTGGACCTACAACCGGAAAGAAGACTCTGCCAACCTCTGCATCCTCGAAGTGCAGGGCGAGGGCGTCTGGCTGACGCTGGACGAGCCCTTCAGCTGGGGCAGCCCGACCGTGACGGTGCAGGCCGTGCGCTACCGTTTCCCGCACTTCCACGCCGCACTGGCCGGGGTGTTCGGGAGCGCGGCATCTTCCAAGACCATCGCCGTTTCCAACACCCAGCTGCTCGCCGTCGTCTGTGCCGACGAAACGCTCCATTACCGGGAAGGCCAGCCGGTCTCGGCCTACCGCCTCAATGGCACCATCGTCTACGGCACCGAGCAGGAGCTGGGCCTCTATCCGAGGGCCTAGCCCATGGACATGGATGCACTTTACCGGCTCTATTTCCGGGATGTGTTCCTGTTTTTGCAGGGGCTCACCCACTCGGAATCGCTGGCCGAAGAGCTGACGCAGGAGACGTTTTTCAAGGCCCTGAACGGTCTGAAGCACTTTGATGGCCGACAGGACATCCGCGCCTGGCTCTTTACCGTAGCGCGGAACTGTTATTACTCCCACTGCCGCAAGGCGAAACAGACCGTCCCGCTGGACGAGGCGTTCCCGCCCGCCGCTGCCCCGCAGCCGGACCTGGATGAACTGCTCATCGACGAAGACGCCGCTTTTACCATCCACCAGTGCCTCCACCGGCTGGAAGAACCGTACAAGGAGGTGTTCACCCTCCGGGTCTTCGGCGAGCTCTCCTACGAAAAGATCGGCGCGATCTTCGGCCACACCGCCAACTGGGCCTGCGTGACCTACTGCCGCGCCAAACGAAAGATCCAGCAGATGCTGAAAGAAGCATAACCGAAGAGGAGCCGCGACCATTGGCCGCGGCTCCTCTTCGGTTTGTTTTATACGCTCAGTCGTTTTCTTCCTGTGTTTCTTCTTTAAGGGCATCCTCGAACAGAATCTTCAGATAATCTCTGCCGCCATAAAGGACACGGTCAATGAAAACTTCTTTTCCGATCACATGGTAAAATACCAGATATTTTCCGCTGACCAGAAAACGCTCCTCACTATTGGCATTTGAAACAGACGAAATTGGCGCACCCATCAACGGATGTTCTTGCAACCGTCGAATTTTCTGCGTGATCTTCTTTACCGTCGAAACCGCTGCCGTTCGATTTTCCAAATCGTTTGCAATATAAGCTTTGATCTCCAACAAATCATACTGGGCAGCTTTTGATACTTGAAGTTTATTCATTCGCAATTCCGAGTGATTCTTCTACGGCCTCCATACTCAGCCACCCCTCCGTTTCTCCGGACCGCCTGCCCTTCGCGATCTCATTCATCAGGCGGATGGTCGCCTGCGCTTTCTCGTAGTCGTGCATATCGAGAATGGCATATTTCCCGCGGCCGTTCTTGGTCAGAAACACCGGCGAACCCTCTTCCACATCCCGGAGAACCTCCGTATAATTCCGCAGGTCAGAAATCGGTTTGATGTTCGGCATAAAATCAACTCCCTTCACATTCAGTATAGCGGATTCTGCTGTAAAATTCAACAGCAAATTTGCAGCAATCAGCACAGAAAAGAACCGGATGGCGTCCATCCGGTTCTTTTGGGTCAATTTTATCTTACGAAATGGCGTCCACATCCCACTTCATGCGGACGGCATCTGCGCCGTTGAGCTGGATGCGCAGGGCACCGGCGTTGTCGCGCACCTGCTCCGGGGTGCGGGCACCGCAGAGCACATGCAGGCCGGGGATCATCCGGGCCGTCATCGCGATGACCAGCTGCGCGAGGGTGCAGTCGTATTTTTCGGTCAGGTCGCCCCACTTTTTCAGCAGCTCAATGGCCTGCGCACGGCGGGCGGGCTGGAAGCTGGGGTTGGTGTTGCGGGTGCTGCCCTCCGGGTAGGTGGTCTCCATCGTGACCTTGCCGGTCAGCAGGCCCTGCTCCAGCGGAGAGTAGGCCTGAATGGACACGCCCAGCTCCTTGCAGGTGGGCAGCAGCTGCTTTTCCACGCGGCGGGTCAGCAGGCTGTACTTCTCCTGGATGACGTCCAGCTGGCCGTACTTGCAATAGCCGCGGATGATGTCCGCCGTCACATTCGACGCACCGATGGCGCGGATCTTGCCCTGCTCCTTGAGCTTCATCATAGCCTCGACGGTCTCTTCCAGCGGGTAGAGGCCGAGATCCGGGCTCTGCCAGTGGGTGTACAAGACATCCAGATGGTCGGTGCCCAGCCGCTTCAGGCTCTCTTCCACGTCCTCGATGATGCTCTGGGCGGACAGGTCGCGGTAGACTGCGGTGCCGTCCACGACTTTGTGGAGCACCGGCGTCTCGTGCCGCCATTCCAGGCCGCACTTGGTGGAGAGGACCACTTTGTCGCGGTCGATGTGCCGGAGCGCCTCGCCCACGACCTGTTCGCTGTGGTACAAACCGTAGATGGGGGCCGTGTCGATCCAGCGGATGCCCTGCTCGACCGCCGCTTCAATGGCGTTCACCGACAGGGCGTCGTCGTTGTCGCCCCACCAGCTGCCGCCGCCAATGGCCCAGGTGCCCATACCGAGAAAGGGCACCTCGATGCCGCTTTTTCCGATCGTGATATTCTGCATCTTATTTTCCTCCATGCCAGAAGTGTTCCCCATTGGGGGCCGGTCTCATCCCGTTTCTGGCATTCTTTGTTGTATTTTTAATTTCTATCCAAAAAGAGCTGCTGTTTGGAGTCCCGCCCCGCACAGCAGCTCTTTGGGATCGTTTTAGATGTTGCCGAACTCGCTCAGTTCCAGCGTTTCGTTGTGGGTCTCGGCCCAGCGGATGGCCCAGTCCGAGGTGAACAGCAGCAGACGGTTGCCCTTCATATCCTCCACGGCCTTGGTGTCGCTGGTCAGGTCGAGGTCCCGCAGGTTGTAGGTGTCGGGGTCGTTCTGCACCCAGCGCAGCTGCTCAAAGGGCAGCTGCTGCATCCGGATCTCCACGTTGTACTCGGTGTTCAGGCGGTACTCCAGCACTTCCAGCTGCAGCACGCCGACCACGCCGACCACCACTTCTTCCATGCCGCCGCCCACTTCGCGGAAGATCTGGATGGCACCCTCCTGGGCGATCTGTTCCATGCCTTTCACGAACTGTTTGCGCTTCATGGTGTCTTTCTGCTCAATGCGGGCAAAGTGCTCCGGCGAGAACGTGGGGATGCCCGCAAACTGCACTTTCTTTTTGCCGGTGCAGAGGGTATCGCCAATGGAGAAGATGCCCGGGTCAAACAGGCCGATGATATCGCCTGCGTAGGCCTCGTCCACAATGGCGCGGTCCTGTGCCATCAGCTGGGTGCCGGTAGCCAGTTTGATGTTCTTGCCCTCCTGGACGTGGTAAGCTTCCATGCCGCGCTCAAACTTGCCCGAGCAGATGCGCATGAACGCGATGCGGTCCCGGTGGGCTTTGTTCATGTTGGCCTGGATCTTGAAGATAAAGGCGGAGAACTCATCGCGGCAGGGGTCCACGGGCTCATTGGTCAGGCTGTCCACGCGGGCCAGCGGGGTGGGGGTCAGCCGCAGGAAGTTTTCCAGGAACGGCTCCACGCCGAAGTTGGTCAGCGCCGAACCGAAGAAGACGGGGCTCAGCTCGCCTTTCAGCACCTTGTCGAGGTCAAATTCCTCGGCAGCGCCGTCCAGCAGCTCGATCTCGTCCACCAGCTGCTGGTGCAGGTAGGGGGTCAGCAGCTCGTCCAGTGCGGGATCGCCCAGCTCGGCCTCGGTCTCCTCGACCTTCTTGACGCCGTTGGCGCGGCCGTCGCTGGAGAAGGCCAGCACCTTGCGGGTGTTGCGGTCGAACACGCCCTTGAACTCCTTGCCGCAGCCGATGGGCCAGTTCATGGGGTAGGTCTTGATGCCCAGGATCTCCTCGATGTTCTCCATCAGCTCAAAGGGGTCGCGGGCTTCGCGGTCCATCTTGTTGATGAAGGTGAAGATGGGGATGTGGCGCAGGGTGCAGACCTTGAACAGCTTGATGGTCTGGGCCTCAACGCCCTTGGCGGCGTCGATGACCATGACAGCGGAATCCGCTGCCATCAGGGTGCGGTAGGTATCCTCCGAGAAGTCCTGATGGCCCGGGGTATCCAGAATATTGACGCACTTGCCCGCGTAGTTGAACTGCAGCACCGAGGAGGTGACGGAAATACCACGCTGCTTCTCAATGTCCATCCAGTCGGACACGGCGTGCTTGGCGCTCTGCTTGCCCTTGACAGAGCCTGCCTGATTGATGGCTCCGCCGTACAGCAGCAGCTTTTCGGTCAGCGTCGTTTTGCCGGCGTCGGGGTGGCTGATGATCGCAAACGTCCGGCGGCGCTCGATTTCTTCACGATTTGTCATATGGTTTTACTTCTCCTGATATCATAAAAGGGGATAGACGAGATCGGTCCGTTTCTATGGGAGTTTCTCCTGAAAATACACACAACGTTTATTTTAACAGAAAATGCACATGGATGCAAGAGCTTTTGCTATTTTTTCAGCAGCAGGCAGGGCAGCGGGGCGGTATCGGCCCAGTTGGCAAAATCGCACACCAATACGGTACATTTCGTCAGGGGCAGGGCGCGCGCCCACTGCAGGATGTGCCGCTTTTCGTCCGAGCCGATGACCCGCCCGCTGTAGAGGATCGCACTGAGCACCCCGCCGGGGCGCAGGGCCGTGAGGGCCGCTTCCAGCGCGGGGATGCTGCTGCCTGCCGTGGAGAATACCGCGTGGTCGGCCCCGGGGAGCCAGCCAAAGTTGAACATGACGGCATCTGCCGTGCCGGGTGTAACGTATTGCAGCAGGTTTGCGTGGCTGTCGCGGTGAAGCTCTGCCGTAAAGCCTTTTTGCGCCAGATGGGCTCGGGTGGAGGCGATGGCCTCGGGCTGGATGTCAAAGCCCAGCACCCGCCCGCCGGAGGCAGCCGAGAGCCCGCACAGGAACGCCGTATCCCCGCCGTTGCCGCAGGTGGCGTCGATGCACAGCCGCGGGGCCGTGAGCCGGGCGGCGAGGAAATCCTGCACGAACCGGACGGCGGTCAGGTCCGGGGTGCGGCGGCGGACCAGCTGTGTGCCCTCGGGCTGGAAATCAAATTTGGCCCAGAATGCTGCCTCGCCCGGGTCTGTGGGCAGGGGAGCGGTAAAGACGGTGGCCTGTTCCCGGTCGTAGCCGCCGAGGGCCCGCAGGGCTTCTTTTAAGAGATAGGAGCCGTAGCCTTTCCGCCGCCACTGGGGCAGGATGCAGAACGCGCCAAAGGTTCCCCCTTTTGGGGTGGGGGTAAGGGCGCAGCGCCCGATCTCGTCTTTTTCTTTGTAGAGGGCAAAACCCGAATCGATTGAAATGATTTTCATAGCAGTTTCCCTTTTTGCCAAGGGCTCTCCCTTTGGGAGAGCTGGCGCGTCAGCGCCTGAGAGGGCAAGGATGCAAACAAAAGAGCTGATAAGACTACTCTTCAATTTACCGTGAAATGGGAGTATTTGTCAAGCAAAACAGTACGACCTTATTTCACACATTCTTCACGGCGTGAGCGATTGATTTTCACAATTGGTGGTTACAATAGGGACAGTTCAAAGGAGATGGCAAAACACCCCCGGAACGAGTCCCTTTGAGAAAGGATGTATCGCAATGGAAAATGAGAACAAATGGGAATACGATTATTCCTCTGCAAATAATTCACAGAACACTGCCGGTGAGACTGGCTACCCCAATGTGGGTTCCAGCGGCATGAACACCGCAAACACCGCCGCTACTTATGGCGAGGCGGATACCACCAACCCGGAGTACACTGCTCCCCGGCAGGATTCCGGCAACGGCGGCGTCACCCCGCCCCCGGCAGGCCCGGAACAGAACGCCGCGGCCCCGGGGCAGCCCCAAAAGCAGAAGAAAGACCACAGCAAGCTGGCCAAGAGTGCGGTGGCGCTGGTGCTGGCGGCGGCCATGGGCTTTGTGGGCGGCTTTGCAGGCGCGCAGTTCGGCAATGGCGGCCACAAGGTCGTCATCCAGCAGGTGGAACGTTCGGACAGCAGCGCGGCTTCGGATTCCGTCGATGCCGCCGCGGATGGCACCACGGTGTCCAGCGGCATGACCACGGCGCAGGTGGCCAAGATGGTCAGCCCCAGCGTGGTGGTCATCACCACCGAGCAGGTGGTCTACTCCCA
>OLQV01002926.1_pt1 | contig 10695 bp, 9 predicted proteins | sample 1672371 | NCBI WGS metagenome assembly OLQV01 (sample SAMEA3136676, study PRJEB25190) | human gut metagenome
ACTTTAATTTCATTAAAAATATTTCCTGAAAATAACAAAGATATGTACTTAGAATTTACACCTGTTGATGTTACAGCAGAGGCAATTATAAAAATTATGCAATATTTTAATACAAGACATAATATGTTTCATTTATATGATAATAAACATGTATGTATAAAAAGATTTTTTGAGATATTAAAAAAAGAAAATATAGAAATTAAAATTGTAACACAAGAAGAATTTGCAAAGAAAATAACCCAAGTTGCTCACTCAAATAAAAGAGATATATTAGCTGGAATAATTAATGATCTTGGAAAAAATAACGAGCTAAATTATTTGTCAAATATTAAAATTAAATGTGATTATACAATTTCATATTTAAAGAAGATAGGGTTTGAGTGGCCTGAAATTGAGGATAAATATATAATAAAGTATATAGAAAATATAGAATAAGGAGGAAAAAAGTGGAAGAAATATTACTTACCATTGCTATATTAGTAAGTGTTGTACTTGTTATAGTAATGAAGTTAAATTTAAAAAGAAATAAACTTTCAAATGTAATGTCAATGCTATTTGTTTTTTTAATAATATGGTGTTTTGGACTATTATTACAAAAAGTATCAATTGCCTTTAATTTTAATATAAAACCCATATATTTTGATTACATTACATATATTGGAATATGCTTGTTATTTCCAACTTTGATAGTGCTATCTTTTTACTATAACGATAATAATATTAAATTTAATAAATTCTAACTTTATTCTATCCACTTCTTTATAAATTTATAAAATTATCAAATGACAGCTCAATAACTTCTACATTAACCTCATCTAATATCATACGAATTCATTTATAAAGTATTTATCCTTTTGCTTTCTTAGTACTTGTTTTTTTAATAGTTTTTAAATACTCATATAATTTAAATAAAACTGGATTCTTTTCTTCTTCCTCTTTTAAATTTATATAATTTATTAATTCTACAATTGGCTCAAGTTTATTGATTGTATCATTATATCCTTCACTTATTCTTACCCTTTTAGCATCTGTATCTAAATTTAATGTTCCTGTTAACGTATTTTCAACTAGATTTTCTGGTGATATTATAATAAGTTTTGAATTTGGATAAAGCGATCTATCTATTTGCACTTCTTTAGATAATAAAACTACAATTATAATATCACACTTTTCACCGTATACAGGTTGAATAGGAACATTGTCTGCAATACCTCCATCAATATATTTCTCACCTAATACTTCTGTACTTTCATATATTAATGGTAATGAAGCTGAAGCCAACACTATTTTTTTACCTATTTCTTCATCATAATCATTAATCCTAAAATACTTTGCATTTAGATCTGGTAATTTTGTACATGCAGCATAACATATTTTATTATTTTCCTTAATCTTATTAAAATCTAAGTATTTTTCTAATACTTCAACGGCCCCATCATTACCTATAGCTCCATGTTCAAGTTTATCAGTTAAGAACTTTTTAGCCAATTGAAGATTTTTCCCTCCATTATATAAACCTATTCCTCTTTTTATTAATTCCCCTTTACTAATAGGAACTAATTTATCCATGGTTACCTCTTCCCAAAGCTCATCTGCCTTTTTCATATCATCCATAGCAAATAATACAGAATTAAATGCACCTATAGACGTTCCTGAAAAAACCGATATATATTGCGCTAAATTTAATTCTTTTAAAGCTTTCCATACACCAAGCTCATATGCTCCTTTTCCACCACCGCCTGCTAATACTAATCCTATTTTCATACTATTCCTTCCTATACTTTACTTAAATTGAATGCTAATCGCTCTTATTTACATAATTATACTATAAATATTAATTTTTCAAAATATTTCATAACACATTATTATTACTATATACATTCTAAAATTTAAACTAATTTATGATTATTAATTTAAAAAGACATGTATTACTAAATTTTTAGCAATACATGTCTTAGTTTAATTATCTTTGCTCAAATACATCTTTTATAAAATTATCAAAATTCACCTTTTGACTTAATTTATTTCCTTGTTTTATTTCCTCAGAATACAGTATTTTATTATACTCCTTAGCACTTAAAGAATTATCATATATATATTTTTGCTTATTATATAACTGCCTTAATAATTCTCCAATACCTAATAGTTTTTCATAATGCCTTCCATATGAAAATCCTCTTTTTTGATAATTTGCATCTATCTTTTTAGAAAAGAATATTGATTTTGCCAGCCTCCCTTTTTTACCTTTTCCTTGTCTAGTAGAATTTTTCATAATTATATTTATATCACTTGAAAACTCAGTAAATTTTCCATTTTTAATTTTTATTCCAACTATAGGATACCATAATCCCTGTATCTTACCGCTATTTGTTCCTGAGGATCTATAAAATGCTAATGTTACTCTCTCAATTCCATAAGTGTATTCAATATCTACATCTATTAATCCAATCATTCTAAATGGATCATCGGTATAAATATTTGCCCTAAAACTTTCTGGATATACTTCTAATATCCTTATAGCTTCCATTATAGCCCACTCCCCTATTTTCTTATCTTAATAATACACCATGTAATATTATACTAGAATTTAACACTACATGGTGCTTTCTCCTAATACCTACTCTTAATTCTATATAATTGTTCACGTATTTCATCAATACTTCTAAACCTTCTATCTAATCCCATTAATCTTTTTAAAAGGGTTCTTTCTTGGGAAGTTAAATTTAATTCCATATACCACGGTCTTTCCTCTGCATATACCGGTTCATAAGATGAATAATATAAGTGTATTAAAAAATCTCCTATATACCAATAATCCATCTTCTCTTTATAATACCCATCAATATATCTAGCCAATCCAAAATCAATTAATGCTAGCTTACTATTTTTCATAATGATAACATTAGGAAGTCTAATATCTCGATGTACTATACCACTACTATGCAAAATTTCTATTAAATCTAAAAGTTGACTTGCTGTATTATATATCTCTTTTCTACTAAATACATAATCATATTTACTAATTAAATCATAATACACTCTACCATCAATATACTCTAATAAATATCCTTCTCTGACTCCATCATTAAACCTTGAAATAAACTTAGGAAATCTTGGACTATCTAAACTTTTTAAAATATCTTCTTCATAAAATAACTTATCTCTTGTAACATTTAGCATTTTACTCTTTAATTGCTTAATAACACATTTTTCCCCTTGATTGTTTTTAGCCAAATATGCAATTCCATATCTTCCTTGTCCTATAATTTTAATAACCCTATATCCATTTACCATATCATTTGGTTTAAAATACTTGTCCATATCGTTTTTATCTCTTGTTACACTTTCGTTATATTACTATTATTGTAAATAGCCATAATATAAATTCAAAAGTGATTTCTCCTCTTCAAGACTATAAGAATATACGGTTCTTCTATTAAAATCACTATATAATGGACTTAAGGAATTTTCTAATGACTCTATATCCATTAATGGGTTACTTGAATTAGCTAATAATATCTTTAAGACTTTCTTTCCGCCTATTTCTTTTAGTTCTTTCAATTCATTTTCTTGTAACCTACTATTTCTATTAATTGAATAATATTTGTGACCTCTACGTGATCTTTCCTCATAATTATCCATACATAACACCTCTATATTTTTAGCATAATTAACTAACTACTTATACTTACTATATATTATGTTTTTTATTTTAATAGTGTTACTTTAACCTTTGTTATGTATAAAAAAGAAACACCTACATCAGTAAATGTAGGTGTCTTTCCGAAATTTTATTTTATTTTATTTTTATACATTAAATTAAATATTACCCAATAAATAATTATCTTTTTAAACTTCCACCATTAGTGGCAATTACTTCTTTATACCAATTGAAGCTTTTCTTTTTATATCTCTCTAAAGTTCCAGTTCCATCATCATTTCTATCAACATAAATGAAACCATATCTTTTTCTAAGCTCAGCTGTTGATGCAGATACTAAATCAATACATCCCCATGTAGTATATCCCATTAGTTCAACACCATCTTCAATAGCCTCGGCAACTTGAACTAAATGATCATTTAAATAATTAATTCTATAATCATCATTTACAGTTTTATTTCCATGCTCATCAGTAATTAATTCATCTACAGCACCAAGCCCATTTTCAACTATAAATAATGGTTTTTGATATCTGTCATATAAGAAGTTTAAGATATATCTTAAACCTTCAGGATCTATTTGCCATCCCCACTCTGATGCCTTTAAATATGGATTTGGAACCCCTGCAATTAAGTTTCCTTTCCCAGCCTTTTTCGTTGGGTCTGCTGTTGCACATGAACTCATATAGTAACTAAACGAAATAAAGTCTACTGTATTTTTTAGTATTTCTTTATCTCCATCTTCAAATTTAATTTCTATATTATTTTCCTTAAAATATCTATTCATGTACTTAGGATATTCTCCTCTTGCATGAATATCAGCAAAGAATAAATTTCCTCTGTCTTGTTCTACAGCTTTTAATACATCACTTGGCATTGGAGTTAATGGATAATTTGGTACACCTAAAATCATACATCCTATTTTAAATTCAGGATTAATTTCATGACCAATCTTAACTGCTAATGCACTAGCAACTAATTCATGATGCATTGCTTGATAAAGATCTTGCTTACTTAACTTTTCCTTTGGAGTCCATATTCCAGCACTCATTAAAGGAAAATGTAACGCTGAATTAATTTCATTAAATGTTAACCAATATTTTACCTTGTCCTTATATCTTGTAAACACTGTTCTAACATATTTTTCAAAGAAACCTATTAATCTTCTATCTACCCATCCATCATATTCTTTTGCAAGATGTAAAGGTGTTTCATAATGAGATAAAGTAACTAAAGGCTCAATACCATACTTAGCTAATTCATCAAATACCTTATCATAAAACTCTAATCCCTTTTCATTTGGTTCTGCATCATCACCATTTGGGAATATTCTTGACCATGCAATAGATAATCTAAATGTCTTAAAGCCCATTTCTGCAAATAATTTGATATCTTCTTTATATCTATGATAAAAATCAATACCAATTAACTTCATATTATCTGCTGTTGGTTCTTCAGTTGCAGCACCTGTTATTCCTTTTGGCATAACATCTTGAATTGATAATCCTTTACCCTCCTCATTATATGCACCTTCAAATTGGTTAGCTGCTGTAGCTCCACCCCATAAAAAGTTTTCTGGAAACTTAATCATTTTTACTACCTCCATATATTTTAATTTTATGTTGTATCAAAATTAAAATATAATAGTATTTCGATACAACATTTTGTTTAAATTATTTAGTTGCTTTAATAAACTCTTCCTTTTCATTAACATCTCTATCTATCAAAGTTAAAATATTGCTATAGTTATCTGGATTTGTAACTAATACTGGAGTAATTGTGTCATATCCTTCTTCTTGTATTGCTTTTATATCAAAATCTACTAATAAATCCCCAGCTTTTACTTTATCCCCATTCTTTACATGAGCAGTAAAGTACTTTCCACCAAGCTTAACTGTATCTAAACCAATATGAATTAATATTTCAGCGCCATTATCTGCAGTTAATCCTATTGCATGATTTGTTTCAAATATTGCTGAAACTACTCCATCAACTGGAGATACTGCTCTTCCTTCACTTGGAATTATAGCTGCCCCTTTACCCATTATTTCTTCTGAAAATGTAATGTCATTAACTTGACTTAAAGAAACTGCTTTACCTTTAATTGGTGCTAATACTAATGCATCAGTTTGTGGGCTAGTTTTCTCTTCATTTACTGCTATATCTGCTGCAATCTCTTCTTCTTGACTTTCTTCTTCTTCTTCATTAGCTGGATCTTCAAATCCAAATACCCAAGTTAATATAAATGCTATAACAATCGTCATTGCTGCAACTATTAATGCATTTGTAAAGTTAGATCCACCAGCTGGATTTATAAATTGAACTATTGATAAAATAGCCGGTGTAGCAAATACGAAACATTTTAATCCAACAAATCCTGCATATAACCCTGAAATACCACCTGCAATCATACAAGCGTATAATGGTTTCTTATATTTTAAAGTAACACCATACATTGCTGGTTCAGTAACCCCTGCAAGGAATGCTGAAACAGCTGAAGCACCAGCAACTTGTTTTAAATCTTTATTTTTTGATTTAAAGAATACTGCTAAACATGAAGATGCTTGTGCTAAGTTAGAAGCTAACATACCAACTAATAATAAAGTATCAAATCCAACATTAGGATTATTTATATTCATTAATGAAAGTGGAACAAATGCCCAATGCATACCTGTCATAACTAATAAAGGCATTAATGCACCCATTACCATTATTGCAAACCAACCTGCTTTGTCATAAATAAATACCATTGCACTTGATAAAACTTCACCTGCATAGAATCCTATAGGTCCAATAACAACTAAAGCTATTGGAAGTGCAATTAAAAGTGTTAACATCGGTCTTAAGAAATTCTTTGTAACTGCTGGAGTAATTTTATCCGTAAATTTTTCAATATATGTCATTACCCATGCCATCATAATTACCGGAATTACAGAATAAGCATAACTTGCAGATGCAACTGGCAATCCAAATAATGATATTTTATTACCAGCATCAACTAATCCTATAAAATCCGGATATACCATAACACCAATTACTGCTGCTAAAGTATAAGCGTTTATATTAAACTTTTTAGATGCAGAAATACAAAGTATTAGTGGTAAGAAATAAAATGTTGCATCTCCTAAAGCACTTAAAATAGTATATGTTTGGCTAGTTTCTGATAATATTCCTATCATTGGTAATATTACAAGTAAAACCTTTATCATACCTGCCCCAACGATTGCTGGCATTGTTGCAGACATACATCCTGATACTACATCTAATATACTAGTAAATACCCCTTTTTTTTCTTTAACTTCATTTGAATTTCCTTCTTTAAAGTTCCCTAACTTTAATATTTCTTTATAGCATGCTCCAACATTATTACCAATAATAACTTGATATTGGCCACCTTGTTTTGTAACACCCATAACACCTTTAATCTTTTTTATAGCTTCATCATCAGCCTTGCTTTCATCTTTTAATATGAATCTAAGTCTTGTCATACAGTGTTGTACACTGTTAACATTACCTTCTCCACCTATTTTTTCTAATATTTTTTTTGCAACTACTGCATAATCCATTTTAATATCCTCCATTTAAAATTTATTAATTTTAATGAAGTAAAGCCCATAATACAGTATCTACTGCTTACGGTAACTACCTTTCATAACTAAGCTTTTATTTATAAAAAAACCTAAGAAATATAGATGAGCGCTCAAATCTATATTTCTTAGGTATAGCCTACATTACTAGTAACAATCCTAAGTAAGATTCTAAATATTTGATTTAGTTAATCCAACTTGCCTGAAAGTCAAAATTTCAATTTTGCTCCTTGAAGGTACACTTTAGTGTACTCATAGAACTAAAGGAGCTGAGTTTTTTTAATCTTCTTTTATTATTCTTTTAATATGAACTGTTAAATACATCATTTCTTCATCTGAAAGTTCATGATTAAAATCTTTTAAAACATATTTTTTTATTTTTTCTGCACATGAATAAGCTTCTTTATATTGTGTTTTTATCATTTCACAGAAATTAGTATCATCATCTTTTATTATCTTTCCACTAATCATTCTTTGTGCAAAGAATTTTAAATGAGTTATAAATCTCTCATAATGTAATGAATACTCGTCCAATTCTATGTTGAAATGGAATTTTACAATATTTAAGATATTTTGAATCATCTTAGTGATATCAAGCGTTTCATTCATATTTCTTGAATTTAGCTCTGCATTTACAATATGCATAGCTATTGATGCAGCTTCATCTTCTGGTAAAACTACATCTAATCTTTTTTTAATAATTGCTAAGGCTTCCTTACCAATTAAAAATTCATGATTATAAAACCTTTTAATTTCCCATAATAAAGCATTTTTAAAATTTAACCCTTGTTTATAACGTTCTATTGCAAAGCTAATGTGATCAGTTAATGTTATGTAAACATTATCATTCAGTCTCTTCCCTAACGAATACTTTGCATAAGAAATAATTTCATTAGAAACCTGAATATACTCCAAAGGTATTTCTGCTAGTAAAGTCATTAATTTATTAGAATCATTTTTATTTTCAATAGAATAGATTTTCTCTATTTTGCTCTTATCTACAGTATCTCCAATTTTTTTTTGGAATCCTAATCCGCATCCCATAACAAGAACTTCTTTACCGTTATTATCAAAGGTTCTAATTAAATTATTATTGATTATCTTATCTATCTTCATTTACTAACACCTTTTCTTTAATTTAAAGTACAAAAAAAGACCATACTCAAATAAAACAACATTTTTTATAATGTCATAAATAATTTGGTAAAGCCTGCATAACCAGTAACAACCCATGTCCTTTATTGTCTTTATGATAATGATATCATAGTGATTTTTCTATGTCAACTAATAGAATTGTTTTTTATTTAACATAATTTGGTTATTTCATAATACAACTTTAAACCCTACTTATTTAATAATAAAAAAATTTCAAATTACAAGTGATAAGTTATAATCTAATTATTAAATTAATACCTAATTTCTAAAAATAAATTTTTATTTTCTATTTGGTAACCTATCACTTGCATATTGAAATTTAAACTAAAATTTATACTGCATTATTACTTGCAGCTTCTACTTTATTATCCTTTGAAAACAACTTTTTAAAACAAGAAACTGCTACTACAAATCCTAAACTTATTAATAACAGTGCAAATATTAATTGTAATCCATCTGTTAGGAACACAAATTGTCCTGCACCAATTTTCTTCATAATTCCAAGTATAGCTTGAACTAAAGCCGTAAATGTTACTGATAACATTACAACCATAGGTGCCCAAAGCATAAAGCCTTTTCTCTTTGTAGATTTTAAAAATACTGCTAGGGTTATTAACACTAAAGCTGATAATAATTGATTTGCTGCTCCAAATAATGGCCAAACGTTATTATATCCACCAAGTGAAAGCACAAGTCCAATTACTAATGTAATAATTGTTGCAAAATATTTATTAGTCATTATCTTAGAAATACCAGATACTTCTTTTGAATCATCCTTAAATAATTCTTGTAATGACATACGTCCAATACGAGCAACAGAATCAAGTGATGTTAATGCTAATGCTGATACACACATTGTCATTATACAAGTAGCTACATGTTGTGGTATACCTAATAATCCTAAGAAACCTGCAACATTACTAGAAAATATTGCAAAAGGTGTTCCTTCTGGCATTTTTCCCCCAACAGCTGCAGCTCCAACTACCACTAAAGCAACAATACCAAGTAGTGATTCTATTAACATAGCTCCATATCCAATGCAAAGCATGTCCTTTTCATTCTTAACTTGCTTTGATGATGTTTCTGATGATACTAAACTATGGAATCCTGATACTGCACCACATGCTATAGTAATAAACAAAGTTGGAAATAAATATTTACCATCAACTTCAAATCCAACAAAAGCTGGTAAATTCATTTCAGGTCTTGCAACTACAACTCCTAAAACAGCTCCAACAATCATTCCAATTAATAAAAATGTACTTAAATAATCTCTTGGTTGCATTAATAACCACATTGGTGTTATTGATGCTAAAAATAAATAAGCAAATGTTACTATTAACCAAGTAGTTTTATCAAAGTATAATGGAAAAGCAATACCTATAGCTAACATTGAAACTAAAAGTACTACACCTATTATAAACTGTAAACTTTGACTTGGCTTTTTATATTTAATAAATGCACCAAATATCATAGCTACAACAATAAATAACATTGAAATAGATGCTGCTGATGCATTAGGTGTATTTAATGCTCCACCTTCTCCAAATCCATTAAATGTACTTGCAACTATATCTGAAAATGCTGCAATTACTAGTAAAGTAAAAATCCAAGCAAATAAGAAAAAAAACTTTCTTCCTGCTTTTCCTATATATTGTTCTATTAATCCACCTATTGATTTACCTTCATTTTTTACTGATGCATATAATGCTCCAAAATCATGAACTGCTCCAAAAAATATTCCACCTATAAGTACCCATAATAACACTGGAACCCATCCAAACATTGCTGCTATAATTGGCCCCGTTACAGGTCCTGCCCCTGCTATTGATGAAAATTGATGTGAAAACACAACTGCTTTAGGTGTTGGAATGTAATCTTCTCCATCCTCTTTTGTATAAGCAGGTGTTTTTGCATTTGGATCAATTCCCCAAGTTTTAGCAAGATATCTTCCATAAGTCACATAGGCAATTCCTAATACAACTATGGCTAACCCTACAATAGTTAATCCATTCATTTAAAATGCCCCCTCTATATTTAATTATAATTGCGCTCTCCTATTAGGAGATTATTAATAATAATAACACTTTTATGGTATTCTGTAAATATTTATCATTTATTATTATCAAATTACTATTTTACAACGTTTTCCATATACTTCTTTTCACAGAAATCGTTTACTTGACCTAATTTATTTCTAATTTGTTAACAAACTAAAAACAAAAAAGTGGCTTTCACCTTTTAGTGTTGCATCTAAGTAAAACTTGTTTGTTGACACGAACGACACCAAGTT
>OLQV01002928.1_pt1 | contig 10692 bp, 15 predicted proteins | sample 1672371 | NCBI WGS metagenome assembly OLQV01 (sample SAMEA3136676, study PRJEB25190) | human gut metagenome
ACTTTTTAATCCTTCCATAACACTGGAGCTATCTTTTGCAAAAACTTCATAAACTTTTTCAGAATTATTTTCTAGTGCCTTTATGAATTTTTCTTCATCTAATGATATTTGACCTCTTTTGTTGTAGTCTTCATGAGTTGTTAGTCCCATTTCATTAAGAATAGCCATATTATTTCCAAATATAGCATTTTGCATATCATCCATAAATCTTCTCATTTCAGAATCATTTCTAAGTATACCTTGTTTTGCTTTTTTCTCCCAAGCTTCTATTTCCTCTTCGCTCATTTCTTTCTTTTGAGCTTCTGTTAATGGCGGATAGTCCTTGTTTTCTTTTTGAGTTACAAGATCATACATTTTGTCCATTATTTTATTATAATCATCAACGAAAGTTTTCATTTTTTCAACTACTGCTGATGTATCCTTCTTAGAAGTTATTTCTGAAGTACCTATACTATGAACATTATATTTTATTCCATCTATAGTAAATGAGTTTGACTCTTCATTCAGTACCTTAGAGAATGATCCATCTTTTGATGAAACATTTATTATTAATGACCCCAATATATCTTCTCTATATTTTTCCAATCTCCCACAAACTATAGAAAAATCTATATCTAAATTTCTCGCCATGGAAGTTATAATTGATTCATTCGATATTTCTTTTGGGAAAATTATTCTTATATTACTTCCCTTTGGAAGTACTATTTCATCTTCTCCCACAAGCTTTTGTAGATTTTTAGAATTTTGTAAAAATAATTCTTCTGAATAAATTTCTCTTTCCAATAAATCAAATAGTTTTAACTTTTGATTATTTAAGGTAGTAAGTTCTTTATTGAAATTATTTAATTGATTTTTATATAAGTCAATAGAATCGGATTTTTGAGAAGTTTTTATATTAAATTCATACTCCTTTAAATATCGCTCTAAAGAATTTAAGAGTTTTTTTTCAAAGTAATCAAATCTAACACTTTTATTACCACATTTATTAGTACATAAAAGTCTGCTTATACCACGAAGCTTTCTCATTGTCATTTTCTTACCACATACTTTACAAGTTATTAATCCGGCTAAAGGGTTAACAGGAGCATTAGTAAGTTGATAAGGAATATGATATTTATTACTTAAAATTTCTTGAGCTTTACTCCAGGTATCCATATCAATAATAGGTTCATGTTTTCCATTGGATATAATCCATTCATCTTTTGAACGAGTTTTAGTATCTTTAACTTTACCAGGTAATTTAGATTTTTTTATATCTTTTTTCTTCCAAGTAATTTTACCTATATATATGGGATTTTTCAATATAAATAAAATAGAGCTTGAACTAAAATTATTATTAAATTTTGTTTTATGTCCTAAAGCATTTAATTTATTAGATATAGAACTAGCACCATTACCATCAATGTATAAATTAAAAATTAGCTTGACTATATTTGCTTCATTATTATTTATAACTAGAATTCTGTTTCTGCCAATATAGCCAATATCATAACCAAATGGTGCATGAGTAGCTATATAGTTACCATCTTGAACAGAACGAACTCGTCCACCTTGCATACGTCGATTTATCATCTTTAATTCTTTTCTACTCATAAAAGCTTCAAATTCACTAAAGTCTTCATCAAAGTCATTATTAAGATCATAAGTTTTGGTAGGGGTAATTATTTTAGTATTTGAGTTTTTAAAAGTTTCTAAGATTACACCTTGCTCTTTCATATCACCACGCCCTAAACGCTGCATGTCCATAACAAGTACACCTGTATAAGTTTTATCTTCAACTTCTTTCAATAGCTCTAACATTTTAGGTCTAAAAAATAAACTTTCTCCAGAAACTATTTCTTCTTTAATTTCAACAATATTTAAATTTTTATCTTTAGCAAATTTTAAAAGAGCTTTTCTATGTTTAGATAAAGTTTCATGTTCACCTATACTTTTTTCTAATTCTTCATCAGCCCTCGATTTTCTAAGATATATACAAATTCTATCCATAAAAGATATCCTCCTTCTAAAATGAAAGTGTTCTATAAAAGAACACTTTTCAATAATATGATATTAAAATTTAAAGAAATTATTTTATTAATTTTAAATGATCTTGAATAACAAATACATCTTCTTCAGTATCTTGAACTTTACGCTTTATAAATTTAACATCAGTTTTAAGTTCTTTTAACTGAGATGATAATTCATCAGATAACTCAAAAGAGATTGTATTACCAATACCTTGTGAAATTTCATCCATTCTATGAGAAAGATTATTAAATCCTTTATCCATTCTTTCTTCAATAGAAATAACTTTGTTTTCAATAGAATCAATTTTTGTTTGGATAGATTTTAATATATTTAATAATTCATTATCCATAAGAGTTCCTCCTTGATTATTATTAATATTTTGTATAAACATTTCACCAGTACCATGACGAAGCCATTCTTCGTTAACATTAAATTCTCTGCAAATGTCATTGATACTTCTGTCTGTACTGTTCGTATGCCTTTCTCAATTGCTGAAATAGCAGCTTGTTTAATTCCTATTTTTTTAGCAAAATCATCTTGAGTTAATTTTAGTTTTAATCTTATAATTTTTAATCTTTCATTCAAAAAAACACATCCTAAAGTTATTTTAATTTTTTTAAGCTTCTTTTGGCTTTTCTAAAGCTGATGATGTTATCCCCTTTTGCTCTGCTTCTAATTCTTGAGCATAAGCTTCAAGTTCAGATTTTTTAAAATCTTCAAATGAAGTTGTATCTGTAGTAGCAGTAATTTCATCATTAAATATTTCAGAACCTTGTTTTACAATGCTTTCTAAAAATTCAGTAACTGCTTCACGCTTTTTTTCATCTAGCTTTAAATAAGAACTAAAAAAAGTATATTCTAATTTACTGAAATTATATTCAGTTGCTAATTGATCTAGCTTATCGTTAAAAGTTGGTTCAAACATTTCACCAGTACCATAACGAAGCCATTCTTCATTAACATTAAATTCTCTACATATAGATGTAATCATTCTTTCAGTAAATTTATTAATACCTTTTTCTAATCTTGAAATTGTGGATTTTGTTACACCTAGTTTGTTTCCTATATATTCTTGACTGAAATTTAACTCTATTCTTAAATTTTTAAATCTTTCATTCAAAAAAAACACCTCCTAAAAATATTTTAGCATATCATTGTTGCATAAAGCAACAAAAAATAAAAAAGGCATTGACAATGTTACTTAAAGAAACTATAATCGAGATATAAGTTGTATAAATCGACTAAATAGTTGCTTTAATTTACTTGGAAAATACATATCTAATAAATTTATTAACAGCTATATTTCTTTAATAGCTTTCAGTTAATAAATAAAAAATATTTACAGAAAGGAAGAAAGATAATGGAATATACAAAAAATATTGTAACAACAAATGAAAGAGCTGCAATAAATAGAATAAGAAATATCTATAGAAAAGAAAGTACAACAAAGGATGAAATATTATTATCACTAGGAATTGCATTTATGGCTGGATTAGAAAAAGGTCAAAATGAAAAAGAACATTAGAAGTTTAGGAATAATAATATAAAAATGCAAGTATAAATACATAGAGGTGGAAAAATGATTAGAGTAATTATAGTTGAACCTAATATTACAAAGGAAGAAAACGAAAGAAATTTAAAAAGAGTTGAAGAGGTTTTAACTAAGATAGTTAGAAAAGCATCACCAGAAAAGTTAGAGAAGTTAAGAAATAATCAACTTTAATTAATCAAATTGGATGAATAGGCTGAATAGCCTTAAGACATTGAATACTACTTAATAAAGAATAGGTTTAATTATTTTTTTAGCTAAAATGTCGAAAAATGCTGTGGGAAAAAGGTGAACAATAAATGATAAAGCAATTAAAAGAAGAATTACATAGAGCAATACAGGTATATGGTATTGCTCATGAAAAAACTATAGAGATAAGCCAAAGGCTTGATATAGAAATAGTTAAAGAGCAGAAGGAGAGAATGAAAAAAAGTTATGAATAAAGAAATAGCAGAAAAAATTATAGCTATGTTAGAAGAGGAAAAAAGGGTTGTAGAAGAACGAGCTAAGGAATTATTAAAGGATCCAAAAGAAATAAAAGTTATTGAAGTTAAAGCAGCAAATGAATTAGTGGAAATTAAACATAGAATAACTGATGTAATTGAAAATATTAATTCAATATATGAAAGAGATCTTAATTATGTAAATGAAGATTTAACTATAAAAATAAATAGTAAATATATAGATAGACATATAGAACATTTAAAAAAGTCACTAACTTAATTAAAATATCAGTGACTATGAGAAGTTAGTTATTAATTTTTATAATAGAAACAACATCATATGTAATTGATTCATCTAAATACATATATTCAAGTGGATAAAATTCAGAAAAATTATTTATTTTTTTAGGATTTAATAAAATTGGATCTAAATTTATATTAGATATATTAATATTATTAATTAAATATTGAAGTAATTTTTCACAGGCCACATCTTTAGTTTCTAAAGAAAAACTTATATCTTCATTGAGTAATTTATTCCATTCATTTATGTCTATTCTTAATGAAAATGACTTATAAATAGTTTTAACTTTTTCAATCCATTTTTCTAAGTCAGAATTATCCTCATCAATATTTTCATTTTTAGCATATTCAAGAGCTTTTTCATATGCAGCTCTTAGAATTTTAAAGCCTTCTGGATTATCTTCTGGATTTACTTTGGTTAACAAATCGAAATACCTATCTTTTATTAAGGACTTATCTTTAGTTTTATCTATTCCTAAAACCATCCAAGTATCCATTTTTCCTCCTATATTATGATTTAACTACCATATTATATAATATGTAATAATAATTGGATTATTATCTCAAAGCAAAAATAATTTATATAAAAAATAAGCTGAGACTTATAAATCTCAGCTTATTTAAAATGGTTATTTTTTAATTTCAAGTTTATTATTACAAGATTTCGCTTGAGAGCATCCGGAACAATGACATCCACAACTCTTATTATTCTTAACTATTTTTCTAATAGCTAAAATTAATAGCACTAAAACTATTCCACCAATAATAAAGTTTGCCATACTATTCACTTCCTTAATGAGTATAATAAATTATCTTAGTTGGCATTTGTTACTTTTTTCTTGCTTTTTATATCTCTACCTGATAATACTGCTATAGAAATTGCGAATACTGCAATTAAAACAGAACCAATTGCACCAATTAAGCTACCAGTACCTAAAATAAAACTACCTATTTGATTAATCATTAAAGCAACAATATAAGCAGTAAGTGTTTGGAATCCTATAGTAATCCACATCCATTTCCATGATCCCATTTCTCTTCTAATTGCACCTATAGCTGCAAAACAAGGAGCATTTAACATGTTAAATGCAATAAATGCTAATCCACTAGCAGCTGTAAACATTGATCCTATTTGAGTTAATAATACAGGAGTATCTTCTGCTGCTTCTGCTATTCCAAATAATACTCCAAAGGTACCAACTACATTTTCTTTAGCAACAAAGCCTGTTAATGTTGAAACTGCTGATTGCCAATTTCCAAATCCAAGTGGTGCAAATATAGGGGCTATTACTTTTCCTATGCTTGCAAGAATACTATCTTGAGCATCTACCATTTGTAATGTCCAGCTAAATGAACTTGTAAACCAAATTACTGCACAAGCTACAAATATAATTGTTCCTGCCTTAACAATAAAGGCTTTTGCTCTGTCCCACATATGAAGTATTACACCTTTAAAACTTGGAATATGGTATTGTGGTAGTTCCATTACAAAAGGAGCAGGTTCACCTTTAAACACTTTTGTTTTATTTAATATAATTCCACAAATTATAATCATGAAAATTCCTAAGAAATATACAGAAGGCGCTACCCATGATGCTCCTCCAAATATTGCCCCAGCAAATAAGGCAATTATAGGAAGCTTTGCTCCACAAGGAATAAATGTTGTAAGCATTATTGTAATTCTTCTATCTTTATCATTTTCCATTGTTCTAGTAGCCATTATACCAGGAACCCCACAACCAGAACTTATAAGAACTGGAATAAATGATTTTCCAGAAAGACCAAACTTACGGAAAATTCTATCCATAATAAAAGCTATTCTAGCCATATAACCACAATCTTCTAATATCGCTAATAAGAAAAATAATAACATAATTTGAGGAACAAATCCTAATACAGCACCAACACCGCCTATTATTCCGTCATTAATTAATCCTTGTAACCAAGGTGCAGTTCCTATATTTTCTAAAAATGCAGCTACATTTTCTCCAATAATTTCACCAAATAGCGTATCATTAGTCCAATCAGTAAGTATTGCTCCTAATGAACTAACAGAAATATAGTAAACTCCCCACATTATTAAAGCGAAAATAGGTAATGCAAGTATTCTATTTGTAACAACCTTATCAATTTTATCTGAAATTGTATGCTTAGAGTTATCTTTTTTCTTTATAATCTTTGAAACAATAGAACCTATGAATTCATATCTTTCTGCTGTAATTATACCTTCAGCATCATCATCAAACTCTTTTTCACATTTACTAATGATATTTTCAATTTTATTATTTACTTCATTACTAATAGTTACTTTTTCTAATAAGTTGCTATCTCTTTCAAAAAGTTTTATTGCCATCCAATTATCGTTAATATCGCTTTTTTTCAATTTTTCACTGCTTATTAATGCTTTTATTTCATTAAGTGCAGATTTTACTTCTTGAGAAAAATTCATATTAAAATTATTAGAAGTTTTATTTTTAGCTATTTCAATTGCTTTTAAAGCAACTTCTTTAGTTCCAGTTCCTTTTAAGGCACTAGTCTTAATTACTGGACACCCTAAAATTTGTGATATTTTATCTAAATTTATAATATCACCACGTTTTTCAACTACATCAATCATATTTAATGCAATAACCGTTGGTATACCTAATTCTAATATTTGAGTTGTTAAATATAAATTTCTTTCAATGTTTGAAGCATCAATTATATTTATAATTGCATCTGGTTTATCATCAATCATAAAGTTTCTTGTTACTACCTCTTCTAGAGTATATGGTGATAAAGAATAAACTCCCGGCAAATCTACAATCTCAACATCATTATACCCCTTTAATTTACCAACCTTTTTTTCAACTGTTACTCCTGGCCAATTACCTACATATTGCTTTGCACCTGTAAGATTATTAAACATTGTTGTTTTACCGCAATTTGGATTACCAGCTAATCCAATTTTAATTGACATAGTTTTTCCCCCTTATTTGTTCAATTATATAATTACTCAATTACAATCATTTCTGCATCAAATTTTCTAAGTGATAACTCATATCCTCTTATATTAATTTCAATTGGATCACCTAATGGAGCAACTTTACGAACATAAATTTCACTTCCTTTAGTTATTCCCATATCCATTATCCTTCTACGAATTGGACCTGCACCTTCTACTTTTTTAACTTTTACTGTTTGTCCACATTTAACATCCTTTAATGTAGTCATATTTAATCCCCCTAAACTAAGATTCTACTAGCCATTCCCTTATCTAGTGCTATTCTAGCTCCTTTAATATTTACAATTAAATTTCCACCTAAATCAGATACTATTGTTATTCCTTCTCCAATTACAAAACCTAAGCTATTAAGAAATTTTTTTGTTTCAGCATTGCCTGTTATTTTTTTTATCGTTACTTCTTGTCCTACTTGAGATAAAATTAAAGACATTTCTACACCTTCTTTTATTGATAATGATTATCATTATTTATAATTACATTATATCCTTTTTTTAGAATTTGTAAATACATTTAGAAGAATTTCCAAATATTTTTATAAACAAATCTAAATATAATAAAAAAGAACCACAAATAATCAACTTATATTATTTGTGGTTCTCTAAATTTATATTTGTAATTAATGTAAGGTATAATTATTTGAAATCAAGATAAGTTGTATTTTCAGGTACTCCTGTTATTGAAGCATTATACCCTTCATCTAATGAATTAATCGCGTTCATATCTTCAGTAGAAAGTTCAAAATCAAAAATATCTAAGTTTTCTTTTATTCTTCCTTCATTTGAAGACTTAGGTATAGGAATTACCCCTCTTTGTATATGCCATCTTAATGTTATTTGTGCTATAGATTTCTTATATTTTTCTGCTAATTTTAACATTAACTCATTAGTAAATAACTTCCCTCTCATAATTGGGCTCCAAGCAACAAGTTGAATATTATTTTCCTCACAGTATCTTAGCATATCATTTTTAGAACTTTGAGGATGTACTTCTACTTGATTTACCATAGGCATTATTTCAGCAGTTTTCTTTAATTCCTCTAAATGTCCTATCTTGAAATTACATACTCCTATAGTTTTCACTTTACCTATTTTATAAAGATACTCAAAGGCCTTCCATGTTTCAGAATTTAGTTTATTTGGCCAATGAATTAGATATAAATCTAAATAATCAACTTGTAATCTTTCTAAAGATTTGTTAAATGCTTCGATTGTTTTATCATATCCATGATCATCATTCCAAAGTTTGGTAACTAAAAATAAGTCTTCCCTTTTAATTCCACTTTCTTTTATACCATTACCAATTCCAACTTCATTTCCATAAAATGAAGCAGTATCTATTTGTCTATATCCAGCTTCTAATGCGTACTTAACAATTTTAGCTGTTTCTTCATCACTTCCAGATTTATATGTTCCAAATCCTATAGATGGCATATTTACACCATTACTTAATACTTTAAAATTTTTTATCATTTTACATAACCTACCTTTCAACTTCTATTAATCTTACTTTATCTTCACTTGCAACAATAGCTTTTGTTGCTATATTATAAAATAAAGAGGTATCTAAAACTCCAACTATCTTTTTTAAATTATCATTTAGCAATGAAATATCTTTTATATCATCTTTATTAAACTCAACATCCATCAAATATAAACCATTATCACTTATAGTAATACCATCTTTTGAAGGGCTTGTTCTCATTTTAGGTATTCCTCCTAAGTTTTTAACTTCCTTTTCAACAAGAGCCTTACTTTCTGGAAGAATTTCTAATACAATTGGATATTTAAACTCTAATCTTTTTACAACCTTACTTTCATCTACAAGTAAAATATAATCATCTGCCATAGTTGCAATTATTTTTTCCTTTGTATGTATTCCGCCACCACTTTTTAAAGCTATAAGATTTTCATCTACTTCATCACAACCATCAAATGCAACAGATATTTTATTAACTGACCATGTTGGAAGAACTTTTAATCCATTTTCTATACAAAGACTAGCGGTTTTAAAAGATGGTGTTACTACTTCAATATTTAAACCTGCTTCTTTTATAAAAGATATAAGGTATGAAATAGTACTTCCACCACCTAAACCTATAATGGTATTGTCTTTAATATATCTCAATGCTTCATTTGCACATCTTTTCTTCATTAATTTCACTCCTATAATTAAATTTTACTATCTGCAATAGATTGTTGTAAACATCAGGTTTTCCTACTGTTAAGAATAAATATAATATTTCTATTACAGTCATGGCAGATATTCGTGAAAAATAATATTCTTCCAAAAATAATTTTTCACGTGTTGCAGTTTTAATATGATAATCTGAAATTTTAGCAATTGGGGAATTATTGCTGTTTGTAATAGAGACAATATAAGCCTCCTTAGCTTTTGCAGCTTCAATTACATCAATTAGTCTTTTAGATGATCCTGAATTTGATATTATTATAACAACATCACCTTTTGATAAATTAAATGTATAAGCTATTTGCGTTTCCCATATTGGATTTGTAACAGAAGGTATCCCAATTTGATTGAATTTATAACATCCATCAAGCGCTACAGGTATTGTATTTCCTACAGCAGCAAACTGTACATTTCGAGCATTTCTAATTAAATTTAATATTTCACTTAATTCTTTTTCATCTATCATAGAAACTGTTTGTTTTAATTCTTCAACTTTATTAGCTAATATATTACTTAATGATTCTTTTATATTACTTTCACTTACATCACCTGAAATTTTCACATCATCTTTTTTAGATTCAACAAGTTCTCTTGCTAAAGTTATTTTTAAATGATGAAATCCTTTCATATGACATTTCTTACAAAACCTCGTAACTGTTGCATCACTTGCTCCAGCAGATTCTGCTAATTCTGAGATTGTCATATCAATTACTTTTTGCGTATTGTTAACAATATAATCAGCTATTTTCTTTTCAGCTTCATAAAAGTTATTATATTCAGCAAAAATTATGTCAATTACAGATTTATTTTTTTTCATGGTATGTCCTCCTGTGTTGTTTTTTGTGAAACTGGAAACGTTTCCATTTCCTATGACCATATTATACTACATTTTCCTGTTTGGAGCAATCAAAAAAAGGCCGTAAAAAAAATTCAGCATATTGTATAATTCAGCCTTTCTGTTTTTGTGCAGTTTGTTTCTGTTTTCAGACGCTCTTGCATTTTTTTCATAAGAACTATATAATATTGCAGAGTTCATTCCCGCATCCGGCTGCAAAAGAGGTAATTTCATGAAATTCTTTCAGTATGACTCCCCGTTCTGGGAATTTTTTTCGCGCGTCGCAGATCTTGTGATTCTGAATGTCCTGTGGCTCGTTTTCTCCCTTCCGATCGTCACCATCGGCGCATCCACGACGGCC
>OLQV01002933.1_pt1 | contig 10681 bp, 7 predicted proteins | sample 1672371 | NCBI WGS metagenome assembly OLQV01 (sample SAMEA3136676, study PRJEB25190) | human gut metagenome
TATTCCGGTTCTGTTCCTGTAAAGCTCTCCGGGCTGTATTCAAACTGGAAATTTCCTTCTGTCTGGTCAGCCAGTTCTTTGAGGAGTTTTGCTCCGTCTACAGCGATCTTCAGGATCTCTTCTTTGGATTTCTTGAATACCTGCTCGCGCTGTGCTACGGAAGTAGAGTTATATACGTGAACGATCGCTTTCGGTGCGCCCTTGACAGCCTCGAAAGTTTTGCGGATGATATGCTCTCTCGCCTGAGTCAGTACCTGGATGGTTACGTCATCCGGGATCAGGTTCTGTTCGATCAGAGTACGGATAAAGGTGTATTCTGTCTCAGATGCTGCCGGGAAGCCAACTTCGATCTCTTTGAAACCGATCTGAACGAGCAGTTTGAAGAATTCGATCTTCTGCTCCAGGCTCATCGGGATGACCAGTGCCTGGTTTCCATCACGAAGGTCAACACTGCACCAGATCGGGGCTTTGTCCACATATTCTTTCTCAGCCCATTTCATGCATTTCACTGGCGGCATAAAATACTGTCTCTGATATTTTGTTACGTTTTTCATGATCTTTCCTCCATTTGTAAAAAATTCTGTGCAAAAAAAAATCTCTCATCTCTACATACTACTGTAAGAGACGAAAGACAGTAACTCTCGCGGTACCACTCTTATTTATGAACGGTTTCATACACTCACGGGATACGGAATCATTGGATCCTTATATCCTCTCCATATAACGGTGGATACCGTCTGCGTCTACTCTCCTTATCAGGATTTCGGACAGATGCTCAAAGGTGAGTTCCATGGATTCCTTCTGCTGCCTTACACCAGCCGACAACTCTCTGCGCTCCGGTTTGCATGTACTATTCCTTATCATCGCATTTCATCATTTTGCTTTTTCTGATGTAGTAAGACTAACATGACATTGCATTCTTGTCAAGTATCAAATCAAAAATAAAGCTGTTGCAAATCATTTCTTTCCTTGCTATAATATTTTTCACCGGGGTATGGCGTAGCTTGGTAGCGCGCACGGCTGGGGGCCGTGAGGCCATGGGTTCAAATCCCATTACCCCGATTAAATGCTGTAAGATCAAGGGTTCCCGAACTTTGAATGTTTGTTCGGAAACCCTTTTTGTATTACTTTTTGATTACCTTTTGGTTACTTTAAATTCTGTAAATGTCTTTATTTGATTCTGATATTTCTTACATTGCTCCATCCGGAATACCAGTATTTACCGCCAACTTTTTTGTAGGTGCGGACTCTTACGTAGTATCTGCCTTTGCTCTTGAGACCCTTGATGGTGTAGTTTGTTCTGGTTGTATTTTTTACTTTTGCACCAGAGAATTTTGCATTTGTTGCATACTGGATCTGATATCCTGTGTTGCCTGATGTCTTTTTCCAGGTTGCCTGAAGTTCACCTTTGCGTGAGCTCTTGAGTGCAGAAAGAGTTGTTTTCTGCAGGTTGATGCGGAAGGTTGTTTTTCCGGAATAATTCTGGTAGTTTCCTTTTCCTGTGACGGTGATAGTGGCAGTTCCTACTGCGGTGTTATTTCTGTAGGATACTGTATAATATTTGCTGGAAAGTTTTTTGTTTCCTGCATAAACGGTTACGGATGGTTTCTGTGCTTTTCCGTTGTATGTAACAGCTGTTTTGGATGGTGTTACTTTGAAGGTGCCTTTCTTTACAGGGAGTTTCGGAATGCTCTTCGTTTCTTTATAATCGCAGGCAGTACAGGTGCGTTCCTGTTTTCCCTCTTTCTGTGTAGTTGCAGCTGTGACCGTCTTCCACTCACCCATCTTGTGTCCGGTTGCCTTGATAGTCTCTGTCTTGGTTGTTTTGCAGACACTGCAGGTGTAAGTTTTCACTCCATCTGTGGTGCAAGTGGCTTCTGTTGTTACTTTTCCTGCATCCCAGGTATGATTTTTCTTTGCAATTGTGGTTCCTTTTTCGAGGGTTGCTCCGCAGGTCTTGCAGACTTTATCGCCGGTATAGCCTTCCTGCTGGCACGTTGCTTCTACTGCATTTCTGATCTCGGTTTCTTTATGACCTGTTGCCTTGATAGTCTCTGTCTTGGTTGTTTTGCAGACACTGCAGGTGTAGGTCTTCACTCCATCTGTGGTGCAGGTTGCCTCTGTTGTTACTTTTCCTGCATCCCAGCTGTGGTCTTTCTTTACAATTGTGGTTCCTTTTTCGAGGGTTGCTCCGCAGGTCTTGCAGACTTTATCGCCGGTATAGCCTTCCTGCTGGCACGTTGCTTCTACTGCATTTCTGATCTCGGTTTCTTTATGACCTGTTGCCTTGATAGTCTCTGTCTTGGTTGTTTTGCAGACACTGCAGGTGTAGGTCTTCACTCCATCTGTGGTGCAAGTTGCCTCTGTTGTTACTTTTCCTGCGTCCCAGCTGTGCTCGTGTACAGCAGCTGCTACTTTGATCATCTTGGTTGCACTTAAGCTGCTAAGTGCTGCAGTAATATCAGCATTTCCTGCCTGCACACCTGTAACCAGCCCCTTCGCATCTACAGTTGCCACACATGTATTCGATGATTTCCATGATACGTTATTATCCAGAACTGACAGATTACAGCTTGAATTTGTTATATTCGCATAAAAATCAGCCTGCACACTGTTTGGTGCCTGAAGTTCTTCAAAATCTGACATTCCTACTGTGATATCAGAAGTCTGCGCCTCAATTGTCTGGGTGCAGTTTGAGATATCCGGTCCGAAACTTTCATCCAGGTTATTATCGTATTTATTATATTCACCGGAAGTAGTTGTTGAATATCTCGCATCTGGATTAATAAATGTAGCATATCCTACATACTGATTCGCCGGATCTATCATCTCTGTATAATGTCCGGTAACTGCATTATTATTCTGATTTACCCAGTCTTCCTTTTCCTCATACCACTGTTCAATTCCCGGAAGGAACTTGCGTGTATTGTTCCATGCCAGAACCTCTCCGTAACTTCTAATTCCGTTTGGTGAGTTCAACGTAAAACATCTCGTACCATTCGGTCTTGTATGTGCAAGCACAAGTGATGCTTCCGCCGCACGGATCCTTGCAATATATTCCAGATCCGATGACCACTTGATCGGCACATAATCAGATGAGGTCAGCTTCCTGCTCGAATTTCTCGGATCCGGCACTCCCTCTTCACATGCTTCCTTACGGATCGCATTCACCCTGTCAAGCGCAGCCTGCATGTCTGTGATATAACTGCCCTTTACCCCCAGCAAAGCACAGCCATCAGATGCAGTTGTTACATCTGTCGGCAGAATCGAATCAGAACTTCCCCAGTTGATATTTCCACCGGAAGCTCTTCCTTCTCCCACTGTCTCCATTTCAGAAGAAAAAAGCTCTTCATCCACATGATCCGCAAAATCAGCACCTCCCGCATCCGAAAATTCCTGCGGTACTTCTGCGCTGAATTCTTCCTGACTTTCCAGGTCCTCCATTTCCAGATCTGCCGTCTCCTCTTCATCCGCCGAGAATTCAACTACCGCTTCCTCACTCTCAGCATAGACTGGCAATGCCATACTTCCGGAAACCATTGTCACACTCATCAGCAATGCTACAAGCTTCTTTTTCATTTCTGTTCCTCCTGGTTCCTGCTTTTGTATTTTTCTTATGTTTTCACATAATTTTCACACTTTATTTTACCTTATTTTTCTTTTTTCGTAAAGAGAAAGTCCAAAAAGAGCACCACCCCGGATGCTCTTTTTTCCAACAACACAATCCTTTTCCCAGCCACTTCTTCCGTACCTCGTTTATTCTACGGGAATCGTATTTCTGATAACGTCTGTGTGACTATATCCATCATACCGTATTTTTTGATTCAAAAAAGTGACTGCCGCTGCTCTGTTTTCCCTGTCCAGAAAAACTTTTGCTTCCCTGCCTGTAATTTCTACGTTAGAAGTCTCTGCTATGATCCCCTGAAAACTGTAACGCAGCGTTTCTTTTTCATGAATACTGTAATTTCCCAATGGAATCCCATGAAATGTATAACTTAATATTGCATATCCGCCCTGACGTTCATAATTTCTGTCCTGAAATTCCACATAATCCTCATATCTGTGAAACATTCCCTTCTGGTCTGTACCACTTATCTCAAAACGAAATACCGGATTTCCATGTGCCCAAATGATATCCTGCTCCCGGATCTTTTTTGTCACAGTGATCTCTCCACAAGGAAGACGAACCAAAGTATTCTCTGCTTCCAGAACGGTATCCTGAAAATCCTCTTCCAGAATATTGATATCTTTCTTCCAGTTCCCTTCATATCCTTCTGGCGGCTGTATCTCGATCAGTCTGAATTTTCCCTCATTCGTCGTATCATAACGCAGTTTTTCCGTCGTTACATATAGCTTTGTATCATCTATATACGCCAGGTTCTGTCCTGTCTGCTCATATCCCTGCTTTGTTTTATCCCACTGATACACTTCAAAAGCTGCACCCGGAAGGATCTTTTCGTGATCCTGCGCATCTGTTTTTCGAATACTGCAGTCTGATTCAATAACCCCGCGTACCCAGGATATATTTGTTTGCTGTTCATCAACTTTCCGTGAAGATTCCAGCCTTCTCTCTGCCTGATTTGCTATATGATAGTAAATCCCTTCTTCATAATGTCCATGGCCGACTATGGTTTTTGCGGATTTTATCCCCACATGGATCCTGAAATAATATGTTACATCATTGCAGGATTCGTCCGTATTCAGGAAACTGCTTTTTGCCACAAACCTTACTGTATTCTGTGTTTCTGAAATATCAAACTGTCTGGTAACATCATTTCCAAGCGCAGTCATAACTGTCGCACTTTTGTATTCCAGGCAGGAATCCAGGCTGTCTGTAACTTCAAATTTATTATAATTTCCCGGAAGTACATTCTGTGAGATCACATAGTCAAATTCCCCATTTTCCGGAATATTATACGGAGTCTCCACTGCCACGTCAGACTTCTCTTCATGGCAGGTCATTTCTTCATAAAGGCTTCCTGTATCGCCAACTTTTTTCTCTGGTGCACTATTTGGTTCATATGTTCCAACAGTCTGCGCACCTGATATAAAAAATGCTGAATATGGAGAAGTTGCATTCAGACCTGCTGCCCCGGAAAGCCAGTTTACAGTAAAAACTCCGCCAAAATCCACGTGGCACCATCCTTTAACGTCCCTTGCCTCTGTAGACACTCCTTCCGGTGCACGGACTTCTGTATACTGCGTACCTGAACTGCTTGTTCCTGTTGTCGCTTTCAGATGGTCATATCCACTTCGGATATACATTCCATCTACGCCCCATCCATCATAAACACGAAATCCCTGACCGCCATCAAGATCCATCATTGTCACATGCCCTTTGGGATAGATCTGATTTCCTGTGCTATTGTCAAAAAATTCAAATTTAAAACGTACGGCTCCTACAGAAATTGTCGAAAATGCGATCCGATTATTATAAAACAAAATGCATGGAGTGATCACAGTATTATCAACACCAATATGCTTATTGCTTACCGTTCCCCACTCCGTTGCTGTGATCTTCAGGTCCACAATTTTGCCCCGGTATTCTCCTACATTTGTATATCTGACAGAGATTTTTCCCTTCTGAGAAGCATTCTGGATACTGCACGCAGAAAAAGTATTTTTGTAGTTTGGGCCATATACACTGTTTTCTGACCACCCGAACTGACCATCTAGCTTACCCGGAAGATCTGAAGATGCTCCCTGCACAGATGTAAGCTTTGTGACTCCCTTTCGGAAAGCATACGTAAATGCATATTCCGGATTCATTTTGTAATCTGCCGATACAGATTTCACGGTAACCGCTCTGGCTGATGCCCTCGCTGCTGCCGCTTCCTCTTCGCCATCTGTGAAAATTTCTGCTTCCTCCGTCTCATCTGTCTGGATCTCTTGAAATTCTGCCCGCAGGGTCACAGTGCTTTCCGGCATAAAAAATTCATACCGCTGGTCTTCTCCCAGAGTTACAGGAATACTCCCACCTTTATATTCTGCTGTCACTCCGGTACATTCATAGCCTTCAAATGAATAGATATAAAATCCCACAGCCTCTCCTGCTGCAAAAAAATATTCCTGTTCCTGCTCAGTTTCAAACACGACAGTTCCATGCTCTGCTTCCGTTATCACCTCAAAACGCCCTGTCTCCGCTTCCTGCCCAAAATCCATCTCCGGCATATCCGCCAGATCATCCGGAGCATCTTCCGAAAAATCTTTCTCTTCTTCCCATTCAGATGAAGGTACTTCTTCTTTTTCATCCTGAAATTCTTCCTGCATTCCTTCTGGAAATGAGACATCTGAGGCAGCCGAGATCCCTGTCACAGCAGAGACAGCAAAAAATGCTGCCCAAACACCTGCTATCATTCTTTTTTTCATGTCCTTCTGCCCCCTTTCCATGCTTTAACTACAAAGACTATGCTGCCGGAGCACAGAAGAAGTACAAGCAGGATTTCTATTCCTGAACGGTCCCCTGTTTTGACATGGGCCGTCTTTTTGCCGCCGGTATCTTTTGCCAGGACTGATCCGCCAGGAGAATTCCCTTTATTTCCAGATCCTCCCGAAGTATCTGTGGATGCCTCTTTTTCCTTCTCATTGACCGTAAAGATCCAGGTCACATTCGTCGTTTTCCGTGCCATGCGGTTATCCCACTCTGCCGGGATCTCCAGCCGGAATTTCATGCTTCCTTTCTGTCCGGACGCCAAAGTTCCAAGTGATCTGTTCTCTGCAAGTGCTGTCGAATCCAGAGTCCCTTGGTATATAGTCTCATTTCCCATTGCTACAATGAGCTTCACATCTTTAAGCATCGCAAGCTGTTCTTTTGTCCTGCCTTCGGTACTTGTCCGAAACAGGATCTCAGCTGTACTGTCCGTGGTATTGGATACTGTGATCGTATCCGTGAGCACATCTCCCGGCATCGCCGTACCAAGATTTGTAAAAAAATCTCCCGGTACTGACAGGAGCTTGTGCGCCTTTCCATTAAATTCCACTGCCAGCTTCGTCTGCGGCTTCTTGCAGGTCATTGCTCCGTCTTCTTCATGGACACACTGCCGGATCAGCTGATTTCCCCATGGAGACATCGCACTGAAATCCGGGGTGAAATTTGCCGCCTGAATCGCCTCTGCCTGAATCGTCAGTCCCAGTTTCTGAAGTTCATGCTCCTTTTCCCAGGATGCCGGAATATGTACACTCTGAAACAGATCGACTGCCTCTTTTCTCTTTAGGATACTGGTATAATAATAGTACTCTCCACGTTTGATCCATTTGGAAGAAAAACCGGAAAGTTTCGTATCGTCCAGACCTTCCAGTTCCTTCTGGTCATTTGCATACACGATCCTGGCCCGCACCCAGCACGGAAGAGCACGGTTTGTGATCCTTGGGATCTTGGACACTACTGCACCGGGAAGGACTTCTCCTTTGTTGCTGTAAGGGACTTCCTTTGTTCCCTTCTTTTCGAATTCCTCCACACTGATCTTGATATCTCCCACAGAGATATGGTTTACAACCTGCAAAGTGTCCGAAAAATACCCATACACACCAGCTGTTCCCAGAATGCCCAAAGAGAGAAGCCCTGCCGCAATCTTCGTTCTTTTTCTCATAGCTATCCCATCCTTTAAGTCCGATAAAATTCCCAGGCACTTCTGTAATCCTCAAATCCGGCAGCCTGCACAGACTCCTCATAGACCTGTACTTCAAATGCATCGATCTGATCCAGATATGTCTTTTCGAGTTTTGAAGAGTCTACAGAAATTCCTGAAAAGAGAGGTGTTGTCTTCTCTCCTTCCCGGAGGATTTTTTTGTAATAATAAAATCCGTCGTCTGCTTCCACCCAGTTTGTGCGATCCAGTTGTTTCAGAGTCACGGCTCTGGCTATGTCATAATTGGAATACCCAATGGATACTCTCACATAGCAGTCTACCAGGGATTTTTCTCCCTGCACGCTTCCATTTGCGACCCACACTGTCTTGGAAAATTCGGAATCTCCATCTCCAGGCAACGGAGATGGCGTGGGAAATTCTTCCTCGATCGTTGTCGTATTCTTCCCCACACCGATCACATTTACTGCCTGGTCATAAGAAGTCAGATATGCATTCGTACCGCCGATCCCAAGAATAAAACCCAGCATTGCTGCACCTGCCCAAGCCCGTTTCTTCCTGTTTTTCATGCATTACTACCTGCTTTCTTTTTGTGTGTCCTGTTACGGTGTGACCTGACCTTCCTGGTCTTTGTTCTGATTTACATATTTCTCATATGCAGTCTTGGCCTGATCGATCACACTTCCGGAATCACCGCCTGTGTAGGATGCCTGGATCGCATAAGCTCTGACCGGGATCGTCAGATCCTGCTCATCGAGCTGTCCTTCGATGATGTTCAGGAATTTTACGGAGTCGAACAATGCACTTGTCGTCTGCTCCGGTTTCAGGATCTCATTATATGCGTAAACGTATACCTGATTATCTCCATTTTTCTTAGAGCTCAGTTTTGTCCAGCCTGTCGGTGTCTGGAATGAAAAAAGTTCCTGTTCTCTCTTCGTCATTCTACTTCCATCTTCCGCAGCCGCTTCCACATTCGCTGTCGGAACCGAAACCTCCAGATAAACAAACGCATCATTCACTCCCGTATTCTTGATCTGCGGGTCTTTCTTGATCTCTTTGCCCGGCTCGATCTTTGTCTCTTCTTCCGCTTTGAAGCCCGGTTCATCCAGTTTGATAGAAACTTTACCTACCGTAAACTGATTGTCCTTCTTATCAAAATCTGTCAGATAGGCAGATACACCGCCGATAGATGCCAGACACAAAACTCCTGCTACAAATCCTGCTTTTTTGAGATTTCTTTTTTTGTTTGTTTTCATATTTTTTTCTGCGCTTTCTTTCGCGCTCTCCTTTCTGTCAGTTCATTGTGAACCATAAAAATCAACTCCTGAGCGATCATCAGGATCAATATGGCAAAAATTGTTCTTCGCTTCATAAAAGCTGCCAGATATCCGAGAAACGGTATCGTAAATATTACCGTTCCGAGCACCTGCTCTGTACTTACCGGTGCCAGGTCTTCCCCGTCATTCGCATCACCCTTTGTGATCAGCGTGCTACCTTCTTTGCGTACAACACGATGTGTTACAAAGCTATCGTTCAGACTGTATGTGATGATATCTCCGATCTTTGGATCTTTCCTATTTGTATCTGTAAATACAAGTCCTCCCGTCCTGATCTTTGGTTCCATGGAACCGGACAGCACCATATCTACAGAAATTCCGATCCGGGGAAGTATCAGCAACAGCAGACCTGCAAGTCCGAGCACCGCGAAAAAAAGCCGTCCTGCTTTTTCTGCTGTTTTCATAAATCCTGCCTTTCTTTTTATGTAGGATATTTTATTGATTTTACGGCGGAGGCCTGCTCCGCAAAAGTCCCGTCATAGAGTACGCCCCTTTGCAGTTAAAATTAAAAAATAATAAAAATGGAATTCTAAAGATCCTCTTCAGAAGAAGAGTCCGTGGCAGAGATGTCTGCCGTTGTTTCAGATGGTCTTATCATACGCTGTGAGCCAAAGAAAGTCAACCAGATTCGTTCCCCCTGTTTCGACAGCCAAAAGTCAGAAAACATCAAAAAAAGACGCACCCTGACGGGTGCGCCTTAAAATTTCCTTAGTTATTGATGAGTTTATCCTCGCCGTTCCAGCTGTACAGTTTACGGATCTCCTCGCCGACTTTTTCTGACGGATGCTCGGAAGCCAGTTTTCTCATTGCTTTGAAATGAACCTGTTTTCCAGCGTCAGACATATCAAGCAGGAATTCTTTTGCGAATGTACCATCCTGAATGTCTGTCAGGATCTGTTTCATAGCTTTCTTTGTTTCTGCTGTAACGATCTTCGGTCCTGTGATGTAATCGCCATATTCAGCAGTGTTGGAGATAGAGTATCTCATTCCTGCGAATCCTGACTGATAGATCAGGTCAACGATCAGTTTCATCTCATGGATACATTCGAAGTATGCATTTCTCGGGTCATATCCAGCTTCGCAAAGTGTTTCGAAACCAGCCTGCATAAGTGCAACAACACCACCACAGAGAACTGCCTGCTCACCGAACAGGTCTGTTTCTGTTTCTGTACGGAATGTAGTCTCAAGAAGACCAGCTCTTGCTCCGCCGATTGCAAGACCATAAGCAAGTGCTTTGTCAAGTGCTTTACCTGTATAATCCTGCTCAACAGCTACCAGACAAGGAGTTCCTTTACCTGCCTGATATTCGCTTCTTACTGTATGTCCTGGTGCCTTTGGTGCGATCATAGTAACATCTACGTTCTTTGGTGGAACGATACATCCGAAATGAATGTTGAAACCATGAGCGAACATCAGCATGTTGCCTTCTTCAAGGTTCGGCTCGATATCTTCTTTGTAAAGTTTAGCCTGTTTTTCATCATTGATCAGGATCATGATGATATCAGCCTGTTTTGCTGCTTCTGCTGCTGTATATACTTTAAAGCCCTGCTCCTCGGCTTTCTTCCAGGACTTGCTTCCCTCATACAGACCAACAATGACATTGCAGCCTGATTCCTTTAAGTTCAGTGCATGTGCATGTCCCTGGCTGCCGTAGCCGATAATCGCAATGGTCTTACCATCCAGTAATCCTAAATTACAGTCTTCCTGGTAAAAAATCCTGTTTGCCATCTTTGTTTCCTCCTAAGCTATTTGTAAAAT
>OLQV01002934.1_pt1 | contig 10679 bp, 16 predicted proteins | sample 1672371 | NCBI WGS metagenome assembly OLQV01 (sample SAMEA3136676, study PRJEB25190) | human gut metagenome
CTTTCTTCTTATCATAAGGTTCCATGAAATTCTTAGGATTACATTTATCCAAAAGCTCCTCATATAAAGAATCATAAATCTTCGAATGCTGTATTTTCGAAGAATCTGCACCACTCCCGGCCTCCGAAGATTTCTTTCCTTCTCGCATCACCTTGGATATCTCTTCCCAGTTTATATTCTCTTCCCCGTGTTCCATTATCTCGTCTGCCTAAGAATTTCCATTCAACCACTTATCCTTATCCTCTTTATCTTGTCTTTTCTTATTGGAAGACCATACCAGATATCCACCGATAACAATCCAGATAATTCCCCCAGACGGATTATAACCACTAGCCAAAGCACCAAGGGAATAGAATCCCCCTATAGCCAACAATATAAACCCCGCTATTTTCATATGAGTTATTTTTTATCCACGTCTATAAATTCTATTTTCTCTTTAGAACAAAGAACGACTATAAGCCCAATCAAGGGATTCAAGAATAACGAAATAGCGAAAGCCCAGCCAAAGCCTATTTTGCGTTTACGCCCCAAACAACCTATACCATAGGCTAACACTACCACTACACAGATGAAAAAGAGCATGAAAAAGATATCATCTCCATTTGCTCGTAATACGATCAATCCTAGATTTTCCATATCCTATTATCATTTAAAGTTAATATGCAATGTCTTAATAGCCTGATCCTTCAGATCCATCAACTTACTATAATTATATCTATTTGCCTGTATCTCTTGAAAGATAGCGTTGGCCTCTCTCTCCAAAGGGGTATTCGCAAACCTATCCGGATGACACAAGACTTTCAGTTTGTCATATAGAGGCTTCGAGTTGAACGCACTATTTATCGTATTTTCAAAATCTATATGACCGGATTTCAATTTATCTTTGACCTCCTTCCTCTTTTTCCGATCTCGCCTCATCAACAGGTTTATTAAATACAGAATTACCAGAAGCTCTATAACAGCGACCCATAACCATACGCTTGTCGCTTGAGACATCTGCCCATTTATAGCGATACTATCAGTCATTAAACTATCCATGGTTATTATATTCAATCGTTATACATTATACTCATTCAAGAAAATATCTCCCATGCGGGCATATTCGATCAATTTCCAACGACATCCGTAAGTTCCGGTATCATCGTGCACCTCCAGCGTATCCCAGCCTAAAGAGACCAGATTTCTTACCAAGGGAGTATATGCCAATATTACTTGACCAATTACGAGCATCTCCTCTTTACTCAAAGCCCGCCCCGACAAGGCTTGAACACGGAATCCGCTGTTTATCCAACTAGAAAACTCATTCCTGTATTCGCTAGCTCCTTTTGAGATACTTGCTTTTAATAAGACCGGCACACTCCCGTAAATAAAAGCGTCCCGTGCATTTCTGTTAAAATCATGGATCAATCGGTTACGATCCGAGCGATCACTGAACCATTCTACAATAGAGTTCCAAACGTTCGATATATTCATAAAAACCTCCTTATTTATTCATGAATTTCAATTGGGTTATAAATCGATACCAAACGGGCATCAGTCTCTCTTTAACCGCTATTGGCATAGCGTATGCCAAATGATAATAATATTGATTCACCTTTATATCATAGACCATCGTAAGTATAGAACCATCTACTTGATGATACCAAAGAGCCTCATGACCCGCTACCATCGTTTTCCCATAGTCTATAACCTTTATATCTAATCCATATTGCCTCCCGCCTACTTCCATCTCATAAAACATCCTTTTCAAATCGGTATCCCATATTGAAAAATCGTAGTCATCCGTTTCCAAAGAGATATCTCTTACGACCACATTTATATTTGAGGCTATCGCATGATCCTCTGATTGTAAACTTAAATCAATATTTTTTCCTGTCGGCTTCCGAATCAAGTAGCCGCTCGGGATCTCTACAGTGTAAGCATACTTATCGCTTTTCCATGTTTTTTGGGCAAAACCAATGCTAAGATCAATAAAAAGAAAAGTTATTAGTATTAGTAATCGATTGTAGTTTGTCATATATATACTTACTTATTCCTCCCTGTTCCCTTCGTTCGGTGGTTTCTAAATAAAAAAGCGTGGGAACCATAGCTTGTCCGTCACCGAGGTATCGCCAAACACCATGCCACAAACAAACCATAGCCCACGCCTATAACGGCGCAGGCGTCTAGTTGTCTATCCTCGTGGCACGTTGAAATTGGCGATTTCCGATGACAAGGATATACTAAACGCTTCTACGTTATTTTCAATACACCGCAAATGTATTACATATAAAACAAAGGGCAAAGAAAATCGTAGAGAATCTTATTTAAAGCTACTCACAAAACATTTCAAGAAAACACATGAGGATATAGGGGCGGGGTTATATAGCCTAAAACGGGCTTAAAAACGCCTTATACGCCAACATGCACTATCGTATAGCAGTTTGCCGAAAAGTACGAGATTGGTAACTTGGTTGATAGTGATCGTATTAAAAATGAGAGAGGCGAAAGATACCACCTCCTCGGAAATATCCCCCACCTCTCTAAATTTATTTGATATACCCCCCAATAAAGGGTTATTTTCAAACTCAATACATTGAGTTATTTACAGAGCAACCGTTCTATCTTATCCTTAAGCGGAAATAGATCTGTTTGAATGGTTCCCCACACAATCTCATCCCGAATCTGATAATACCCATGCACCAACACATGGCGCATGCCTATGACCTCATTCCATGCGATCTCTTGATGTTCCTCCCGAAATTCCTTTGTAATCAAATAAGCAGCCTCCCCTACAATCTCCAAATTCTTGATGACAGCAAAACGCAATATCTTGTTCCTTGAATACTCCTCAAAAGTCACATCTGTCGTGAACTCAATGACATTATTTATCGCCTCCAGCATATGCCGTAGGCGTGTATCGTCTTTAGGCTTCTCTCTCATATACCAATATTTTATCCCGATCTACAGAAGAAACGGCAAAATCCTTCAATTGTCCTTCCTCCACCAAGTCAACCTTACGATGCAACAATTGGCTTAGAGCTTCCACCATACCCGCATACTTGAATAATGTAATACGAGCGTGGGAGTCAAAACGAACCAGAATATCAATATCGCTATCCTTCGTCTCCTCTCCACGTGAACAGGAACCAAACACCCATGCTTTCTCTATTGGTTGCAAAGAGAAAAAGCCTCTTAGCTTATTAATTATCTGTTGTTTCATCTTTTAGTGATTACCTCACGCAAATATAACGAACATTTTCTAAATTCCGTTTTATCGTGATTCTTTTTTGGAAAATCATTTACAGAACAATATCCTCTAAAAACAAAAGAAGCGAGAGATACCACCTCCTCGGAAATATCCCCCACCTCTCTAAATTTATTTGACAGATCCCCGACAAGGGTATTATTTCCTACATTTTATTAGGAAAAACCTAAGCCTAGATACGTTGTAAGCCTCAAATATGGGCAAAACAATGATATTTAATCAAATCTCTTTAACTTCAAAAATGACCTGAATTTCACATCAAATTCTTCCATCTCTGGGCCAACGTCTTTTCCTTGAGAAGAGAAACAACACCTCTTGATCTTTCCTATAATAGACTTATAGTTTCTTTGCGTCAATCCTCCATCACGCACAAAAGCATTCAATTCAGACTTCAACGGATCAAACCCCTTACGATTAACCCAATGACATAAAATACAATCTTGAAAACTCTTTATTCCATCTATCTTATCAAGAGGTAAAGACTCTTTACTCACCTTGACTTTGGAATAACAAGATAAGAACCGATCCAGCAAATCATTCCAAAAGCTAGGATCATATAACATTGACGCAGTAACCGATTCCCCAAAGTACTTCCTAACTTTCTTTATCCGAAACTCGCATCGAGCTATATTCTTATTATTACTCCCCTGTTCCTTTCCTTTATCGTAAAACGAAAGTTCTTTCTCTGCTGTTTGAAACGTAATTCCTGTAGGATATGAAAGACGCCTAAAATAAGGTAAATCTAACATCCGATTGAAATATTCTATTGGAGACCGCTGTAACTCCCAATCCTCTGCTAAATCCAGCCTAGTCACAGTGACCTTATCCATAGGGATGTTTAAATCCCCTCCTATCCTCTCAATGGCTTTCCGTACGTCCTCTAAAGGGAAATCGTGCATGTTGGTACCGTAGTAATACTTACATAAGCTACATGTATTTATTTTTAACATTTTATCATTTACATATACCTTATACCCCTTATATTCCCCACATACATAAGAGGATCCACCTTCACCAATGCAATCTCTTCTATTCGTCAAATATGGCGATACTTCCGATAACAAATCTATTTCTGGAACATCTTTCTGATAAAGAACAAAGTCAACCGTATCATATAACATATGACCATGTACCATATCATGAAACATACTACTATATTCAGTACATGAATCATGTCCTTCCTTACAGCTTGATAGATACACATAGTATTTAGAAGCTATCTCATCCATTCTTACGTCCTCCCTTCTTTCCTTCTAAAGTATTCTCGATATCGGAAATAGCATAAAGGACACGTCTTCCTATTCGTTGAGCGGGAATCATTCCTTGTCTTGTCCAATCGGCCAAAGTTGGCAAAGAAATCCGCAACATCTTCGCAGCCTCATCACGAGTAAGGTACAAAGGAGTATCCTCTTTCCTCTGAGGTATTAAATCATTTAATCGATCATCAAGTACTTTACGAACAACAGCTTCGATATCAGACAGCGAAGCTTGTATTAATAAATTCTGTACCATAATTTATTTTTTTAAAATTACGGCGCAAAGTTTATCAATCAAGCATTTCCACTTTTTCCACCTTTTCCAAAGGGAAATAACTATTTTGGAAAATGACCACAGATAAGCTTAAAATCCTCGATCTCGTCTGTAGAAAGCCCCATAGTCCCACGATTCTCTATCACACGTATGTTTCTTTCTGTAACACTATTTTCTCCTATCGATGTTTTTCTAACTACAAGATTAAAATAGCCATAAAAGATACGTGCTACAGGCACTAGCCGATTATATTTAAGAATCCCCTGATTTTTCATGAATATCATTAATTTGGCAAGATAATTCTTATATTTGCAGACATAATCTCGCTCTCTTACTATATTAAACTCCTCTAACTTTTTTATCAGTTCGAGTACAACACCCTTGTCATAGCTATCAAATAGTTTATAAAACTCATCCTCTATGTTTAATAAGTTATCAGTACCCTCATCAGAAACATTTGATAGTTCATCTTGAGAAGCATTTGGCAATTCCTCTTGAGAGACATTCGACAGCTCGCATTGAGAAGCATTTGGCAATTCTTCTTGAGAGACATTCGACAGCCCACATTGAGAAGCATTTGGCAATTCCTCTTGAGAGACATTCGACAGCTCGCATTGAGAAGCATTTGGCAGACCATCAAGGATATCACTTTCACTATAAACACATCTTTGTAGCCCTATCGTATCATAATGATGCTTAAGGAACTTTAGCCAATAACAAAAGAATGTACCGTGCTTTTTTTGGCAATTTACTAGGATATTCCACAGATTAATATCATATCGTTCAAAAGCTTCTGTGACATCTGAGAAGAAAATTGGTATAACAAACTTTTGAAATACTTTGGAATGAAAAATGGGATGATTTAGCTGTATTTCATATAAACGCTGTAATATTTCCTCCGCATAGACCATTCTAGCCTTAGCATCCATTCCTAATAACCGAGATTTTATCGCATCTACATATTTTACACGTAATTTCTCACAATGTTGACCAACCGCAAAAGTTAAACCCAAATTCACACAAGCCTCATTCGATCTATTGTCCGAATCATCAGAGTATGCAATATCGTTATTGATATTATTATCAACAGAAACAAACAAATCTTTCCCATCAATGATTTTAGTTCTGGGGTCATAGATATACTCTTCCCCAAATTTATGTATAACATCTAGAATATCATCACAATACGATCTTACATTTTCCATAAAAATAATCAATTAGCAAGTTACTATCTGATTAAAAAATTCATGTCCTTTCAACTGTATAGCATTCTCCTTCTCCGAGATCTTAATATACTTCATGAATGAAGATTCCGTCTTGTGTCCCGTTATCTTCATTATACTAATGGGTGGCAATCCTGCTAAATAAGCATTCGTGGCAAAAGAACGCCGAGCCGTGTGACTCGTTACAAGATCATATTTAGGCTTCGTTTCAGCATAAGTTAAAGTACCTTTTGTTCTTTGCAATAAGATTGGCTCATTAATCTCAGCCTTCTTCGCAATCTCTTTGATATAATCATTAAATTTTTGATTTGAAGGAACACGAGGCAACTCATTATCATATTTCTGCAATATCTGCCGAACTATCGCATGCAAAGGGATAACTACAGTCCTACCGGTTTTCACAGTCTTTATAGTAATTACACTCTCTACATTATCAATATTATCAGAACTCAACAAAGACAAATCACTAAAACGTAATCCTGTACAGCAGCCTATCAAAAACAAATCCCGAACCCGATCCAATCGAGGTTCATCACTTAAGTCACACTTATAGATTTTCTTTAGCTCATCACTATTGAGGTAGACAGAATAGGTTTCCTCTTTAGGCTTACTAAAACGCTTCTTTTTGAAATCCATATTTGTATGTAGATTACGTTCATAAGCCTCATTCATAAACATTTTCAAATCCTTTATACGAGCACCAACCGTATTTGGAGAATAACCTTTATTCGTTAAATATTCAACAAATGACAAATAAAAATCCAAGTCTACATTCTCAAATTGTAGCCTTTTCCCTGTTAATGCAATATACCCCTCAATCTCACGAGCTGTTTGCTTATACCCCTTCACAGTATTAGGTTTCTTATCAGTTTTCTCTATAAAGGATTTGACAAAACAAAGTAAATCCTTGACATCTCTATCCGGTTCTATCTCCTTGTAACCTTTAAATATCTTATCCAACTCCTTTGTTAGTAGCTCATTCGTTGGCTGGATACCGTCATTCTCCAACCGACGTAACACATCTTTAGCCGTAACTTCGATATTATCCAAAGCCGCTTTCAGTTCTCTATACTCACCAGCGTTCATCCGGTGATTCCTCGCTGTAGGAGCGATCGGAGCACCAACTTTCGTATCCCATCTTTCCGGCAAAATTGTCTCATTAGTATAATACTTCAACGGTAAGTACTTTTTCTTCCCATCGGGTAAAATAGTATATGCACCGTAATTCATCAGAAAAAAAATAGCGGTAGGCTTATCTGACTTCGGACGTGTCAAATAGAATTTTACTGTTGCCATAATATATCTGTTTATTTAACTTACGCAAATATAGACAATATTTTATCGACAAAACAAGGATGCGGTAAGAATTGCGGTAAGAAAAAATCTTCTTTTATTTATTTTCTCTTTACAAAAACGATATACAAAACACTCAAAAGTCAAGTATAACTCGCTATCTATTAATAAAATAAGACAAAAAGAAAGAAAGACAAAAGTAGTCTCGCCGGGAATACCAATAATCACTATAAACATCTATAAATCAATTTAATAATTTAAGACAAAGATCCTGCGGTAAGAATAGCGGTAATAAAACCTCTCCTTAATCGTATCTGTAAACATCACATTTGCACTGCGAAATCAATATTTATATCCAAATTACACTGCCATACAGCGGTATCGCAAGTAGTTTATTTAACTCATAAACATCCAAAGGGAAACAGAGGAATGATAGAAGCCCCCTGCTGCCGTCCACAGGTACAGGGCCTCCCCCTGACAATCGAACCCCAGTTATCTACCACGCTCCATATTCTATGCATGCCGTACCCTTCTGGGGATCTATACGCATTGTGAAGAAGGTTCCATCTTCCGAAATCTCATTAAAGTAAAAACTACCGTCCTCCGACATGCTCCAATGAGCCGGGGGATTCGTCTTCATCCTTTGTTGGAACTCTCCGTTTCACTACCCGAATCAAACCTAATGTCAACCTCATCCGTATCCCCATTTCGGCCATGAGAATTTACAATCTTGTATGCTGCCCCTATCCCTACCTTGCTTGAAAGATCTCTTCGGTTATAGAAAGGCTTATTGACGCACTTACATACCAATGAACAGATATATACTAAGTAAACAAGAGAGATTAGAGATAACAGCGTATCAATCCCTGTCCAGTCTCTATTAATAGCGTTGAGATCTATATCTATTATCAGGCTATCAAGGTTATGGATGAAGCGATGCGGATCGAACGTACAGGCATCTACCAAGAAAAGAAAAGAGACTGGGGATAACAGCACAAATAGCGCCCTTCTTAGACTAGCCTGCCGCCACTTCCGCTCAATCCATACGTACAATGGTGGAAAACAACACCACGAGACCAAAGAAGCTAACCAAAGACAAAAAGACTTAAATGTCCATCGCTCCGGTCTTGCCTTGAATGTAAGGATTATAAAAACCGATAATTCAAAGATTATAAGACTTATACAAACTAACACCATAACACCTCAAATTAAGAACAACTTATTTTAAACCACTGTCAATAACAAAAACTCACATGAAAACAAGTATCCCGCTTGTTTACCTCAATCACAAAGATATCATAAGGGGAGTTTAAATCTCGAAACTCGTATCTGTCCTCGTATTTGACCCATCGAGAACATGGTTTCCCCGTAATATCCTCAAGTCTTTTTTGCAAGGCTCTCTTGTTATCCGCTGATAAAGAATATGTAATGTCAATCCAACAAAGTCTAGGATATTGTGTCTTGCATCTACGTATCTCTCGATAAGGAGGAAATTCAACGCCAGATATTTCCCTTAAGTCAAATCCCGCCAACATATCATCATTCGTACAAGTACGTATCAATACCATAGTACACACTATCGAATAGATGATCAAAAACCTCGTTTTTACCATATTCACAACTTTACCGCTTTCTTTTAATTAGTGTTATTTGCATTCAGGCCGTTTCTTTTGCCCTCTAAGACACGATATAGGACGGATCTATAAATAACCCCTTTATCAGTTATCACCCCTTATTCGCAAGGAATAGGCTCATGTTTCATATCCTCATCGCCAAGCACCACAAGAGAAAACGGGGCTGGTGTCCCCGCCACCGCCTTCCGCATCCACTCGCAGCCTCCTCCTTTGGTGCCGCCCCGATCCACGCCATATAAAGCCATTCGTACCCAAAATACCCCCTAAAGATCATCCTTGAATATAGTAGGATTCAACTCAACCGGGGATCTCCACTCTATTCGATAGTCCTCCCATAAAAAACGTTTCATCACTTGCCAATACTCGAAACATGAGACCGGGGTACGAAACCAGCTACCAGAATCAATTTTTTTATCAGAGAAGTAAGATCGTAACTTTTCCTCCAACTCCTTCTCTATGGATAAATAGGTTTCTGATTCCTCAACCGGATCATGTATTAAACCCGTGATCCGAGGTTTACAATCCCAGCTACAAGAAGCGTGATCAAAGCATTTACTTGTTTTCATACCAAACTAATATATGCAATCTACTCTTTACTCAACCAACGATGAAAAAATTTGACCGAATATTACAATTCCTATTATGATTAACATAATAAAGATAAACGTCATTCTATCTGCCGCAGTCTCCTTTATTCTTCTCTTTTCGTAAAAAAGAGATATTTCCTTGCTTGCATATATCTGTAAAGATAGTCTTTCTAGCTCATGAATATCATTCTTACTAGTTCTTACTTGAGCGTAAAAATGGTTCGCTATTTGTAACAAGTCAGCCTGAAACGGAACCGCCGTTAAAAAGTTTTGAGGATTGCAATAGTCAATAAGTTCTTTAAATAGCCTATCAGTAGAAACCTTGATACCTAACTCCAATGTCGCTCTATCTCTAATCGCACGTATGTGTTTCTCGTTTGTCTTGCCTATTCTTGATAAATCATTGTAAATAAGGATTGCCGCATCAACTTTCTTCTTATCATAAGGTTCCATGAAATTCTTAGGATTACATTTATCCAAAAGTTCCTCATATAAAGAATCATAAATCTTCGAATGCTGTATTTTCGAAGAATCTGAACCATTCCCTACCTCCGAAGAAATCTTTCCTTCCCGCATCACCTTGGATATCTCTTCCCAGTTAATGTTCTCTACCTCTTGTCCCATTTTACAATTTGTTTAAGAATCGTGTTCTACCATTTGCATTTTTCATTTTCTCCCCTCGTTTCTTTTACAAATTTGATAATGCTAAAGCCATTAGAAAAAGAATTATCACTCCAATAAAAAAAATGGCTAACTCTTTCATCATTTCTTCGTTTTCTTTTTTTTCGTTTTCTTTTTTACAATATGATTTTAGAACTTCATTCTGTAAAATCTCATGCCGTAACCCTTCTAACTCAACGATATCATCTTTATTCTTCTCTATCAAAGCATAAAACTCATTCGCTACTTGTACCGCCTCAAAATCATATGGTTCCATGAATCGTTTAGGATCACAATAATTTATTAGTTTTCGATACAAACTATTAGAGATAGAAATACCAAGTTCCCGTACAGCTTGATCCTTTATATTGCGAATTTCTTGATTACTGTAGCACCCATAACTAGGTTTGCTCTCCAACAATGCCTTGTAAATAAGATTAGCCGCATCAACTTTCTTCTTATCATAAGGTTCCATGAAATTCTTAGGATTACATTTATCCAAAAG
>OLQV01002937.1_pt1 | contig 10678 bp, 10 predicted proteins | sample 1672371 | NCBI WGS metagenome assembly OLQV01 (sample SAMEA3136676, study PRJEB25190) | human gut metagenome
CCAGATCTTACAGAAGAAGAACTGGCTGTCTATAAAAGAGGCAGAAATGCGCATTCCCCTACAATGGCCAAGCATGCTACAATGGCAGATTACCGCAGAGCTACAGGCTTTGAGGCACTGATGGGATATCTGTACCTAAAGGAAGATTATTCCAGAATTGTGGAACTGGTGAGAAAAGGAATTCCGGAAGAGAATTTATAAAGAACAACAGCAATGATTTTACAAAGGCAATAAGAGACAGGAGGCTGCAAATGAGCGAGCAGATTGAAGGAAGAAATGCGGTATTAGAGGCATTTCGCTCAGGAAAATGCGTGGACAAGCTTTTTGTTCTGGACAGATGCCAGGATGGACCAGTACGCACCATTATCCGTGAGGCAAGAAAAAAAGATACGATCATTAATTTTGTACAGAAAGAGCGTCTGGATCAGTTAAGCGAGACAGGCGCCCATCAGGGCGTGATCGCGCAGGTGGCTGCATATGAATATTCCACAGTTGAGGATATTTTAAATAAAGCAAAGGAAAAAGGAGAAGCACCTTTCATTTTCCTTCTTGATGATATCGAAGATCCCCATAATCTGGGAGCTATTATCCGTACTGCCAACCTTGCAGGCGCACATGGTGTTATCATTCCGAAAAGACATGCGGCAGGGCTTACATCAACAGTTGCAAAAACTTCTGCAGGGGCTTTGAACTACACACCAGTTGCCAAGGTATCTAATCTTGGACAGACCATCGAAGAGCTGAAAAAAGAGGGTATGTGGTTCGTATGCGCAGATATGGGCGGAGAACTGATGTACAATCTGAATCTTACCGGTCCTATGGGTGTGGTAATCGGAAATGAGGGAGAGGGCGTGAGCCGCCTTGTAAAGGAGAAATGTGACTTTGTGGCAGCTATTCCTATGAAGGGAGATATTGATTCTCTGAATGCGTCTGTTGCAGCAGGAATCCTTGCCTATGAGGTGGTTCGCCAGAGAATGAAATAAAATCCGGAGGAAATATGGGAAAGTTCGATGGTGTAAGTGATGAAGAACTGATTGCCCGTCTGCGGGCTGGAGAGACAGCCATAGAAGATTATCTGATGGAGAAATATAAAGGGCTGGTGCGTCAGAAAGCCCGGGCCATGTTCCTCATCGGAGGAGATACAGATGACCTGATTCAGGAAGGAATGATCGGATTGTTTAAAGCAGTCCGGGATTTTCAGACAGATAAGGAGGCATCTTTTGTTACTTTTGCCAGGGTATGCATTGACAGGCAGATATACAGTGCCATTCAGAATTCTAACCGCCAGAAGCACCAGCCTCTGAATTCCTATGTATCGTTGAATCAGGAGGATGAAAGCAGTCCAATCTGGGAACTGAGCGTGGAGAATCCGGAATCCATCATTATTGATCAGGAGACTACAGAAGATCTTCGGAAAAGAATTTCAGATTATTTAAGTCCTATGGAAAATAAAGTGCTGGATTTGTATCTGAAGGGAAAAGGATATGTGGAAATTGGAGGAATCCTGAATAAATCTCCAAAATCTGTTGATAATGCTCTGCAGAGAATCCGCTCCAAAATCCGCGAGGTAATAAGCTAGAGCCTTTTCTAGTCCAGGAGCTGGTACAGGAAATAGAAAAATTCTATTTCCTGTATTGACTTTTTCAAAAAACATGTTATCATATCAATTAATCAATGCGTCACAGAAGACGCGTCAATTTAATCTTTAATTCAAATTTGTTAATTCAGTTATTAAAATCCATTTAATTAATTATTGTATCTTAGAAATTGTTAAAATATTAATAATTATAGTTTCTATTTATTTCACTGATCTCAGATGTATTTATAAATCAAATCTTTTATTCTTTTTACTATTTAATTTTCGAAAAAATCCCTAATGACAGATATGACCGTTCTGGTTCTTTGTAAAGGAGGTGGTACCCATGTGCTGATTTTATGGTTACTGGTCTTTTTGAGCAGTAGCTGTTTTGCAGCAGGTCTGCAAAATAACAGAAATTCCAGGAGGAAAGGAGTAAGCAGGAACGGTTCCTGCCGTGATTGATCCATGAGAAAGAAATGGATGCTGTTTGTACTAGCGTTCTGCCTTTTGGCGGGAGCAGCAGGTTCTATGGTGTATGCCTATTTAATTGACCGCCAGGAAACTGTTAACAGGATAAAGATAGTGGAGAATAAGACACACATTGAAGAAGAGTTTGATCCTCCGGCCGATCCTGGACCAGGATCGGTCATAAAGAAAAAGCCATGTATTGTAAATGATTCTGTGATTCCGGTATATGTCCGGGTCAGGGTAGTATTCAGCAATCTGGATGCACAGGCGCAGTGTGAGCCTCTTAAGATAAAAGATAGTTGGAAAACAGGAGAAGACGGATACTATTATTATCAGAAACAGCTTCAGCCAGGACTGCGAACAGATACGGTTTTTGATAATATTGTTATAAAAAACACAGTAAAAAAAGAAGATTTAGTTCCATTTGATATTCTTGTGTATGAAGAGTCGGTTCAGAGCGAAGGATTTTCTTCTCCGGAAGAAGCCTTTGCAAGACTGTAAGGAGGTGCACATGAAAAAAATGAAAAAGGCAGCGCTGATCTTTGGAACCGGGTTATGTCTGGCTGTGGGAACTGGCGGCACACTTGCTTATCTTGGTGACACAGGACAAGTTGCAAACAGGCTGACATTTGCCGGGGAAAAAGGCCTGGATGCAGTTCTTACAGAGCCGTCATGGAATCCACAGAAAGGATTACTTACTGTTCCAGGTTCTTCTGTTGCAAAAGATCCTCAGATAACCAATACATCAGAACTGAATATGAATGAGCTTGCAGCATTGAAATGTGAGTTCGTTTACAGTCAGAATTGCCCGGATAAGAGCAAAAGAGGAAAAGTCTTAAGCGCTCAGGATATGGAAAAAGTAGTCCAAGTTTATACCATTGATTATAACAGTGATGATGCCGCTAAAGGAGAATGGGTGCGATTTGCTGAGCAGAAAAAGACAGACCCTGTACAGTATTTTTACTACTCGAAAGTTTTGAAAAGGAACCTGAATGGTACAGGAGAAACAACTGTTCCTCTATTTACAAAGGTCTGGGTGGATAAAAAGGTAAATAACCGCAGGCAGACCTGGATTCAGGAAATGGGCGGGGTGGAAATTAAGATTTCCGGACAGATTCTTCAGCAGATGACAGGAGAAGAATATTTTGGTCTTAACAATCCAAAAAGTGCGTATGAAGCAGGATTGTTTCATTTTTAATGAGAGAAAGGAAGAGAAAATATGAAAATGAGCAGAGGAAAAAGAAATGTATTATTTGCGGGAGTACTTTCATGTGCCATGTTATTTGGAATTGGAAACACAATGGCTTATTTCACGGAAAATTCTGTGCAGACCAATGTTTTTACCACAGGGGACCTTGATATTGGTCTGAAAGAACCGGACTGGGATCCAAATGAAAACGATGGAAAGAATATGTATCCGGGATACACGGTATACAAAAATCCAACTGTAAAGAACATCACCTCCGACAAAAACGGGGACGAGCCCTGTTATGTGAGAATGAGTGTGGACATTCTGAATAGTCAGGGGACACCGATCACAGACGATCAGGCGTTGAATCTGATTTATAAAACCATTTATTTTGATAAGACTTTTACCGGTGGATATGACAAAAAAGAAGGTAAGGCTACCGGACTGATTCAGGATAGGATTCCTGGCTACAACCTTGCACAGCTGGCAGCCTATCCAATGGTAAATCCATTGTGGACAAAGGACACGGCACGCTCCACTGCTTCAAAACTTGTTTTCAATTATATGGGAGCAAAAGGGGATGGAATTTTAAATATTGGAGAAGAGTCTACCCTGTTTACCAATATTGCGATTCCTACAGACTGGAATCAGACACAGATGCAGAAAATTGGAAATTATCAGCTGAAAGTAACAGCACAGGCAATTCAGAGCAAAGGATTTGCTACCCAGTCAGAAGCTTACCGCATGTTGGATGAAGAAATTAAAGGAGGAACCTTGCAGGAAATAAACCGCGGCAGTGAGAACTGATCAGAAAGGAAGAGATACCATGAAGAAGCATAAGTGCACAAGTATCTGCATAACTGTGGTGGCAGTACTGCTGCTTGCATGCGGTACTGCGCTGGCTGCCTGGAATGTATCTGAATATGCAGTAAATCTGCTGTCCATGTCCTCTTACAAAAATTCCATACAGGAAAATTATGTAAGGCCAGATCATGTAGATCCGGGACAGAAAGTGGTGAAAGAGGTAAATATAAAAAATGAAGGAACTGTGGATTCCTTTGTCCGGATAAAAATTGGAAGAGTATTTGGGAATATCAGCGAAAACGGTCAGTTTCTGGAAAATCCGGAACTGGATCCTGAGATGATCGAAATTCATTACAACACCGATCTCTGGAAGCTGTGTGAGGACGGCTACTGGTACTATAAGGATGTATTGCCGGCAGGAAAAACCACGAAAAAGCCTCTGATGGACAGCTACTATCTCTCTGAAAAAGCAGACAACCGTTATAAGAACAAAGAGGCAAGAATTATTGTAAATCTGGAGAGTATACAGGCAGAGAGCGGCGAAATGAAAGCAATATGGGGAAAAAATGAGAAGGATCTTGGAATTACCTATCAGCCATGTACTTGCGAAGTTGTTACCAGTGTGATTTTTGACAAAAATCATAAGCTGATCATTGGCGGCGAGAAAACAGATCTGTTTGCAAATTTTAAGAACCTGCAGCCTGGATGTACAAGAAGCCAGACAATAAGGCTTGCTAATAACTCGGATTTAAACATTAAGATGAGCCTTCGGGCGGAAGCTGCCAAACAGAACAAGTACAGCAAAAAGAATCTGGAGCTGATACGGAAGCTTCTTACCAGTTATGCAAAGATTGAAATTCTGGAGAACAATAAAGTTCTTTATCATGGAACTGTAGATGGAAATCTGACGAAAAAAGGCTGGAGCATGAAAAAAGACATTTCCCTTGGTGAGTTTAAACCAGGAGCAGGAAAAAATCTGATTGTAAAATTGTCTTTAAGTGAAGAGATGGATAATGAATATCAGGAACTGTTGGGAAAAGTGAAATGGGTATTTTCTGCGAGTCAGGCCTCTTCGGATTCATCTTCCGGTCAAAATGGAAATGGTGACCGGGGGCACAATGACGATGAGAACAATGGAGATGACGGAAATAACGGAAATAACGGCGGAAGTGGAAATAAAAGCGGAAATGGAAAGTATGGCGAAAACAGAAACAGTGGTGGAAGTGGATACAACGGTGGAGAGGAAAGCTTAAATGGAGCAGCAGGAGAAAAAGTGTATGCAACTGCGTCTGCAAGCCCTAAAACCGGAGATAACACAAATCTGCTGGCAAGATGGTTTGCGTTATTTGCAGCTGCGGTGGTTCTTGCAGTAACTGCAAGAAAACTGTACAGAAAGGAAAAAGACAGATGAGATTAAAAATCTGGGGAAAAGGTCTGTTGAAAATCATATGGGTGATTTTTGTCATTTTGTTAGTCGGACTTTCGTTTCCCCAGATATATGGCATGAAATGTTACAGCGTAATGTCTGGAAGCATGAGCCCTGATTTGCCAGTTGGAAGTGCCATATATGTGAAGGAAAAGGAGCCGGAAAAAGTAGAAAAAGGGGAGATCATTACATTTACCACAGAACAAGGGAGAACAATGATTACACACCGGGTAGCTGAAAACAATAAGGAAAAGCATTTTTTTGTAACAAAAGGGGATTCCAATCAATATCAGGATACAAAACCGGTAAAGTGGGAAAATCTGCAGGGCACGGTTGTATTTTGCATCCCTTTTGCCGGATATGTGCTGAACTTTACAGGAAGCAGAACGGGTAAAATTGCGGCAGTCTTTTTCCTGTTTGCAATTTATCTGGCAACAGAAATTTTTGAAGGGCAGACAAAAAGGAGAGTGAGATAAGTTGAGGAAAAAAAGAAGCTTTTTGGCAGTTATGGGGCTGCTTGTCGGAACTATGTCTTTTGCCGGGGGAACAGCTGCGTATTTAAGCAAATCCGCCGGCGAAGTAAAGAATGTTTTTACGGCAGGATCTGTAAAGGCGCAGCTTACAGAAGCCCACTGGGATACGCAAAAAGCGTCAAAGGTTTATCCAGGTCAGATCCTGGAAAAAGATCCGGTTGTAAAAAATATAGGGGAAAACAGTGCAAATGTTTTTCTGGAGGTAAATGTTCCTATGAGAAGTATAGCTGTTCTGGATGGCAGTACAGGCAGAAAAACAATAAGAGAAAACAGAGAATTGTTTACATTTCAGGCAGACGAGACGAAGTGGACTCTTCTTTATCAGGAGAAAACCTCAGGAAACAAAAAATATATTTACGGCTATAAAAGTGTTTTGAACCCAGGAGAATCCACTACACCGCTATTTCGAAAACTTGCTGCTGTTTCCTATTTAGAGGGGGAATTGGATGCAAGTGTAAGCTATGATGTACCTGTGATTGCCAGCGTTATTCAGGAACAGGATGGAAGCAAAACCATGAAAGAAATCTATCAGGAATATTTGAAACAGGCTGATATTGACCAGAAGGAGGCGAGGGGATGAGAAAAAGAAATCTGAAAAAAACTATATTGGCCGCGGCTCTGGCTGTGCCTGTAGCGTTCTCCTATCCTGGCTGGGCAGTAAGGGCACAGGAAGATGAGAAGGTGTCAACTGAAACGGAAGCGCAGGAAGTAATGCAAGACAATACAGCGCCTGAAGAAGCTGAATGTGAAGAAAATCCTGCTCATGATGAAATGGATGGGGCAGAAACAGATAGTACAGAAACAGACAGTACAGAAGCCGACAGGAATGTTTCAGAAGAGGAGAAATTTTTTCAGAGTGGACTGATTGCAAATGAGGATGGAGAATTTTTGTCTTCTTTGGAGGAAATAGAAACTTCAGGAGAGGATTCCATGTTTTTTCAAGATGGTCTGGAAGTGCTTGAAGATGGCAGCACAGATGACTTGATTGATGCATATGTTGCTCCGGAAAATTATGCACAGGAAGGAACTCCTGTAAGAGAAGGAAAGGGCGGTTTTACCGCTGTTGCAAATGGAAGTACGCTTTTCAGCAGCAAATATACAAGACTTGGCTGGAATGCGGATACCCAGGTTTATTCATGGAACAATGCAGGAAATGACGTTATTTCAGGAATGAAGCAGGGAGCAATGGTAGAGGGACCGTATTTTGTTCCACTTAATAACAATGCAAAAGGAAAATTTGGTTTTCGTGTTACACATGTAGGATACAATAAAGAAGCAAATACGAAGGTAGACCTTCTTCTTACCTGTAATAATTATCAGGATTATACCTACGATTACAAGGGAAATAAAATAACGGGAATTTATCCTATGTTTGGTGTCAGCAATTCAAATGAATTGTGGATCAGCTTTAAGGATGAGCTCTCTGCACAGGAAATCAAAATTGATATTGTAAAAAGCGGTACAGATATTCCGGTTGCAGGCAACTATCGTTTTCGATGGCTGGATATTGATTTGTACCAGAGATTTGGAATCAATCTTCAGAATGGTTCTATAGGACACCGGTATGCGACAACTGATTCTGTAGTAAATGTAGTGAAGAAAACTTTATTTTCCAAAAACTTTGAAGTTCTTACCGCACCGGCACCTGCCGTTGACGGAGAGATTCCGCAAAATACAGTTGTTTATGAGCTGGACAATTCATCCGGCTTCTATCTGGCAATTCTGCGGCCTGGTTGCGGAGCTTATTCTATTGAAACAGCAAGCAGGATCAAAAGTGTATTTGCTGATGTACAGACTGGAACCTGTAAAACGTCTGCCGGACTTAACTGGGATGCGAAAGGCTATGGTCCGGTAGAGTATCCTGGCCTTGTAAAAAAGACTGGAAATACACTGGCTTCCCAGGGAACGTCAAACACCTTGTCTGACAGTACCTCGGAATTTTATTATACCTTGCAGACAGATATCCCGGAAGAGCATTCAGCGTATTATTACAGCTCTTGCGAAGTCAGTGATACCCTGCCGGCAGGAGTCGATTTCGCTGGTTACGCAGCTGTAAAGATGCTGCCTTCAGAGAATGATGTAACCTCATGGTTTAGTATTTCTACAGATGGGGATGTGATAAATTTTCAGGCTACACAGGCAGCATTGTCACAGGCGGACTTTTATGGAAAAACATATGAGTTTCAGATAAAAGTGAGAATGGATCCTACTGAAATAACACCGGTTTATAGTGGTGACAGTTACCGTTATGAGGTAAAAAATAAGGCTTCGATTACCTGTCAGCATATAAATGGGCTCGCAGGAACTTCCTGGTCAGATGAAGTGACTACAGATTGTACAAGATATAAAAACAAAGTAGTGAATGCCTCTGTAAAGAAGTATACTGCCAATTTGCAGGATGGGGTATGGAGAGAAGACCTTCTTCTTCCAGGTCCGGACAGTGAGTATAAATATAAACTGAATATAAATGTGCCGGATAATGAATTTGGCGGGTATATGACCAGAATGGAAATTGCAGATACATTGCCTGCGGGAGCAGAATTGACAGCTGCAACAGCGGAGGTTTATGAAAACGGGCAGAACAGAGTGGATGGACGGTTCCAGATATCTGTAAATGGAAAGAACATTACCTTAAAGGCAACAGAAGCTGCTCTTGGTGACAGAGGATTTTATGGGAAATCCTATGATGTGATTTTTAACGCCAGAATGGTACCAGGAGAGATTTCCTGTACTTATAACGGAACTGTAGCTTCTTATGTGACCAGCAATCATTTTACTGTTACGACACAGCATAAAGGAGACTCGCAGGCTGTAACAATTACCTCGAACAATGTTGCAGATAGGGCAAGCGTAAACAGAACCGAACCAAAGAATCCTCAAAAATGGATTCTAAGGGAAAATTAGAGAATAGTTACTGCAGAGTATAATGGCAGAGATTTTGAAAGTGTGTTTGAAATTGTTCAGGAAATTCCTTCCAATAAAAGAGAATGGAAAATTTCCAAATTTAAAATCCAGGATACTTTGGCAGACTGTTTTGAACTGAAAGGGGTTCAGATATATCTTGATCAGACAGTAGAAGCTTCATTTGGCGCTTCTGACAGTGTACGCGGAGATTGGAGTCTGAATGTTGCTGGAAATTCGATTACCTTGTCTTCTGTGGCAGAATTGCCAGAGCGCTGTTATGGAAAATCCGTGCGTCTTTTACTTACTGTTGGATTGAAGAGTAACAGTAACTTACAGCAGTACTATGTAGCAAATCAAAATCCGGATGTACTGGAAGCCCATATATACAATATTGCTACAAGTACTTTTAACTGGATCGGAGGAGAACCTTCTTCCACATCAAAAAATACAGAAAAGACCAGGGTGATTGTAAAGGAAAAAGTTCCAAAAGGTCATATTACTATAAGAAAAGTGGATGAGACAGGAAAGGCACTGCAGAATGGAAAATTTCAGATCACAGCTTTGGAGGACATCCGTTCTGCTTCTGGAAATATTTTGCTGAGAGCTGGGACTGTAGCAGATACTATAGTAACGGATAGAAATGGAACAGCCATTTCAAAAGATATTTATCTTGGAAAATATAAGGTAAGTGAGGTAAGACCACCGGAGGGATATGCAATCAGCCGGCAGGTATTTGAGGCGAATTTAAGCAAAACAGAGCCTGAAAAAGCGATCCTTGTCAGAAATCAGAAAATGCATCTGTACATCAAAAAAGTAACAGAAACGGAAGAAGCAGGAGGAAATCGTCCTCCTATTGAAGGCGTAAAATTCCGTTTATGGGAAAGCAGTGCAAATGCAGATTCGGCGGGAACAACATACACAACAAACAAAAACGGATTAATAAAATTGGAAGGGCTGTCACCTGCAACATATTGTATACAGGAGACAGCAGTACCTGCCGGATATGTTTTAGATAACACAGTTTATAAATTTACTGTGGATGCAAATGGATTGGTAAAGAATGAGCAAGGTTATACAATGGTAATTGAAAACCGTTATATAAAAGCGGAATTTTTAAAGACGGATAAGGTGACTGGTGAAGCTGTTGCAGGAGCTGTTATGCAGTTGACGGATAAAAGCGGAAAAGTGATCGACACCTGGACGTCCGGGAAAACTGCTCATAGGATTAATAAACTGCCAGCCGGAGAATATGTACTTACAGAAATAACAGCTCCTTCCGGTTACAAAAAAGGAAAACCGGTGATTTGTACGGTAAAAAGTACATCTGGAGTTCAGAAGTTCCAGATGACAGATGTGAAGATGGTGACTCTTACAATAAACAAAATTCTTCATGGAGATGAAATTGTCTGGGGACAGGGAAATCCGGCCTTTACATTCACGGTGAAAGGAACAGATCTGGATGGAGAAGAACGTATTTACTCTAAAACTGTGGAATTTACAAAAGAAAACACAGACACCCGGGCAGATGTAAGCAAAAGGGCTGTATTCGCACTTCCGGCAGGGAAATACCAGGTTCAGGAGAGTAAAGTTATGCGGTATAAACTGGAGAAAATTGACCAGGTAGTAAATGGAACTGTACAGGGAAATACTGTTCAGTTTGATCTGTCCGGAAATCAGAATGGGACCGCTTCCTTTACAAACAAGAAAAGCGGAGATGGCTTACTGACAGATACAGATTATGTGCGGAATATTGTTATTCCTGAAAAATGAAAAAT
>OLQV01002938.1_pt1 | contig 10674 bp, 21 predicted proteins | sample 1672371 | NCBI WGS metagenome assembly OLQV01 (sample SAMEA3136676, study PRJEB25190) | human gut metagenome
TCTGTCCTTCCTGGATGAGAACAACACCTGCTGTTACAAGTACCGCAGCGATGATGAAAATGATAATCGTTACCAAAGACATTGCGCCGCCTTCGTATCCGGTTGCAATTGTTCTGATTCCGCTTGGGATTCTTGCAACGATTCCGCCGAAGATCAGTAAGGAGATACCGTTTCCGATTCCCTTGTCATTGATTAATTCGCCGAGCCACATAAGGAATGCGGTTCCTGCTGTCAGTACTAAAATTACTACGATTACAGAAAATGCGCTTCTGTCTACAACTGCTTTTCTGAAGAGACCTACCGTAAGACCGATTGCCTGGACTAAAGCCAGCACAACGGTCATATAGCGGGTAATCTGTGCCATTTTCTTTCTGCCTTCCATGCCTTCCTTCGCAAGTCGTTCGAAATACGGGAAAGCGATGGTGAGCAGCTGAACGATGATGGATGCAGTGATGTATGGTGTAATACTCAATGCAAAAATTGTGAAGTTACTGAACGAACCGCCGGAGAACAAATCAAATAAATCGAAAAGTCCTGTTTCACCGGAAAACATTTCCTGAAGCACGCTTCTGTTGATGTTCGGAACCGGAATGTTTGAACCGATTCTGAATACGACCAGCATAAGAAGCGTGAAAATCATCTTGCTTCTGATTTCCGCAACTTTCCAAGCTTGAGCAATCGTTTTTAACATACCCATACTAAATCACCTCTGCCTTTCCTCCAGCAGCTTCAATCTTTTCTGCGGCAGTCTTGCTGAATTTGTCAGCCTGAACTGTTAATGCAACCTTAAGTTCTCCTTCGCCGAGAATCTTAATTCCGTCTTTCACCTGTTTAACAACTCCTGCTTCTTCAAGCAATGCCTGGTTTACAACGGTTCCTGCTTCAAACTTGTTTAAGTCATCAACATTAACGATTGTATATTCGGTTCCCCAAATGTTTGTGAAACCTCTCTTTGGTAATCTTCTGTATAAAGGCATCTGACCACCTTCGAATCCAAGACGAACACCGCCGCCGGATCTGGATTTCTGGCCGTTCATGCCTCTGCCGCCTGTCGTACCTTGTCCGGTAGCATGACCGCGGCCTCTTCTCTTGCGTTCCTTAGTGGAACCCGGTACTGCTCTTAATTCATGTAATTTCATCTAAGCGCACCTCCTATACTTCTTCAACAGTTACAAGATGGGACACCTTAGCGACTGCGCCGCGAGTCTGCGGTGTGTCTGCTAATTCTACTGAGTGGTGCATCTTTCTGAGTCCTAACGCTTCAACAACTTTTCTCTGTTTAGGGGAAGCGCCAATTGTGCTCTTTGTTAAAGTGATTTTAATCATTTTTGCCATGTCGCATATCCTCCTATCCTAAGATTTCTTCTTTTGTTTTTCCTCTGAGCTTAGCAACTTTTTCTACAGTCATCATACCTTTTAAGCCTTCAAGTGTTGCATAAGCCATGTTTCCTGTATTGTTGGAGCCAATGGATTTCGCTCTTACGTCTTTGATACCTGCAGCTTCAAGAACTGTACGAACAGATGAACCTGCGATAACTCCGGTACCTTGTGCAGCCGGCATGATGAGTACTCTGCCTGCTCCGAAAACGCCTAAGTTTCTGTGAGGTACTGTTGTTCCTACTGTCGGAACATATATTAAATTCTTCTTTGCATCTTCTTCAGCTTTTCTTACAGCTTCAGGAATTTCCTGAGACTTTCCAAGACCAACGCCTACATATCCGTTGCCGTCGCCGACTACCACAGTTACGCTGAATCTCATGTTTCTACCGCCTTTAACAGTCTTTGCTACTCTTCTGATATTAACGATAGTTGACTTTAAATCAAGCTTGGATGCATCAACGATATTACGCATTCCTTTTTTCCTCCTGTTAGAATTTTAATCCTGCTTCACGAGCGCCTGCTGCGAGTTCAGCAACTCTTCCGTGGTATAAGAATCCGCCTCTGTCGAAGCATACTTCTTCGATACCTTTTGCTAATGCTCTCTTTGCAAGGGCTTCACCGACCTTTTTAGCTGCTTCTTTGTTTCCGCCGTAACCAACTTCACCCTTAAGTTCTTTGTCGAGTGAAGATGCGGATACTAAAGTAACTCCGTTTACATCGTCAATAACCTGAGCTGAGATGTTCTTGTTTGATCTGTAAACGCAAAGTCTTGGTCTTTCAGGAGTTCCAAAAAGGTTTTTTCTTACTCTTTCGTGTCTTTTAACACGTTTGTCATTTCTGCTTACTTTTGCCATTTTAATTCACTCCTTTCCCCTTATTTAGCGCCTGCTTTGCCTTCTTTTCTGCGAATAACTTCATCAGCATACTTGATACCTTTGCCCTTGTAAGGTTCCGGTCTTCTCCATGCTCTGACGTTTGCCGCATAATTTCCGACAACAGCCTTATCGATACCCTTTACGATAATCTCTGTAGCAGATGTGCATTCAGTCGTGATTCCTTCAGGGTCCTTTAATTCTACAGGGTGGGAGTATCCAAGGTTCATTACTAAAGTGTCACCCTTCTTTTCGGCTTTGTAACCAACGCCTACGAGCTGGAGCTTCTTTTCGAATCCCTGTGTTACGCCAACAACCATATTGTTGATTAAAGTTCTTGCAAGTCCGTGCTGAGATCTTTCTTCTCTTGCGTCGGATGCTCTGGAAACGAGCACTTTGCCTGCTTCAACTTCAACTTTGATTAACTTACTGATTTGTTCTGATAATTGTCCTTTTGGGCCTTTTACTGTAACTACATTGTTTGCATCTACAGTAACTTCTACGCCGGCAGGAACAACTACAGGTTTCTTACCTATTCTAGACATTTTTTAGTTCCTCCTACCATACATAACAGATTACTTCGCCGCCAACGCCAAGTTTTCTTGCTTCTTTGTCGCTTACGATTCCCTTTGATGTGGAAACGATTGCGATTCCGAGACCTCCGAGTACCTTTGGCACTTCGCCCGCCTTAGCATAAACCTTTAAGCCCGGCTTTGAAATCTTCTTGATTCCTGAAATTACTTTTTCTTTATTAGCACCGTATTTCATTGTAACTTTGATCATACCTTGCTTGTCGTCTTCTATCATTTCGAAATCCGCAATGTAGCCTTCTTCTTTCAAAATTTCCGCAATCGCTTTTTTCATCTTGGATGCAGGAATTTCAACAGTCTCGTGACCTACAGTATTGGCATTTCTGATTCTTGTTAGCATATCCGCTATAGGATCTGTCATTGTCATTACAGTGTTTCTCCTTTCATAATTTTTACCAGCTTGCTTTTCTTACGCCCGGAATTTCTCCTTTATAAGCAAGCTCTCTAAAACAGATACGGCAAATACCATATTTTCTTAATACGGAATGTGGTCTTCCGCAAAGTCTGCATCTGGTATAAGCACGAGTTGAATATTTAGGTTTTCTAGCCTGTTTTACCTTGAGAGATGTCTTTGCCATAATTCCCTCCTATTTCTCAAACGGCATGCCTAAGAGCTCCAGTAATGCAGCTGCTTCTTCGTCTGTTTTAGCCGTTGTTGTAAATACTATGTTCATACCTTTAATTGTATCAACCTTGTCGTAGTTGATTTCAGGGAAGATTAACTGTTCTTTGATACCCATAGAGTAGTTTCCTCTACCGTCGAAAGAGTTCTTGCTAACACCCTTGAAGTCTCTTACTCTTGGAAGAGCGATATTGAAGAATTTATCAGCAAATTCATACATATTGTCTCCTCTTAAAGTAACCTTCGCGCCAACAGGCATGCCCTGTCTTACTTTAAAGTTTGCGATGGATTTTTTAGCCTTTGTGATAACAGGTCTCTGTCCGCTGATTAAAGCGATTTCTTCAACTGCGGATTCCATGATCTTCGCGTTATCCTTTGCTTCGCCAAGACCCATGTTGATTGTGATCTTCGTAAGCTTAGGCACTTCCATTACGTTTTTATACTGGAACTTTTCTTTTAATGCTCCGAAAACTTCATTATTATAAGTTTCTCTTAATCTTGCTGTCAAAATCGTCTCCTCCTTTCTTAGTCGATTACGTTTCCGGTTTTCTTGGAAACTCTTACTTTCTTACCATCTTTGATCTGGTATCCAACTTTGATAACTTCCTTAGCTTTTGTATCATAAAGCATTACGTTGGAAGCATCGATTGGGCTTTCGAAATGCTTGATTTCAGCACCGGCTTTTCTTGTAGCCTTTGCGTGCTTAGTAACAACATTTACGCCTTCTACGACAACTCTGTTTTCCTTTGGCATTGCCTTAAGAACTTTGCCGTGTTTACCTTTATCCTTACCAGTAATAACAATTACTGTATCGTCTTTCTTAATACGCATCCTTACACCTCCTACAGTACTTCCGGTGCCAATGACACGATCTTCATGAAGCCCTTATCTCTAAGTTCTCTTGCAACAGGTCCAAAGATACGAGTTCCAACCGGGTTCTTATCTTCTTTATCTTTAATGATTACTGCAGCGTTCTGGTCAAACTTTACATAGCTTCCATCTGCTCTTCTTGCACCATGCTTAGTTCTAACTACTACAGCCTTCACAACGTCGCCTTTTTTTACAACGCCGCCTGGGGTTGCTTCTTTAACTGCACAAACGATAACGTCTCCAATATTCGCATACTGACGGGAAGTACCGCCTAAGATACGAATGCAAAGAAGTTCTTTTGCACCTGAATTGTCAGCAACTCTTAATCTGGTTTCAGTCTGAATCATGATTTGGTGCCTCCTTTATTTAACCTTTTCAATGATGTTCACAAGTCTCCATCTCTTGTCCTTGGACAGAGGTCTTGTTTCCATAATTCTTACTTTATCGCCGATTTGACATTCATTGTTTTCATCGTGAGCTTTTACCTTCTTAGTTCTCTTTACAGCTTTTCCGTAAAGGGAATGTCTTACGAAGTCTTCGATTGCAACAACTACAGTCTTATCCATCTTGTCAGATACAACAACACCGACTTTAGTTTTTCTTCTATTTCTTTCAACTGCCATAGTACATCCTCCTTCCTACTAAGCTTGTAATTCTTTTTCTCTAAGAATTGTCTTCACTCTAGCGATATTTCTCTTTAATTCTCTCATTTTAACAGGGTTTTCTAACTGTCCTGTAACATGCTGGAATCTTAAGTTGAATAATTCTTTCTTCATATTAGCAAGTTCTGTATTTAATTCAACCGCTGTCATTTCTCTCATTTTCTTTAATTCCATTATGCTTCACCACCCTTTACTGCGTCTTCTTTGATGGCAAATTTGCACTTAACCGGGAGCTTGTGAGCAGCAAGTCTCATAGCTTCTCTTGCTTTCTCTTCAGATACGCCCTCGATTTCGAACATTACTCTACCTGGCTTAACTACTGCTACCCAGTACTCAAGAGCACCTTTACCGGAACCCATACGTACTTCAGCAGGTTTCTTTGTTACCGACTTGTGCGGGAAAATCTTGATATATACTTTACCACCTCTTTTAATCGATCTTGTCATCGCGATACGAGCGGCTTCGATCTGATTAGAAGTGATCCATCCACATTCCTGTGCAACCAATCCGTATGCACCATAAGTAATTGTATTACCTTTGGTTGCAACGCCTTTCATTCTTCCTCTGTGAACTCTTCTGCGTTTAACGCGCTTTGGCATTAACATGGCTTTCGTTCCTCCTTTCTTTGTTCTTATGCTTCAGTTGTTTCTGCTGCTTCTACAGCTACAGCCTGTTCTTCTACTTGCGGCTTAGCGGGAGCTTTCGGAGCTTTTCTTACTCTTGGATTCATAGCCTTAGGTGCTTCACGGCGATCATTTCTGTTTGTTCTTTCACGTCTTTCGCCGGAATTTCTTCTTTCGCGTCTTTCGCCGTCTTTTCTCGGTCTTCTTTCTCTCTTTTCGCGTTTTTCTTCGCGAACAGCACTCTTCAGACCCTTGTCAAGGATTTCACCGTGGTTAATCCAAACTTTAACGCCGATCTTACCGTAAGTAGTATCAGCTTCTGCGAATCCGTAATCGATATCTGCTCTCAAGGTGTGAAGAGGAACGTTACCTTCGCTGTATTTTTCACTTCTTGCGATTTCAGCACCGCCAAGTCTTCCGGAACAAAGTACCTTGATACCCTTGGAACCTGCCTTCATCGTTCTGCCGATAGCCTGCTTCATAGCTCTTCTGAAGGAAACACGTCTTTCGAGTGCCTGAGCAATGCTTTCTGCTGTAAGCTGTGCGTCTAATTCTGCTCTTCTTACTTCTTCGATTGAAATTTCTACTTCTTTGCCTGTCATCTTCTTAATGTCAGCCTTTAATACATCAACGCCGTCTCCGGATCTTCCGATTACCATGCCCGGCTTCGCTGTAAGAACGATAACTCTGATTTTATTTTCTGCTGCTCTTTCAATAAGAACCTTTGAAACTCCGGCAACATATAATTTTTTCTTTACATATTCTCTTACTTTGTTATCTTCTACAAGGTAATCTGCAAAGCTGTTCTTATCTGCATACCATTTGGAATCCCAGTCTTTTATAACGCCCACTCTTAAACCATGTGGACTTACTTTCTGACCCATTCGTGAACCTCCTATTCTTTCTCTCTAAGAGTTACGCCAACATGGCTTGATCTCTTTAAGATGATTGATGCTCTACCTTGTGAACCGGCTCTCCATCTCTTCATGGTCGGGCCCTGGTTAGCATATACTTCTGCGACATATAAATTGTCCGGATTCATATCGAAATTGTTTTCAGCGTTTGCTGCTGCTGATTTAACAACCTTTTCTACGATTTCTGAACCTTTGCCGGGTGTGAACTTTAAAATGTTCAATGCCTCGTTTAAGTCCTTACCTCTTACTAAATCCGTAATCGGTTTAAGCTTGATAGGAGACATTCTAACGTATTTAGCAACTGCTTTTGCTTCCATTTCTCATTATCTCCTTTCTTATTTCTTAACCTTTGATGATTTGTCAGCAGCGTGACCTCTGTAGTTTCTCGTAGGAGCAAATTCTCCAAGTCTGTGTCCTACCATGTCTTCTGTGATGTATACAGGAACATGTTTCTTACCGTCGTGCACTGCGATCGTGTGTCCCACCATCTGTGGGAATATTGTGGATGGTCTTGACCATGTCTTGATAACTTTCTTATCGTTAGCCGCGTTTAGTTCTTCGATAGCCTTCAGCAGCTTAGCGTTTACGAAAGGACCTTTTTTAAGTGATCTGCCCATTATCTTTGCTCCTTCCTATTATTTTTCATTTCTTCTCTTTACGATATATTGATTTGAAGCTTTGTTCTTCTTTCTTGTCTTATATCCAAGTGCAGGCTTACCCCAAGGAGTAACCGGACTCTTACGGCCGACAGGCGCTCTGCCTTCACCACCACCATGTGGGTGATCGTTAGGGTTCATTACGGAGCCTCTTACTGTAGGTCTGATGCCCATGTGTCTCTTTCTGCCTGCTTTACCAATCTGGATATTGGCGTGGTCTCCGTTACCAACTTCGCCGATGGTAGCTCTGCATCTCATGCTGATTTTTCTTACTTCGCCGGAAGGAAGTCTTACCTGTGCGTAATCTCCTTCTTTCGCCATCAGTTGAGCACCGTTTCCTGCGGATCTTGCAAGCTGTCCACCTTTGCCCGGCTTAAGCTCGATGTTGTGGATGATTGTACCAACCGGAATGTTTGCGATTGGAAGCGCGTTTCCGATAACGATGTCAGCTTCCGGTCCGGATACTAACTTCTGACCAACCTGTAATCCCTTAGGAGCAAGGATGTATCTCTTTTCACCGTCCGCATATACGAGAAGTGCGATGTTTGCGCTTCTGTTCGGATCATATTCGATTGTCTTTACTGTTGCCGGAATATCGTCCTTCGTTCTCTTGAAGTCGATGATTCTGTATTTCGGTCTTGTACCGCCGCCCTGATGTCTAACAGTGATTTTACCTCTGTTGTTTCTTCCTGCATGCTTCTTGAGCGTTACAGTCAAGGATTTCTCAGGTGTGGCGGTTGTAATTTCTTCAAATGTAGAAACCGTCATACCTCTAAGACCAGGAGTAGTTGGATTATATTTTCTAATTCCCATTTCTTACATACCTCCTATATTATAGTCCCTGGAAGAATTCGATTTCCTTACTGCCTTCAGTAAGTGTAACGATTGCTTTTTTGTAAGCAGCAGTTCTGCCCACATTTCTTCCCATTCTCTTAACTTTACCGTCATAATTCATAATGTTTACTTTAGCTACTTCAACACCGAAGATTTCTTCAACAGCTAATTTAACCTGAGTCTTGTTGGCGTCTGTTGCAACTTTGAAAGTGTACTTCTTGTCTGCAGCCACGTCCATGGACTGTTCTGAAATAACAGGTGTCAAAATGATATCATATGCTGTTTTCATTAGATGTACACCTCCTCGATTTTCTTAACCGCTTCCTGTGTTACGATGAAGCTTTCGTGGTTTACGATTTCGTAAACGTTCATTGTTCCTACGAGAGCCGTTCTTACTCCCGGGATGTTAGCTGCGGATCTTACAACGTTTTCATCCTTTTCAGCTGTGATGATTAAAGCTTTTTTACCAGCCTTAATGTTTTCGAGCACCTTGATCATTTCTTTTGTCTTCGGTGCCTCAAATTTGAGTTCATCGAGTACGATGATTTCTTTTTCTAATACCTTTGAGGAAAGTGCAGACTTCATTGCAAGTCTTCTTAATTTCTTAGGTAATGTATATCTGTAGTCGCGAGGCTTCGGTGCGAATACAACGCCGCCGCCGATCTGTGACGGGTCTGTTGAGCTGCCTTGTCTGTGGCGACCTGTTCCTTTTTGTCTGAAAGGCTTTCTACCGCCTCCTCTGACTTCGCCTCTTGTCTTAGCAGACTGAGTGCCCTGTCTTTGGTTAGCTAAGTAGTTCTTTACTACTGCATGAACAGCGTTTTCATTTGGAGTGATTCCGAAAATAGCATCGTTTAATTCGATTGTTCCGGCTTCAGCTCCGGCCATGTTAAGCATTGTTACTTTTGCCATTTGTACTTCCTCCTTTCCGAAAGTCTATTATTTGTCCTGACCTTTTACTGCATACTGAACGCGAACCAGTCCGCCTTTGTTTCCCGGAACAGCGCCCTTAACCAGCATAAGGTTTCTTTCTTCGATAACTTTTACTAAAACCACGTTCTGAACGGTAACGGTATCTCTACCCATTCTTCCCGGACCTGCGTTACCCTTGAATACTCTTGAAGGGTAAGTACCTGCTGCAAGCGCGCCTGCAAGTCTCTTATGCTTGGAACCGTGGCTCATAGGTCCTCTGTGGTGTCCATGTCTCTTGATGTTACCCTGAGTTCCCTTACCTTTGGAAGTGCCTGTGATGTCAAGCTTCTTGCCGACTTCGAAATCAGCAACGGTGATTACCTGTCCTACTTCGTAGCTTTCGCCTTCTTCAATTCTGAATTCAGCTAAGTGCTTCTTCGGAGTAACGCCTGCCTTTTCAAAATGGCCTGTCAAAGGTTTGTTTACTCTCTGCGGCTTCTGGTCTTCAAAACCAACCTGTACTGCGTTGTAACCGTCTGTTTCAACAGTCTTAACCTGAGTTACAACTTCAGGGCCTGCTTCGATGACTGTTACCGGAATCACATTTCCTTCTTCATCGAAGATCTGAGTCATGCCCATCTTTTTTCCTAAGATCGTCTTCATATTTTTTCTCCTTTTCTTACATTGGAATCGCGTCGCCTGCAAGCTTCGCTGTTTTCGCGTGCCGCATCTTGCACGCTCACGCGCTCCGCTGCTCCTCCTTTCCCCAAAAAGCTTCGCTTTCCGGGGGCCCCACAGGTTGGGCCACGATTTTGCAGCTGCCGTCTTGCGCGGCGGATTCATACTAAGGGAAGGTCCCTTTCAAATTATTGGTTCGATTTCAACCCTGCTCTTGGATTAGAGTTTGATCTCGATGTCAACACCTGCCGGCAGGTCGAGCTTCGTTAAAGCATCTGTTGTCTTCAGTGTTGCGTTTGTGATGTCGATTAATCTCTTGTGGGTTCTCTGTTCGAACTGCTCTCTGCTGTCCTTGTATTTGTGTACAGCTCTTAAGATCGTTACGACTTCTTTCTCTGTAGGCAGCGGAATCGGACCGGAAACATCTGCGCCTGTCTTTTTCGCTGTTTCAACGATTTTAGCGGCAGACTGGTCTAATAACGCATGGTCATAAGCTTTCAGCTTAATTCTGATTTTTTGTAATTCGCTCATTGTTTTCCTCCTGAAATAAATTTTTGTACTGTTTACGCTATGCTTGTACAAGGGGTTCAAATGCCTTGATTTCAACGCGTACAGCCATCCTTGCTCGTTCGTACACGCGCCCGTGCGTTTCCTACAGTTGCGCACAAAGCAAAAATCAGGCGAATCCCTTCGCCCCCATCAAGTGAGGACAATTCTCCACGGAAATTACCTGATAGCTCAGCAACTTCCCGTTTCATCGCCTTAAGCAAGCTTTTTTAGTATATATCATCTTGTCAAATTTGGCAAGTGTTTTTTTAATTTTTTTCCATGAAATTTCAAAGTTTTTTTCTGGGTAAACTTTAGGGTTTTCAACGCTTGCACGGCGCGCTTTTCTTACACCTATATTCGCGTTTCTTATTTGTGCCATGTTTTGTATTTCAGGGTGTTTAAAGTTCATTGTGGGAACGTGCCGCATCCTGCCGAGGAATTCCCACCAAGTGTCCAAAAAGGGGCTGTCGCATTAACGGAAAATAACCGTTAGGGCACAGCCCCCTTTCTTT
>OLQV01002939.1_pt1 | contig 10669 bp, 15 predicted proteins | sample 1672371 | NCBI WGS metagenome assembly OLQV01 (sample SAMEA3136676, study PRJEB25190) | human gut metagenome
GCAGAGTAAAAGAAACCAGTTCAAAGGGCTTGCCAGATAATAGGCAAACAGTGACACAAAATCCGCACCAAGCCCGATCGTCCACGAGTACATGAGGCTTTCGCCGCTTCTTAATTTATCCACAAACTCTGTAAAAAAAGGACAATATATATATAATGATTCATATCTTTATATTGCATGTAATGATGGAACATTAGGTAATAAATTAAGTCATAGTGAAGGAAGTAAACTATGTGGTGATGTTTATATGCTTAAGTTAGCTGAGTTAGCTAAATTTCAATAAATATGTTATTTGTTATGTTAATATTATACAACTTATATGTGTTCATTGAATATACTAGTAATATATTCATATGAGGAGGAAAGCTTATGCTAAATATTATTGAAATAGTAAGTGAGCTTAATAAAAACACAAATAGTATAAAAGAAAAATATGAAGAGTTACAAAAAGAGTTAGAAGAGAAAAATAATAAAATAAAAGATTTAGAAAGTAAAATCATAGATCAACAAAAAATAATAGATGAACAGAACAATATAATAAATTTTAAAACAAATTGTAATGATTCAGATTGTAATGAAGAAGACGAGAATTTAGGACTATTAGGAGATATTAATAAATTAAGTTGGATTAGTGAAAATGGTGCAGTGTACTCAATTAATAATGGAAATTTAATTATTGAAGGTAAAAATAGATATGCAAATATATATTTATATTATAAAGAAGTAGATGGAAACTATGTTGAAGGTGTAAGAACAAAGTATATATTAAATGTTGAGGGTAATATAGAAAGAGGATGTACTAATGGATATATTTGTAGCAGAAATTATAGAATAATAAATAGTTTTAATAAAGAAATTGAGTTATTTGCAACTTGGAAAAGAACTTTAAAAGTAACATTTATGCTTAATCAAGCAAATTGGGAAGATTCAAAAGTTATAATATCTAAAATTAAATTATCTCTATGATAAAAGAGGTGATATTAATGAATGATTTAATAACTGAAAGATTGAATATATTAAATAAAATAAATAACAATGAAATGACTTTTGAAGCTGCTGCATCAGCTCACTCTACTTGCCCATCTAAAGATGCTGGAGGAGATTTAGGTACTTTCACTAGAGGTCAAATGGTTCCAGAATTTGAAGAAGCTGCATTTACTTTAGAATTAAACACTGTAAGCGAACCAGTTAAGACTCAATTTGGATATCACTTAGTAAAAACAGAATCTAAGAATGAAGCAACAGTAGCTAAATTTGAAGATGTTAAAGAACAAATAATTGGAAACTTAATGCAACAAGCTCAACAAAGCAAATACGCTCAATTAATGAAAGAATTAGAAGCTAAATACCAAGTTAAAAGAGCTTAGTTAATCATTGATAATTAAAGAAGGAGTGCTTAGCACTCCTTTTTATAGTAGTTCTTTATAGCTATATATGTATTTGTCAGCTTTTTCTTTTAATATATTTAAATCTTTTTCAGATGCTTTATCATAAACAGCAGTAACATTCATGCCAGCTAGCTTGGCCCCACCTACAGCAGCTACGATATCTTCGTATACCATACAGTTGACAGGATTAACATTAAGCTTTTCAGCAGCTAGTAGGTATATGTCTGGATTATCTTTACCTTTTCTTACTTCATCTGTAACGGTAATAGAGTCAAATAAGTCATAAATTCCATTGTTTTTTAATGTAGCTTCTAATAATGGTTTTGAATTACTTGTAGCTAAAGCTATTTTAATGCCAGCTTTTTTTAAGCTATGTAAATATTCCATAGCACCTTCTTTTAGAAAAACATTATTAGAATACTCATTATAGGCCATTTCATGCCATTCATCCATTATAGCTTCTACTGAATCATCAATAGAAAAGGTGGTTTTAAAATATTGGGCTACTTGTTTAAAGCTTAAATGAGTTATGTTATCTTTTAAATTTTCAGGAACAGTATATCCTCTTTTTTTCAAGAATTCCATATCTATTCTTTCCCATACCCACATAGAATCCACAAGTGTACCATCTAAATCAAATATTGCAGCTTTTATTGTATCCATATTAAATCTCCTTTATAAAATGCAAAAAAAAAGATAGGTTTTAGCCTATCTTGGTCGGGGTGACAGGGATCGAACCTGCGACCTCATGGTCCCAAACCACGCGCGCTCCCATCTGCGCCACACCCCGTAGTACATTTATTATTATAGTCCACAAAATTATAAGTGTCAACATGTAATTTAAAAATTGTTGAAGAAAATTTTAAAATAGCGTAATATGTTGTTTAAACAGGACAATATATAATAATATATGAAGATTTGGAGGAGAAATACTATGGGAATTGAAAGTATTATAATATTATTTGGAAGTATAGGATTTGTTTTAATGGGTTTTTTTGCCTTATATGTCAGCACTAAAGAAAATAGAACAACAAAAGAGCAAAAACAGTACATAAAAGTTAATGGGCTTCTAAATATAGCAATAGGGGCTATAGGTACTATTATTGGAACAGTATCAATATTTTATAAGGATAGTAGCAGGATAGCAATAATTATTTTCATAATTGCAATTTTTATAACAACAATAATTCAATTATTTATAAGTAAAAAGTATAAGATTAAGTAAAATCAATGAAAATATATGAATAGTAAAAATGAAAAATGACAGAAAAGTGATATTGACGATGCGTTTATAATAGATTTAATCCTTAAATATTAAAAATTACCATTGAATGGGGTTACCATAAATGATATAATGGTAATGAATCACTAAGTAGAGGGGGAAGGTCATAAGACCAATTAAATATGAAGAAAAAAGTATTATCGGCACTATTGACGGCAACATTAATATTTGGTATGGGAATGCCAACTTTTGCAACACCTAATGAAGAAGTGATAGAAAATCAAGCAAGATATGATGAATTGACAAATAAAATAGATGAAACAACAGCGCAAGTATACGCATTAAATGCAGAAATAGAATCCTTAATGGAAACTATAGAAAATAATAAGTCTGAAGTTGAAGAAATTAAAATAGAGGTTGAAAATACTGAAAAGGAAATAGAAACAACTAAAGCAGAAATAGAAAAAAATGAAGAAGTTTTAGGAAAGAGAATTAGAGAGTTTCAAAAGTCTGGTGGACAAGTTAACTATTTAACTCTTTTATTTAGTGCAAAAAGCTTTAATGAATTAATCAGTAAAATTGACTCTACAACAAGAATAGTTAATATTGATAAAGAACTTATATCTGAGTTAGAAGAAAAGAAAGCAAATTTAAATAAAAAAGTAACTGCATTAGAAGAACGAAAAGCAGAAGTAATTAGGCTTACAGAAGAAAACGAAGCAGCACTAGCTGAGTTAAATACTAAGAAGGCAGAGCAAGAAAATGCTATTGAGCAATTAAATGCAGAACAAGAAGAATTTGAAAAGAACTATTTAGCAGTATCAGAAAGAAAATTAGTAGCTTATCAACAATCTGTATTAGAAACATCTAATGATAAGAATGAATTACAATCTGCTATAGATCAATTAACAAGCATAAGAGATAATCAAATAAAAAGTGAAATTGTAAAACAAGAAATATCAGATTCTATATACTATGGAACAATTAAATTAGAAGAAATAATAGAAGCAGAAGAAGCAGCTAAGGTAGAAGCACAACAACAAATTTCATCTCCAAATAGAGGGGAAATTACATTAGGAACTGCATCATCAGCTTATGGAAGTTCTATAGTGAGCTATGCATATAATTTCATAGGAGCTGAATATGTATATGGCGCAGCAGGTCCAGATATATTTGATTGTTCAGGATTTACAAGCTATGTATATGCAAATGCAGCAGGATTAAACATAACAAGAACTACTTATACTCAAATGGAAGTTGGGTCACCTGTATCTTATGATGAATTACAACCAGGTGATTTAGTGTTCACTTATGGTGGAGACCATGTTGGTATCTATGTAGGTGGAGGACAATATATTCACGCACCACAACCAGGTGATAGAGTTAAGGTAGGTAATATAACATCATTCTATTGTGCAAGAAGAGTATTATAATTAGTATTATGGACTAGGAAAGAGCTTTCTAGTCTTTTTATATTTAATTAAGTTTTCTAAAAAGCAGTTTTTGTGTATACTATATAGATATAATATAAGAAAGAATTAAAAGATATAGACACAATTTTGGAGGAACTATAATTTATGGATATAAGTATAAATAAGGATGAGAGAATTGATGATTTAGATTTAAAAGGTCTTAAGATTATACAGAAAGAAAAAGCTTTTAGATTTGGTATAGATGCTGTATTATTATCGGATTTTGCCAATGTTAAATCAAAGCATAGGGTAATAGATTTATGTACTGGTACAGGTATAGTACCTTTCCTTCTTTATGGAAAATATAATCCAAAGGAAGTTTGGGGAATTGAAATTCAAGAAGAAATGGAAGAAATGGCAAGAAGAAGTTCAAAATTAAATGTAACAGAAGATATAGTTAAATTTAAATGTGCTGATTTAAAGGATAAAAACCTTGTAAAAGAGTTAGGAAGGTTTGATGTATTGACGGTAAATCCTCCATATAAGTTAAATAATTCAGGTATAGTAAATCCAAACGATAAGTTAGCAATTGCTAGACATGAAATTCTTTGCAATTTAGAAGATGTAATTGTTGCATCTAGAAGGTTACTTAAAGATAATGGAAGAATGTTTATTGTACATAGACCAGAAAGATTGGCAGATATATTTAGCTTAATGAGAAAATATAATATTGAGCCAAAGAGAGTAAAGATGGTACAGCCTAATGTAAATAAGGAACCTAATATTGTATTAGTGGAAGGTCAGAGAGACGGAGGAGCATTTTTAAAATGGGAAAAGCCTTTATATGTTTATAATGAAGAAGGAAATTTCAGTAGAGAGATAGATGAAATATATGGAAGGGTGAAATAATATGAGTAAAGGTAAATTATATTTAGTACCAACACCAATAGGAAACCTAAAGGACATTACTTTAAGAGCTTTAGAGGTTTTAAAAAGTGTAGATGAAATTGCAGCAGAAGATACAAGGCAAAGTTTAAAGCTTTTAAATCACTTTGAAATTAAAAAGCCACTTTTTAGTTATCATCAGCATAATGAACAAGGAAAAAGTGAGCAAATAATAAATAAATTAGAAGATGGAATAAGTATAGCATTAGTTACTGATGCTGGTACTCCAGGAATATCAGATCCAGGGAGTGTAATAGTAAGTAAATGCATTGAAAACAATATAAATTTTGAGGTTCTTCCAGGAGCAACAGCAATTACAACAGCTCTTGTATACTCAGGACTAGACACAACAAAGTTCGTTTTTAGAGGCTTTATTCCAAGAGAAACTAAAGATAGAAAAATTCTTATTGAGGAAATTAAAGATAAAAAAGAAACATTAATATTTTATGAATCACCACATAGGTTATTGGATACATTAAGTTTTTTAAAGGAGTCTTTAGGTAATAGAAATATTGCTGTATGTAGAGAACTTACAAAGTTACATGAAGATATATTTAGAGGAGCTTTAGAAGATGCATATAATAACTTTTTAGAGAATAAACCAAGAGGAGAATTTGTATTAGTACTGGCAGGAAAAAGCGAAAGTGAAATAAAGGCGGAGCTGGAAGAAGAATTTAGTGCTTTTACAGTGGAAGAGCATCTTAAGGATTTAATAAATAAAGGGATGGATAAGAAAGAAGCAATCAAGACTGTTGCTAAAATGAGAAACATTCCTAAAAAAGAAGTATATAAGATTGCCATAGATTTATAAAATTAAAAAGCTAGTGAAATTCACTAGCTTTTTTATGTACAATTATTTGTTATCTGTCTTTAATTCGTTTAAACAATTTTTGCAGATATTTTTACCTTTGTAGTTAACTACATCTCTAGCATCTCCACAGAATATACAAGCTGGTTCATATTTCTTTAATATAATTTGTTCTCCGTCTACGTATATTTCTAATGCGTCTTTTTCTGCTATATCTAAAGTTCTTCTTAATTCTATTGGAATAACGATTCTTCCTAGTTCGTCTACTCTTCTAACAACTCCAGTTGATTTCATTTATAAATTCCTCCTAAAACAAGTTTCGACATTTTGTAGATTTATCTTACCAAATATGTAATATAAAGTCAATATAATTAATATAAAAAATATTAAATTATAGAAAATAATTGATATTTTTTACTTACTAATAAACTATACTACCATATATTTGAAAAGTCAAGTTTAATTTTCAAAATAAATAGTTAAATTTTTCGTGATTAAAATGACTTGTATACTGAAATAGTAAATGTGTTACATAAATCATTTAAAAATATTAAAAAATAGAATATAAAATAAGAAAATAATGTAAAAATAAATTTATTGCATCTGTATACATAAATTGTAAAAGTTTATTAGTAAAATATCAATAATAAATAAAAAAATCAATAATAAATTGGAAATAAAAAAGAATAATCAAAATATAGATATAAATATTAAAAAGAGTGAAAAAACTTATTAAATAGGTAAATAAACTTGTAATAAGTTTATATTTACTATATAATAGAGATAGTAATATAGAGAAAGATAGGTGAAGATGCGTGATGAAAAAGATGGATATGGATTATATACAGCAAGTAGCGGATCAAATAGAAGATAACATAATGATATCTTACGATGATTTACCTAAGTATGATCTTTTTTTATCTCAAGTTATTGATTTTTTGAATGATAAGTTTATAGATGATAAATACACTAATAACATAGTACAGAACTATATAAAAAGTGAAGTAATAAGTAAGCCGGAAGATGGTAAAAAGAGGGGCTATACAAAGATACATTTAGTTCAGCTAGTATTATTAAGTTATATGAGACCAATACTTACTACTGAAGAGATTAAAAAGGTGTTTAGCTTAGCTTTCAATGAAATTAATGACAGATCAGATGATATAATATCTTGGGAAACTGCTTACAAGATATTTTCAGAGACACAAAGTCAGAGTATAAAAGAAGGAATAGCAGAGGACATTGTAGATGAAGAAAATCTAAATAACATTATAAAAGGCCTTAATTTAAATGAAAAAGATGAAAATAGTATAAGGACTTTCGTAGTGGTTATTTCATTAATAGCTCAAGCTAGTGCTATAAAGAAGCTAGTACAAAAGATAGTAAATGAGTACCATTCATAAAAGACTACATATATATTTATAGTAGTCTTTTTTTCTTAAAAAGGAGATACTAGAAAGAGATTATAAAAAATATAATGTTATTAATAGAATTAATTATTTTTAAGATTTAGGAAGGCAAAGGTTATGGCACAAAAAGTAGTGATAATGGAATCTGTAAGAGGCATAGTGGAATACGTGTTAAAAAGTGGTAGCCTAGATGATAGATTTATGTCCATAAGAAGGGCTATGGAAGGAACTATAGCTCATGGAAGACTTCAAAAAGATAATGAAAATATTTATGAAAATTATCAAAAGGAAGTAAAAAATATCAAGAAAAACAAAGGGAAAGGTGATAATCATGCAGGCAACAAATACTGAAAAAACTTATGCAACAAGAAACATTTTTGGACCAATCATTTTTAAGATGACAGCAGATCCAAAGAAAGACTTTTCAAGAAAACAGATGGAAGAAGAAAAGAAACGTTTTGAAGTAATTGATGACTACATTGAACAGGCATAGCCTATGGAAATCAGAACAGGAAATCCATTTCGTGGAAGAGAAAAAGAAAAACTTGTAAGTTTTCTTAAGGAGCAGGATCTGGAATATGATGAAAATATTACATATTCTATGGTGTTAGAAGAAGATGGGGAGATTATTGGGACGGCATCCTCTCATAATAATGTCAGAAAATGTGTCGCAATCTCCAAGGAACATCAAGGGGAGAACCTGCTTTCCACAATATTTTCCCATCTTGTAACTCATATGTTTGAACAGGGAATCTACCATTATTTTGGATTTACAAAACCAAAAAATAAACGATTATTTGAAGGTGTCGGCCTTTATCCAGTTGCAGAAACTGACCACGTATTACTTCTTGAAAATGAACGAGACGGAATTAAAAAATACATGAAAAAACTTCAGGAAGAAACAAAGATGACCGAAGAAAATGGAATGGAGAACAAGGAGTCAGATGAGATCGGAGCGATCGTTGCGAATTGTAATCCATTTACAAAAGGGCACCGATATCTTGTGGAATATGCAGCGTCAAGATGTAGATATCTCCATTTATTTATTCTATCAGAAGAACAAGAATTTATTTCATCCGATGCAAGATTTCATATGGTTTCTGAAGGGGTAAAGGATTTGAAAAATGTGATCCTGCATCGAACATCGGACTACCTGATCTCTCCAGTCGTTTTCCCAACTTATTTTATGAAAGAAAAAGATCAGGCATTTACGATGAATTGTATGTTAGATATCGAGATTTTTCGTCGGTATATTGCGAAAAATCTCGGGATCACAAAACGTTTTGTGGGAAGTGAACCAAATTGTCAGGTAACAAATGAGTACAACCGATGTTTAAAGGAATACCTTCCACAATCAGGAATCGAAGTAGAAGAAATCAAACGACTTGAAATCGATGATATGCCAGTGAGTGCTTCAGATGTACGACGTGCATATGAAGGAAGTCGAATGGAAGATGTCAAAAGATGGGTTCCAGAAACAACTTATCAATATTTGTCAGAATGTAAAAAATAAATCAAAAATATAAAGAAAGGATGCGGTAGAAAATGGAGCAGGCAGATAGAAAACAGATATGGAACAGTCAGATTTTGCTTTATGAAATGTTAGAGGCAAGAGAGAGCCGATACAAAAAGCAGAAAGAATTGATCCGAGAAGGGAAAGGAACATTAGTCTGTCTGATGCTCAATGTACCGGGTCCAGTAAAAGTAACAGCCCTGACTGATTGGGCATTTGAACAAGGAAAAGAGAGAATTACTTGTCGGCTCAAAGAATCCGGAATTACCATAAAGGAAGAAGAGACCGACTATAAAAAAACAGGATATGAGCTGTACATGATCGTCGATGCCGATGCGGTTTTTGTGAAAAAACAATTAGTCTCTATTGAAGAAGAAAATAAACTCGGTCGTTTATTTGATATTGATGTGATCAGTGTGGATGGCGATAAGATCAGCCGCATGGACATCTGTATGCCGCCAAGAAAATGTCTGCTTTGTGGAAAGACAGGACATGGATGCAGCAGAAACAGAACACACAGCATCGAGGATATGATAGCTCATATCAATCAAATCATAAAAGAAGAGAAAGGGGAAAGAAATCATGCAGATTCAGGGAATACCAGAAGAGAAATTATTTGCGAAGATCGAATTTTGTATCCGCAATGCACTGCTTAAAGAAGTTGGAACAACACCAAAACCGGGATTAGTTGACCTACACGATACCGGTGCACACAAAGATATGGATTATGATACATTTGTCAAAAGTACCTATGCGATCAAACCATATATTCTTAGAATGGCTGTGGAAGGATTTCATTGGAATCATGAATTAAAAGATCTTTTCCCACATATCCGAGAGATTGGAAAACAAGCTGAAAAAGCAATGTTTCAGGCAACAGATGGTGTGAATACACATAAAGGCATCATCTTCACAATGGGGATTTTAGCAACAGCTGCTGGATATGAATTAAAGACAAATGGCCACATTGATGTCATAAAAGTGCTGGATACAGCAAAAGAAATGGTAGAAGATGACATGAATCGTGAGCTGGAAGAAATGGTATACAAAGATCCAGAGACACATGGGGAAGAGATTTATTTCCAGTATGGAGTCAAAGGGATCAGAGAAGAAGCAAGAAGCGGATTTCCAGTGATCCGAAACACTGCATACCTTAAGATGAGAAAATACAGAATCTGCGGATACCCACAGAATCTATCAAATATAGAAGTATTGCTTCATATTATGAAACAGTTAACAGATACGAATGTGTTATCCAGAGGAAATATGGAAGAACTCTGGTGGGTACAAAATACTGCACAGAGTATCGTAAACAGAGGAGGAGCTTTCTCAGAAGCAGGAAAGCGTGCGATCGCAAGAATGAACAGAGACTGTATCCTCAAAAACATCAGTCCAGGAGGAGCTGCAGACATGCTGGCAGCAACCATTTTCCTGTGCCAGATGGAAGAAGAATTTACAAAATACGAAAATTAGGAGGAAAGCAAAATGTGTATAGGTTTTCGAGCTTTTTTAGATTTTGAAAGACCAGATCCAGAACTTGTAGAAAGTTATCGTGGAATTCCAAGTGCAAATATCGGAGACTGTGTCCGAAAAATGACTTGCATGTTTGATGGAATCCGTTCCTTTAATAAGAAACCATTAGTAGGAACTGCGTTTACCGTAAAAGTACCATCTGGAGATAATCTTGTCGCACAGATGGCATTAGATTATGCAAAACCAGGAGACATTATCGTTGTCGATGGCGCAGGATATACAGACAGAGCTTTAGTTGGTGGAATGATGTTAGCATATGCACAGGAAAGAAACTTAGGTGGATTTGTAGTAAATGGAGCCGTCAGAGATTTAGATGACATCAAAAATAGTCCTTTGCCAGTTTTTGCAAAAGCCGTTACACCACTTGGTCCATACAGAGACGGTCCGGGAGAAGTCAACGTACCAGTTGTCTGCGGAGGACAGGTTGTTATGCCTGGAG
>OLQV01002941.1_pt1 | contig 10666 bp, 9 predicted proteins | sample 1672371 | NCBI WGS metagenome assembly OLQV01 (sample SAMEA3136676, study PRJEB25190) | human gut metagenome
ACAGCACAGCATTTTTACTAAATGGCAGAAGATCATTTTGTTCCAAAGCACTAAAACATAAAAAAGCGGACAAAATACCATTTCACTATGTTTCAAGTGAATATATAAGGTAATTTTGTCCACTTCTCCCCTTAAACGCGACAATGCGACGATTTTCCTTTCACCAAGTCTTTTTACTTCCCCTTACATTGATCCTTCCTTGCCAAGAACAGTCTTCACTGTCTTAAACAAGATCTTGATATCAAGTGCAGGTGTCCATTCCTTTATATACTTTGTATCAAGTCTTACGACTTCCTCAAAGTCCGTGATATCACTTCTGCCGCTGACCTGCCACATGCCGGTAATACCTGGCTTGATTGCAAGTCTAGCACGGTGATGGATCTCATACTCAGAAACCTCTCCCGGAAGCGGTGGTCGTGTTCCCACAAGACTCATATCACCTTTAAGTACATTAAAAAACTGTGGGAACTCATCAAGACTCGTTACTCTAATGAAATTACCAATACCAGTTTTCTTTGTTCCATCTGGCAGGATCTTATTTCCGATAACTCGCGGATCGAAATCAAGCTTAAACATCTTTCCGTCTGCTACACGGTTTTGCTTCATCAGCTCAGCTTTTCTTGCTTCTGCATCCATGTACATACTGCGAAACTTATAGATCTTAAACTTCTTTCCATTCTTTCCTATACGCTCCTGAGAGAAGAATATCGGTCCCGGAGAGCTGATATAAATAATCGGAGCTACAAATATGAAAATGATAACTGTAAGCAGACATCCAACAAGTCCGCCTGCAATATCCATTACACGCTTAAATAAAAGCTGTTTTGGTGATGCATAGTTTAAACTGGTTGTAAGCACTGTGTAGGAACCAATCTTTTCCACAAACTGAGGACGATCCTCCACTGCCGCGATCTTTGACAGTCTAAGATGCATCGTTACGCCAGTTTCTTCCAGCTTTTTAATAAGTTCATCTGGATATGGCTTATCATCTGGAACAACGATAAGCACCTCATCTATCCACTGCTGGCACACATACATCGGAGCGTCTTTGCTGTTTGCAATCACATTCACACCGGCAATGCTCTGACCAGCCATATCTTTATCAACAATAACTAAGCCGCTAATTAAGAACTTTCCATAATTATTTAACTTAACTGTCTCAACAACCTCTTTTGCCTCTGCCTTTGTTGTCACAATCAGCAGTGATCTGCGATTTCTATCCCACTTTCCGCTTGCTAATACGCGTTTCCAAGCTAATCTTGTAGTGTAGGATAATATAAAATATAATACAAGAGTAATGCCAAATGTCATTCTTGAGTAAGATTCGCCCTCCTGCATGACAAACAGGTAAGCACTTCCCAAAAGACCAACCGCAGCCACATTTCCAACCGTTGCTATCAGCTCCCTGTAGTGACCTCTCTGAGTTACATGATGCAGCATATCAAGCATAAACATCGTGACAAGATCAGCAAGCTCTAACACAATTGCCATATTGCGATAAACAAGATCATTGTAGGGATTTATACCTAGTCCCTTGATCAGATATGCGAAATAAAACGCTATCTGCAGGCAAATCATATCAATCAGGATAAAATCGGTATGTTTAAACCAACCTTCAGATTCTTTTCTGTACATTTCTTTTTATGCCCTCCCTTATACAGCCGCAGCACCCCCCCCCCGAAATTTTTTTCCATAGGAAGATTCTGCGGCTGTCTTCATCGAAAGTCCGTCATATTTACTATATCGGTTTATACAATATTATCCTACATTTACAAGATCAAGTCAAGTGCCATATTTGTCAAAAGTAAACTTTTTTTGCTGTTCGGTGTCAGTCATTGTCACTAGCTCAAAATTAAAAGACCGCTTCCACCATGCTTTCACACAGCTTCTGCGGTCTTTTTCTTATGTTGTCTTAATCATGCAGCGCATCGTCTTTTCCGACTAAAATCCACACATCATAGAAATCAAATTTCTTCTGGCTGTCTGGTATCTTCACGTTTGTATCGGCATTAGGGTCGGCACTATCAAGTCCTTCCTCACGGTATTCTGCATTTGGGAAAAGGTCATATACACCTTCCGGTGCATTTCCACCTGCTGTCACGTAAACAACAGTGTGATCACTAATCTCTCCCTTATAATCTGCCATTACAACGTTTGTGAAGCCCTTTCCCTGAAGGAAACGCTTCCAGTAAGCAGCAACACCGGCTTTTCCAGTTCCATTTAACACAATAATCCGTGGGTTATCTGCAGAAAACAAATCTGCTTCTGTACTTTTAGCTGACTCCGTTACAATACTTTGTGACTCTGTCTCGCTCGTAGTCTCTGACTCACTTTCCAGATGACTTTCAGTCTCAGATTCAGACTCAATCTCGGTCTGAGTTTCGGTCTGAGCCTCTGGCGTACTGCTTTCTGCCTCGCTTATTGTCTCGCTCTCTGGCTCTGCTGGCACAGTTACCTGCACCACATCCTTCGTTGCCGCTTCCTTACTTTCTAACTCTCTTATGTACTCCTGACGTTCATTTGCCTGTGAACGGGAGTAGTAAAACAGGTAGCCCATACCGCAAAGCAGTACCAGTACAACCAGTACATACAAAAACGCATGCACACCTGAATTATCCTGCTTACGTCGTCTGTTGCCTGCCATCACAAAACTCCTTTGTCAGTCAAATTATTTGCTCTCCTTAGCTGCTGCAGATGTTTCTTCTTCGGTTGCTTCCTCTGTTGCAGCCTCAGATGTCTCAGCCTCGGTTGCTTCCTCAGAAGTTTCCTCTTCCTCGTCTACAACAGTGATATCCTCATCCGGGATAACCTTTGTCATAACAACAAACGGTCCAAGGTTCTCGAAGGTAACAGTGATCTCACCTGTCTTCTCGTCGAACTTATCAAGCTCAAGATACTTCATTTCCTTGGTTTCCTGATCGATGGTCATAAGAGCAAGATCTTCCTCGTCCATACCAACAGTCAGCTCACAAGTAAACTTAACCTGTACGTGTCCATCCATATCGTAGGAAATTGCATCCAGATCCTCGATTGCCAGATCAACAAAGGAAGTCAGTGCCTCGTACTGCTGCGGCAGAATTACGTTATCCTTATTTGTAACCTGCGGCTGTACCTCAAACTCACCCTTTGTAGCGATGGTGAACGGTCCTACATGGTTGAATGTACCAGTGATTGTTCCAGTCTCAGCGTCGAACTCATCCGGCTCGATAAAGGAAACGGTTCCGTCATCTGGGTTTGTGGTGACAAATAAAAGATCTTCTGCATTCATATCCTTCAGTGCATCAATGGTCATGGTCAACTTAAACTCACCAGTCTCTTTGATCTGAAGTGCCTTAGAATCATCAACAAGCATATCTGCCATTGCAAACATTGCCTTGTAATCATTTAAGTTTATCTCAGTACCCTTATTTGTTACAGCAGTCTCTTCCTCTGCATCTTCTGCGTCAGTCTCAGCTTCGCTTACTGCTTCAGTTTCGCTTACTGCCTCAGTTTCAGTCTCAGTTTCTGCTTCTGTCTCAACTTCACTCTCAGACTCAGCTTCTGTCTCAGCCTCAACACCCGCATCTGCCAGTGCTTCCTTTAAATCCTTTACAAAATCAGCAAGGGACTTAGCTGTAGATACGTATGTCTTTTCTTCTCCATCTTTGCTAATATGAATCTCAAATGTACTAAACTTCTCATTGAATGCCTTTACAGCAGTCTCAACATCCTTATTCTCATACTCAACGCGGCCCTGATCTTTAACAACAATGGTCTCACCCTCTGCCAGATCTGGTGCGTCTGCCTGTGCATCGGAAAGCTTCAGCTGCAAGCTGTTGTTTACCTCCATAACAGAAGTCAGTTTCTCTTCATCATTGAAATTCTCAACAACATCTGCTACCTCATTATCCTTATACAGATCTGGGGTAACTTCCTTAATAACGAGCTTTGCGCCATCTTTCAGGTCAAGTGTTCCCTCTTCCACTACTGGATCCTTCGGGCCAGATGTTCCGATACTCGGGGCAGCCATAGCCTGTGCGGTTGGAACAGCAGCCAATGCGATTGCGCAGAAACCTGCAGTCAGTTTTTTCATAGTTTTCTCCTTCCTCACTATTGCTTTATTAACACTAGTGGTACGCCCACTATGGTGGGTTTCAAATTAATAAATTAATTTTTCTTTTCTTCGCCTTTTTATATTTCGCGATAGAAAAGTTTTATTATCAATTCCTGAAGTGCATCCTCATCATAATAAAACTCATCATGAAGCTCACCAAGCTGATCCTCGCCCTCAAGTATATAATAGCTGTCCGGTGTTAGGTTCGTGTTGCTAAATGCATCTGCCAGGGATAGATATTTGTTTTTGGTGATATCGGTCTGCATCCAGTCGCTGCACGCTTCTAAACTGTCCCATACAGACGATGCATCCTCTTTTACCATGGATCCAAACTCATCCATAAAGGACAAGACAAAGCTTTTTTGTCTCTCAATACGTCCCTCATTACTAAAGTCAACAGCCGTATCTCGCTGCTGCACATAGGCGCGGACATTGGATTCATCCAGTGTCACGACATTGCCTGTTGTTAATTCTGGATATTTTGCAGCTAAGTCATCGTTTGGAACCGTAACGGTGACACCGCCAACTAGATCATTTATCATCACAATTGATGTCTGGTTTGATACCATATATCCATCAATCGGAAGATTGTTAAATAAAGTGCTGACAGCTGTCTTTAAATTCTCACAGCTAGCCTCACCGCCATCTCCGTTCGTGTAGGCATAACCAAGGTGCGTCACATAGACACCTAAATCATCGCCATTTCGGCTAAAGCGGTGAACCTCTGTCATCGTATCACGGTTGATCGCGACAACAGACATTTTCTTGCTTACCTCATCAAGCACAATCAGCATAATGCTGTCCGCTCTGGCTTTGTCACCATAGGTGGCTGTCTGTTTTAACTCATCAAATGAGTCTAGACCGGCATAGAGAAGTGTAGTTACACGGTTATTATACTGATATTTTTTACCGTTGTACTCAGTATAACGATATCCGGCACCCACGTCAACTGAATTTGTACCGGTGACGTGATAATTTTTTCGCCTGTTCAGCTGATTTACAACAGATGCGCTGCCAAGTGCGACAGCCACTGCTGCAACTATAATCCCAATCACAAGTGGCTTTTTGTTTCTTCCATGGCGGTGGTGTCTATGGTGCTTGTGATGTCCATGATGTCTCGAAGTGCTATCTATGCGTTGCTTACTGTCCATTATTTTTTGCTCTTCTTTTTCTTATCATTTTGCTCTTCGCCATAGCCATATCCGTAACCATAGCCGTAGCCGTAACCATAACCATAGCCATAGCCGTTTGGATCAGCACCAACCTTATTCAGAACGGCTCCAATAATCTTTACACCGGCATATGTCAGCTGACGCTTCATACGGATCGCCTCTGCGCGCTCAGTCACGCCCTGCTCAAGCACCATAACGGTTCCATCACAGCTCTTTGCCACAATCGCGCCATCGATAACCGCATTGATCGGCGGCGTATCGACAATGACATAGTCATAATTTGCCTTCAAAATTTCCAAAAACTGTTCAAACATCGTATCAGACAACAGTTCACTTGGATTCGGAGCAGCTGCTCCTGTAAATACCATATCCATATTTGGATTATCGGTGCGGTATACTATATTCTCAAGACGGCAGTTTCCACTCAGATACTCGGTAAGACCAACCACCTGCTCATTAATCTGGTAACGGCGCAGTGTCTTAGACTTACGAATATCACAGTCTACGTAGACAACAGCCTTATTCAATGCAGCAAAGCTCTTTGTAAGCTGAATTGCAACAGAGGATTTTCCCTCCTCCTTACTAGCACTGGTAACTGCAATGGCCTGAATGCCTTTTCCACTCAACTGAAGATTTCCTCGAAGGATATTCACAGCCTCCTGTGCTGCATATGGAAGATCCGCAATCTGAGGATAGACAATTTTTAGTCTCGCTTCGTTTAAATTCGGTATGGATTCCATCATTTCTTTTTCTCCTTTCCGAAATTCTTTGCATATGGAACGCTGGCCAGAAGCGGAACACCCAGATAACGTGTGACATCATCCTCTGATTTGATTGTTGTATCCATAAGCATACGCACAATCAATACACCTGCTGCAAGTACAAACAGAAGAATACCGCCTAATGCACAGTACTTCTTCATGCTCGGCTTTACCTCTGCAACTGCATGAATAACAGACTCATCAATTACAGACGGCATACCATTTCCGACGATCTGATTGATCTGCTCCGCACTGATGTTTAACAGAGAGTTTGCAATGTTGCGGCTCATCTGTGGATCAGTTGTCGTAACGCCGATACGAATTACATGGCTGGAGTCTGGGTTTGTTACCGTAACAATCTCGCCAAGCTGCTTATAGTCCATATCTAACTGCTGCTCATCAATTACACGCTCAAGAACGGTACGGCTCTTGATAATGTACGCATAGTCCTCTGTCAATGCGGAGCTTAACTGCAGATCTGAGAAAGACAAGAGCGACTCATTACTTGTAATGTAAAGACTGGCTTCTGCGCGGTATGTTGTCTCAAGCAAAAATGCACAGTATGCGCCGCCTACTACTGCTCCTGCCAAAAGTGCAATGAACAAAAGCTTCCATTTGTGAAGCAAAAGACGTGCAATCTCCATAAGATCAATTACATCTTCTTCCTGTTCCTGCGAGTTGATTCTTTTTTCCATCTCCATAGAGGAAAGTTCTCCTTCTTGCTAAATTCTTAATAAATCGTGACAAATGGACTTTGTCACGTAGTGAGGTCAGCAAAAGATCAATGATCCTCGCTGCCCTGTCCGTAATATGCATTTGCACCATGCTTACGGAAATAGTGCTTGTCGAGCAGATACTGATGAACTCGCTGTGTTCTTGGATTTAATGTCATAGTGTTGTAAGCCATCTCAGCAACCTTATCGAGAACAACTGCATTATATACTGCTCCTGCCGGTGTGCGTCCCCATGCAAATGGTCCGTGATTCTTTACTACTACACCTGGAACTGCCATCGGATCCTTTCCTGCAAAGGTCTCAACGATAACATTACCAGTATTTAGCTCGTATGCTTCCTCGATCTCCTGTGCAGTCAAATCTCTGGTACACGGAATATCACCATAGAAATAATCGGCATGTGTGGTACCAAATGCCGGAATATCAAGTCCTGCCTGTGCGAAGGTAACACCATAAGTAGAATGCGTATGTACAACGCCTCCTGTCTCTGGAAATGCCTTGTATATGACAAGATGTGTCGGTGTGTCTGATGATGGCTTATACTTGCCCTCGACTACATTGCCTTCCATGTCTACTACAACCATATCTTCCCATGTCATAGTCGCATAGTCGACACCGCTTGGCTTAATTACAACAAGACCCTTTTCGCGGTCAATACCGCTGACATTGCCCCAAGTATAAATAACCATACCCTTAGCAACAAGATCCATGTTTGCTTCGTACACTTCTTTTTTCAGCTGTTCTAACATCTTTCTCCTCCTGTCTTCATGCGTCTTTTGGCGTAAATATACAGCTAATTATAATTATGCTACTTTTGGCACATTCTGTCAATATTGCTGAAGTTTTCTGCTCAAAAAAAGATATCCATTCCCTTTGCGCTGTGTCCCTCTAAGGCGAAATGGATATCTCTTTAATTCTCGCATATTGCTAATGTTCTGTCAAGTTAGAAATTGGCTAATTTTCTTACCATAAATCAGCCAGATCATAAATCAGCTTTTCTGTCTTGTCCCATCCTAGGCATGGATCGGTGATGGATTTTCCATAGCAGTGTTCTTCTACCTTCTGACTGCCATCCTCTAAATAACTTTCGATCATGAGTCCCTTTACAAACTTATGAAGATCTGGTGATACGTGGCAGCTGTGCATAACGTCTTTGCTGATTCGAATCTGCTCTTCGTACTGCTTTCCAGAGTTTGAATGGTTTGTATCTACGATTACTCCCATGTTTGGCAGATTTCTCTTTTGATACTGCTCGTAGAGATTTCTGATATCCTCATAGTGATAATTTGGCATGTTGTTTCCAAATTTGTCTACGTAGCCGCGAAGGATTGCATGGGTGTATGGATTGCCGTGGCTTTTTACTTCCCAGCCTCTGTAGAGGAATGTGTGGCTGTTTTGTGCTGCCACGATGGAATTTAACATTACGCTGATGTCACCGCCTGTCGGGTTTTTCATGCCGACAGGAATCTCAAGTCCTGATGCTGTAAGACGATGCTGCTGGTTTTCTACTGAACGTGCACCGACGGCAACATATGAAAGAAGATCTGACAGATAGCGATGGTTTTCAGGATAGAGCATTTCGTCTGCACATGTAAAGCCTGTCTCTTCGATTGCGCGCTTATGCAGCTCGCGGATTGAGATGATGCCCTTTAGCATATCTTCCTTTTTCTCTGGATCTGGCTGATGAAGCATACCCTTATAGCCTGTACCGACTGTACGCGGCTTGTTTGTGTAGATACGCGGGATAATAAAGATCTTATCCTTTACCTTTTCCTGTACTTTTACTAAACGTCCAATATATTCTAATACGGCATCTTCTCTGTCAGCGGAGCATGGTCCGATGACAAGCAACAGCTTATCGTTTTTGCCTTCGAAGATGGCGCGGATCTCTGCGTCTCTTTCTGCTTTGATTTTCTGGATTTTATCGCTGGCAGGAAATTCTTCCTTTAACTCCTTTGGAGTCGGAAGCTTTCTGTAAAATTCCATATTCATAGTGGTGGTCTCCTTTTTGGGTCTGATTGAGTGCTTAATTTTACCTTACACTCTGACCTTACTTTACCTTTTTAGTCTTGCTTTTGCGCGTTGGCGCTTTCAAGTACTAAAGTATAGCACAATTTGGGATGATTGGCAAGCATCTTTTTTAACTATTTTAGTTCTTGTAATTTTATTTCATAAGCTGTTGATTCTATTTTATTTCTGTAACAAATTTTTCAAATAATTCTCATAATCTCTAGCTGACTGCACATGAATACTCTCATAATAGTACTGATTTCCATTTGCATCTTTTTGCCTAAGAAAACGAGATAATGCGCTTTCAACTTTTTTGAATATATTGTCTTTTGAAGTTGGCTTTCCTGCCAAATCTGCCAATGTATCTTCCATATAGTCTATTTCATCCTCATCAATTATGACCCACAAATCAACCAGTACGCGGTCTATATCACTTTGACACATTGGAAGAATCTGCTTTTCCAATGTCATATAGCTGTCTGCCGCCTTCATCTGAAGAGAATTTATCAATCCTATGGTCTCTGTCTCTTGATTTTTAAAGAATAGATTCCAGTAATCATTACAAAATGCATTTGTCTTATCGCATTTAGCTTTTTCCTTGTCCATCGTATTCTTCGTGATTTTCTTTTTAAAACCCGATTTGAATTCGACAAATTGAATATGCTTTTTTGAAAACGCTAATGCATCTGCAGACGTTGGCACACCATTTGATCTTTTTGCGTAAATTTTCTTTGTTATCTTATCAAAATTATACATCTGCCTATCGGATGTTACCAATGCATTCCCATTTTTTTGTTCTTTTGACAGTTCGGTTATGCTCTCCAAATATTGATTCCAGTTTTCATCTGCGTAATTTTTAACATCTTGTGCTGCCATACTTATTCCTCTTCATCTTCCCCATCTGCCTCACTATCTGTATCCTCTTCATCATGATGCATATAATAATTGCGAAGCATTTTGACCTCAGAAAGGTATTTAAGAAAATCTTCATAGATCTTTCCCATATCATCATCCATGCAATTATACTGAACAAACCCATCTTCTAGTATCTCAGTCTGATAAAAGTTGCTCTTCTCTTCCAATTTGTATTTACGCATATAGGCATCTAGTGCTAATACAAAATTGGGGCTATGAGTTGTCAACAATACATTCACGCCAAGTTCTTTCACTAACAGTGCAATTACTTCTGCAAAAGCATTTTGCCACTTTGGATGAAGATGGGCTTCTGGCTCATCCAAAATCAACATTGTAGACTCATCAAGTTCTCCTTTGTCCAACAAAATTTTTATAATAGAGAACATTTTTGATCCAGTTGCTAGGTTTGACACCTGTAATTTCATTCCATTCTGAACATAATAACGGCCTTCTGAGGACAAATCAAAGGTTCCCGGAAGAATCTCATCAATTTTCTTGCGAATGTTTTTTAGTTTGTCGTTTAATATGGTCTGTTCAAAAATTGACTGCTGTTTATTTTGTGTCAATGTCAATCGCAATTTATCATTATGAGATAAAATATGTCCTGAATTAAGAAAACTTTCCTCGCTGTCGAAAGCAAATAACTGATTCAGTTTTTGATCTCTCTCTAAATTATCTAAAATAAATGGATCATCCACCAAATACACTTTCTTGTATTGGCCAGCCATAAATTTATTGTTATTTTCATCTACCAGATTATTATTTTCAATCGTAAGAGAAAAATAAACTTTATCTCCATCTGTCAGTGAAATGATAGATGAACCGTTCTGCCCTCTAACCGGCTGAATCTGTCCCGCAAATTCTTTTCGAAGCGTTTGATTGATACTTTCTTTTGTATAAACAATTTGCTGAGGGTCTCTTTTTATGGTTTCGAGAAGTTTAGTTAAGTTTAGAAATGCAGTATCAAATTGTGACCAAAAT
>OLQV01002943.1_pt1 | contig 10658 bp, 10 predicted proteins | sample 1672371 | NCBI WGS metagenome assembly OLQV01 (sample SAMEA3136676, study PRJEB25190) | human gut metagenome
CAACCTCATCATCCTTCTGGTCAGCGCCGCAATGGCGCTGGCCAAGGGCAAGAGCCTGCGGGCAAAGCCTGCCTAGCTGATTCAGGCCCTGGCCATGGGTGTGGTGGGTATGCTGATTACCTCCTTCCTGCTGAACACCTCCTTGGTGTACCTGCCCGTGGGCATGACCATCATGCTCAATTTCCTGTACCCCACGGTGGTGTGCGTGGTGATGGGCACTGTGTTCCGCCAGGGCTTCTCCAAGCTCCAGGTGGTGGCCATTGTCTGCTCCATTGTGGGGTGTTGATTCCGTTCCTGCTGCGGCAAAAGCAGCTCGATCTGCTCCTGCACACTGTGGAGCCGCTTTTCGTCGCCATATGTGAGCGTCGCGTCATCTGTCAACGCGAATTCGCACGCATTCCGGATCACACCAAGCTCCTTGTCCGAAAAAAGGCGCTGTTCGTTTATCAAGCCTGCACGGGCAGCAAAATCCAGCTTCGCGGCTTCGTAATTCTCCATGAAGTAGTGACCGGCGTGGACGCCCTGTCGGTCGAAGTCCCATTCCCATGTCACAAACTGGACGCCTCGCTCGGTGGGGTGGCCCGCCAGCACCGCGTCACCGAAGTCAGCGAGAACACGGTAGTCGCCGGCGAGACCGCTGGCTTTGAGCCGCGGCGCGGTTTCCAGAATCGCCATGTATTCCGAAGTCATTTTAGCGGTGTCGATCACGGTTCGCAGCGCATCCTGCGCCCGAATACTGTCCACGTTCTCCTGCCGGTACAGCACGCTGCCCTTGCCGGAAACGCGGCAGAGGCGCCCTTTTTCCCAGCAGACGGGCAGGTGGTGATCCTCAATTGGCTCCACCGTGAAACCGTTCTGCCGCAGCCTGATGGCGGTTTCTTCAAGGAAACGGAGCTGCGTGGTTTCGTTCTGATCGTTCATTGTGAAGTCCTCCTCGTAAGCAAAAAATAAGCCGGAGCATCCTAAAAATGCTCCGGCCGGTTGACGGATTAAGTTGTGAAATGAAAAAGGGCGCCTATTTGATGGCTTCGACGAAACCAACAAACAGACGCCTGAAAGATCGTATGAAATTTTGAGGAAAAATCGCTCTATTCTGCGCCCGCAAAAAGGGCGCTTCTCAGGATTTTACCTTTGAATCTGTGAAAGGGGGAGTTCGAATCTCCCCAGTTACCAAAATAACGCGAAAATATCTTTTTTCCTGAGTGCAAAATTTGAAATAAAAAAAGGCGGCAACCCTTTGGTATTCTAAGCGTTGCGCTTAAAATATCCAAATTGTTGCCACCTTATGGTGGAGGCGGCGGGAGTCGAACCCGCGTCCGAAAGCACTTTAACAGGACTTTCTCCGGGCGCAGTCAGGATTTAAACATTCCCTCCGCGCAAGGACACCTGACGGACCTTACACTTTGGTAGAGTCATGATGCGTGGGCAGGTCAACTCTTTCCCGCCTCACGGACGCCACGTTTACGACGCCTTCCCCGGTCCGTGGCCTCTCCGGTTCAGACGGCCGCCTACTTAGGCAGCGAGAGCAACTTCGTTGTTGTTCTTTAATTTATAAGTTACCCGTTTTATAGAGGCCAGGCGCCTCTGCCCGCTTATCCTGCCTCCACACCCCCGTCGAAACCGGTACGCCCCCGTGTGAGCGGCGTACGACAAGTGCGCCGCGAATACGGGAAACCCGTCAGGTATGCGAAAGCAAAAGGAAATGAAATTACATCTTCTCCGGCTCGGGATAGTCAACGCCCTGCGTATCCACGCGGATGGTCTTGATGACCTGTGGCTTTTTCGGCATGTCGTTGTACATGTTGCGGTTCACGCGGGAGATATCCACAGCGGCCTGCGCATTCTCGGTGATCTTACCAAACGCCGCATACTGACCGTCAAGGTGCGGCGCGTCGGCCACCATGATGAAAAACTGGCTGCCCGCGCTGTCGGGGATCATCGTGCGCGCCATCGAGAGAACGCCCAGCGTGTGCTTAAGATCGTTCTTGAAGCCGTTGGCGGAAAATTCACCCTTGATCTCGTAGCCGGGGCCGCCCGTGCCGTTGCCGTCCGGGTCGCCGCCCTGGATCATAAAGCCGGGGATGACGCGGTGGAACACCACGCCGTCGTAAAAACCGGAGTTTGCCAGCGCGATGAAGTTGTTGACGGTGTTGGGCGCGATCTCTGGATAGAGTTCGCCGCTCATCACCGCGCCGCTTTCCATTTCGATGGTCACGATCGGATTTGCCATAATTTCTCTCCTTATCTCCGCGCTTTCATCGCGCGGTCGATCTCGCGCTTGGCGTCACGCTTGGCGGCGTCCTCGCGCTTGTCGTAGTTTTTCTTACCCTTGCACACACCGACTTCGACCTTCACGCGCGCGTCCTTGAAGTAAACGCTCAGCGGGATCAGCGCGTAGCCGTCCTGCTTGATGAGCGAATAGAGCTTGCCTATCTCGCGCTTGTGCAGAAGGAGCTTCTTCGGCCGGTCGGGGTCATGGTTGAAGATATTGCCCTTGTCGTAGGGCGAAATGTGCATCGACAGCACGTTCGCCTCGCCGTTTTTGACGATGACATAGCTGTCTTTCAGATTGAGCGTGCCGGCGCGGATGGACTTGACCTCCGTGCCCTTGAGCTCGATGCCCGCCTCGTAGCGGTCTTCGACAAAATAGTCGTGGAACGCCTTGCGGTTCTGCGCCGCGATTTTTATTCCCTTTTTCTCCGCCACGGCACATCGCCTCCTCTGCGCTTGCATGATAGTGTAGCATACTTTTTCGCCCAGCACAAGGGCTGTCACAAAAACGTAACAATTCGAAAAAACGCCGCATTCCGCTCTATTCTGCCCATCCGCTTTAATTTATAGTAGAATTCCGCCCGCCGCCGTGCTATAATTTTAGTATCTATCCCATGCTTTGGCGGCGATCCGCCGCACTCAGGAGGCAGTTTTATCATGGATCTGACCGAACGCCAGCTTTCCCGCGAGACGATCTACGAGGGAAAAATTCTGCATATCTACCGCGACGACGTGCTCCTGCCGAACGGCAGAACGAGCGTGCGCGAGGTCGCCGACCACCCCGGCGGCGTCGCCATCGTCGCTCTTGACGAAAACGACAACGTGCTCACCGTAAAGCAGTATCGCTATGTCTTCTCCCGTGTGCTTGAGGAAATTCCCGCAGGGAAACTGGAGCGTGGCGAGGACCCCGATGAGGCCGCGCTGCGTGAGCTGAAGGAGGAAACGGGCGCAACGCCGAAGCGCATGACGAATCTCGGCAAGCTCCTCGTCTCCCCCGGCTGCTACAGCGAAGTGCTGCACCTTTATCTTGCCGAGGGGCTGAGCTTCGGCGAGCAAAATCCCGACGAGGACGAGTTTTTAGAGCTTTACCGCACGCCGTTTTCCGACATGCTCGCGCGCGTGATGCGCGGCGAGATTGAAGATGCGAAGACCGTCTGCGGTATCCTCAAGGTCCACGCCCTGCGCACAGCGCAAAAAGAGAGACAGGAGAAAGAAAACTGATGGAACAGAAGAAGACCGTCCTCATTGTCGAGGACGAGAAAAACATCGTCGATATCATCCGCTTCAACCTCCAGCGTACGGGCTATAACACGCTCGAGGCCTACGACGGTGAGGCGGGCCTTGCCATGGCGCGTGAGAAAAAGCCCGACCTCATTCTTCTCGACGTGATGATGCCCAAAATGATGGGCTTTGACGTCTGCCGCGCGCTGCGCGCCGAGGGCGACAACGTGCCCGTCATCATCCTGACCGCGCGCGAAGAGGAGGAGGACAAGATCTTGGGCCTTGAGATCGGCGCGGACGACTACATCACCAAGCCCTTTTCCATGCGCGAGCTGCTCGCGCGCGTCAAGGCGAACATCCGCCGCACAACGATGCTCTCCGCTCCCGCGGCGGAGGACAACGCCATGAGCGCCGGCGGCGGCATCACCATCAACACCGACAGCTTTCAGGTGCGCAAAAACGGCGTGCCCATCGACCTCACGCAGCGTGAGTATGAGCTTTTGACGTTCCTCGCGAGCCACCCCGGCAAGGTCTTCTCCCGCGTCGACCTGATGGAGCAGGTCTGGAACTATGGCTACGTCGGCGACGACGCGCGCACGGTGGACGTCACCGTCCGCCGCCTGCGCGAAAAGATCGAGGACAACCCCGCCGCGCCAGCCTACATCCTCACGCGCCGCGGCGTGGGCTATTATTTCTCCGCGCAGGCGTAAGTTGCGCGCACTTTCCTGGGAAAGGAGTCTCCTGCTATGTTCCGCAGTCTGCACATGAAGCTCGTGATGATCATGCTGCTGCTCGTCACCTCGTTGATGGCGGTGGTGGGCGCGTTTTTGATGACCAGCGTCACGAACTTCTATATTGACGATTTTTACGAGCAGATGAGCGAGGTGTTCGGCGAGTCCAACGCCGCGTTCGTGAGCTCACTGCGCGAAGAGGCCGCGCAGGAGGACGGCGCCGCGCGCCTGCAAACGATGCTCGAGGCCTACTCCGGCACACTGAGCATTGACTCGCGCAACCGCAACTACTATGTTCTCGACGGCCGCAGCGGCGAAGTGCTTGCTTCGAGCAACGAGGACGGCCAGCTGCTTGAGCAGACGGAAAATATCCTCACCGCGCGCAACGGCGAGGTCGGCGACCACAGCGACCTTGCCGCAAGCTATATGGATGTCGCCATCCCGATCTCCGGCGGCGACAACAGCTTCATCATCTACATCCGCGACAGTCGCACCACGGTCTCGTCGCTGAACTCTGAGCTGCTGTTCATCATTCTGCAAGCACTGCTCGTCGGTCTTCTCGTCTCGGTGCTTTTGTCGTTCCTGCTCGCCAAGACCATGATCGACCCCATTGAAAAACTGACCGAGGGCGCCGAGCGCATCGCGACCGGCGACTTTGACGAGACGCTTGCTGTCGAATCGACGGACGAGATCGGCGTTCTGACCACCACATTCAACGACATGGCGTCCGTGCTCCACTCCACGCTCGAAGCCGTGGAGAACGAGCGCAACAAGCTCGACACTCTGTTTCTCCACATGAGCGATGGCGTCGTCGCCTACGACGGCAGCGGCAAGCTCATCCACTGCAACCCCGCCGCGTGCGAGCTCTTAGGCCGCACGGCGGACGAGTGCGTGTACAGCGAGCTGTTTGAATCCATCTGCCCGTTTTCCCATGTCATCACCATGCAGCGCAGCGACTATGTTGAGGGCGAGCTCACTGTCGGCGAGCGCAGCGTGGAGCTCTACTTCGCTCCCTTCTCCGATGAGGAGAGCGGCGGCGTTCTCATCGTGCTGCACGATGTGACCGAGCACCGCAAGACCGAGGAGCGCCGCAAGGAATTTGTCGCCAATGTCTCCCACGAGCTCCGCACGCCGCTCACAAATGTCCGCTCCTATGCCGAGACCATCCGCGAGGCGGGCGACGATCTGAGCCGCGAGACGGAAAACGACTTCCTCGATGTCGTCATCAGCGAAACAGACCGCATGACCCACATCGTGCAGGACCTTCTGACGCTCTCGCGCCTCGACTCCGGCCGCAGCGAGATGAATATGGCGCGCTTCCCGTTCTCCGCCGCCATCGACTCCGTGCTCCGCTCGACGGAGCTTGAGGCCCGTCGCCACAAGCACGAGCTCACGCACGACTATACCGAAAATCTCCCGCTCATCATGGGCGATCGCGGCCGCATCGAGCAGGTCATGCTCAACGTCCTCAGCAATGCCGTCAAGTACACGCCCGACGGCGGCCACATCCGTGTCACCGCGGGCAGCGAGGGCGAAACTGTCTGGATGGAGGTCGCGGACGACGGCATCGGCATTCCCGAGGCTGACCGCAGCCGCATTTTCGAGCGCTTCTACCGCGTCGACAAGGCAAGATCGCGCGAATCCGGCGGCACAGGCCTCGGCCTTTCCATCGCGACGGAGATCGTCCAGCGTCACCACGGCTCGCTCACCCTCGTTGACCGCCCCGGCCCCGGCACGACCGTCCGCTTAGAGCTGCCCATCACCCAGCCCATCGGCGGGGAGGATTCCCATGAATAAGAACGCCACGCTCATGAGCCATCTGCAAAACGCCGCGATCGCCGTTTTGACCGTTACCGCCGTGCTGCTTCTGATCCAGACGCCGCTTGTCGGCGACCTTGCGGGCAAGACGCCCTACGAGCTCGCGCAGGACTGGCTCGCGGGCGACACCTCGACCGATACCGCCGTCACCACCGATCTGACCGAGCTCGCGCTCCCCGTGCGCGTGGTGTTCACGAACGAATACGCCCGCTACGGGCTCAGCGCCATCACGACGCTTGACACAGATTTTGAGCTTGCCGGCGCGTTTTTCGGCGAGGCGCTTGGCTCTGCTACCACTTATGAAGCGTGCAGCGGTGAAAAGCTGCTCACCGCACTGCACGCGAGCAGCATCTACCTCGATCTGGAGGCCCCCACGCCGCTCGAAGTGCTCAGCCGCATTCTCGGCGTCAACGACGCGCCGGAGTCCTCGCTCCTGCGCGTCACGCGGCTTGTGCTCTGCCCCGCGGAAAACGGCGCAACGCTCTACTTACAGGACGCCAATCAGGGCTTTTTTGTCAGCCGGACGGCGATAAGCAGCGCGACACTGCGCGAAGCGCTCGCCTCGCTCGATGGCAACGGCACAGATTTTGCGTTCTCGCTCTCCGGCGAGTTCTCTCAGCTCTCGCCCTACACGCTCATTTTCAGCGAACCGCCGCAGCGCTACACGCTCTCGGCGGGCAATGCTCTCACCGATCAGGCGACATTTCTGCGCCTTGCGGAGTTCAACCCCCACACGGAAAGCGGCTACACCGACTCCTCCGGCAACACCATCATCAAAGAGGTCTACGGCACGCTGCGCCTTGAACCCGACGGCAGCGTCTTTTATCAGGGCGCGGACGAGGCAGAGGCAGGCTCGCTCTACTATGTCTCCGCCGCCTCGACCGGCAAGCCCACGATGCTCGAAGCCGTCGCGGGCGCGCAGCGCCTCGCCTTCACGCTGCTTCGCGACGTAAGCGGCGACGCCGAGCTCTATCTCAGCGAGATCGACAGCAGCAACAACAAGCGCTTCACCGTGAGCTTCGACTACGCGGTCGGCGGTACGCCGCTGCGCTTTTCCGACGGCAGCCACGCCGCTACGGTCACGATCGAAGACCAGACCATCACGGAATTTTCCCTCCACTGCCGCAGCTATACGCTCAGCGATTCGCCCGCACTGCTGCTGCCCATCCGGCAGGCCGCGGCCATCGCGGACAGCAAATATTTGAGCGCCGAGCTGCACGTCTGCTACGACGAGCACGGCGCGGACACCGTCGGCGTCGGCTGGTTTGCCGACTGATCTTTCCGGAAAGGACGCCCGAACATGAAAACCTCGCGGCTCAAAAATATCGTCATCGTCATTTTGCTGCTCGTCAACGTGTTTCTGCTCTTCCTGCTGCTCAGCCGCCGCGCCGAGGAGCGCGACTCGAACGAGCGCCGCGTCGAGCAGCTCTGCACGCTTTTTGAAAAAAACGGCGTCGCCTTTGACCGCGCGCTGCTGCCCGATGAGGAAACGCACCTCTCCCTCTCGCTTGAGCGTGACGCCTCGCGCGAAGAGGCTTTCGCCTCCGCCCTGCTCGGCACTGCCGAGAGCAGCGATTCCGGCGGCGGTGTGAGCCGCTTCACCGGCGAATACGGCTCGTGCTCCATCCGCTCCGGCGGCACGGCCGACGCGCTTCTCTCCCGACCGGTCGACGATCCCGAGAGCTTTAGCAAACAGCTTTTCAAAACGTTTGGCTACACTTTTCTCACCTCCCAGCTCACGGATGGCAGCGGCAGCGTCACGGGCATGCGCAGCGAAAAGGGCCGTCTCATCTTCAACGCCTCGCTGACGCTCACGTTTTCCGACAGCTCGCTCACCGGCGTTTCCGGTACCTTTCTGCCCGCGCTCAACGAGGGCCGCCGCACAGACGGCCTCGACGCGGTCGACGCGCTTGTGCATTTTCTGGACTATTGCAGCGTTTCGGGCGTCGTATGTACCGAGGTCCGCGCGCTGGACGAAGGGTATCTTCTCCAGACGTCGTCTGCCTCGCCGCTGCGGCTGCAAGGCGTGTGGCGCATCTCCACGGATGTCAGCAGTTATTATGTGAACTGCAAGACCGGCGAGATCACACGAGAATGAAATTTTTCTTGCAGCATTTCTATTTTCTTACTGTGCAGCATTGCTTTTTCTGTTTTTTTTGGTATACTGTTGATGTATTATGTGAATACCATGAGCAGGCGGTTTTCCCCTGCTGTTTTTACGATAAGGAAAAGAAGTCTCACCGTCTCTTATTAAGGAGTTACTATGACGAAATACATCGTGCAGGGCGGTCATCCGCTCTTTGGTGAAGTGCACATCAGCGGCGCGAAGAACGCCGCGGTCGCTATCATTCCCGCCGCCCTTCTGGTCGACGGCGTCTGCCGCATCGAAAATATTCCCCAGATCTCCGACGTGACCGCGCTGCTCAAAATTTTAGAGCAGCTCGGCGCGAATGTCCGTTTCCTCAATCGCAGCGATGTTGAGATCGACTGCCGCCATATTGCCACCACGCAGGTCTCGCAGGAGCTCGCGCACAAGATCCGCGCCTCCTACTACCTCATCGGCGCGCTGCTCGGCCGCTTCGGCGAGGCCGAGGTCTCGATGCCCGGTGGCTGCAACTTCGGCGGCGTGCGCCCCATCGACCAGCACGTCAAGGGCTTCGCCGCCATGGGTGCCGAGGTGCGCGAGGGCGACTTCATCTGCGCCAAGGCAAGCGGCGACCGCATGAAGGGCGCGAACGTCTACCTCGACGTGGTCTCCGTCGGTGCGACGATGAACATTATGATGGCCGCGGCGCTCGCCGACGGCACCACCGTCATCGAAAACGCTGCCAAGGAGCCGCATATCGTCGACCTTGCCAACTTCTTAAACTCCATGGGCGCGAACATCAAGGGCGCCGGCACCGACACCATCCGCATTTTCGGCGTGGACAAGCTCCACGGCGGCACGTATGCCATTATCCCCGACCAGATCGAGGCGGGCACCTACATGGCGGCTGTCGCCGCCTGCGGCGGACAAGTCCTCGTGCGCGGCATCATCCCCAAGCACATGGACTGCATCACCGCCAAGCTCCAGGAGATGGGCGTGCAGGTCGAGGAGCAGGACGACACGCTGCTCGTGCGCCGCTCGGGCAAGCTTCGCCGCACCAACGTCAAGACGCTGCCCTATCCCGGCTTCCCGACCGATATGCAGCCACAGATCACCGTTGCCCTCTGCCTTGCCGAGGGGACGAGCATGGTCACCGAGGGCGTGTGGGACAACCGTTACCGCTACGTCGGCGAACTGACGCGCATGGGCGCGCAGATCCGCGTCGAGGGCCGCAGCGCCGTCATCGAAGGCGTCGACCACCTGACCGCTGCGAGCGTGCAGGCCTACGATCTCCGCGCGGGCGCCGCCATGGTCATCGCCGCGCTGGCCGCTGAGGGCACGAGCGAGGTCTCGAACGTCCACTATATCGAGCGCGGCTATGAGGATATCATCGGCAAGCTCCGCAACCTCGGCGCGCAGATCGACAGCGTCGAGTGCGACGAGACCGTTGAGACCCGCCAGATCGGCTGATTCAATCAAAAAAGCGCCTTGCCGCGGCAAGGCGCTTTTCTTTTGGAAAGGATATTATGTATACCGATATCTACACCGCTTCCCTGCCGCCGGAGCTCCTCGCCATGGCCGAAACGCCCGTGATGCAGCGGCTTTTGCGCGTCGGCATGCACTGCGGCTGCGAATACACAGTCTATCCCATCTACCGCGACGCCGTTGCGCCGTATTCGCGCTATACGCATTCGCTCGGCACAGCGGCCATCGTCTGGCACTTCACGCATGACTTGAAGCAATCTGTCGCGGGACTACTGCATGACATTGCGACGCCCGCATTCGCCCACGTGGTCGACTTTCTAAACGGTGACCACATGCGGCAGGAATCGACCGAAAGCCGCACACGCATGATGATCGCCTCGTCGCTGGAACTCATGGCGCTGCTCGATAAAAGCGGCCTGACGCTCGACGATGTGGACGACTACCACCGCTATCCCATCGCCGACAACGATTCGCCCCGCCTCTCCGCCGACCGACTCGAATATACGCTCGGCAACGCGCATCTTGTCTTCCACTGTCCAAAAGCAGAGCTGAAACGCATTTTTGACGACATCTTTGTCGGCAAAAACGAGGAAAACGTCGATGAGCTCTGCTTTGCGCACGCGGAGATTGCCGACATCTTTACCCAGCTCTCGCTGCGGCAGTCGGAGTGGTTCGTCTCCGATGACGACCGCTTCAGCATGCAGGCATTGGCCGATCTCCTGCGCGAGGCACAGCAGCGCAGTGTGCTGACGGTGGATGATCTCTACCTCGACGAACCTCATGTCATCGCCCTGCTCCGCTCCGATCCGGTCCTCGCCACGCACTGGCAGGACTATCGCCGCATCACCGGCACACAGTCCGGCGCAGAAAAGCCGGAGGGTACTTACGCCGTCAAGGTCGGCGCCAAAAAACGCAGCATCGACCCGCTGGTGCAGACAAGCGACGGCCTTCGGCGCTTCACCACAGTCAATGCGGACTATGCATCAAAGCTCGCCGCCTTCCGTGCGGATGATTTTGACCGCTGGGTCTGGGCCAAATATGAATAA
>OLQV01002948.1_pt1 | contig 10649 bp, 8 predicted proteins | sample 1672371 | NCBI WGS metagenome assembly OLQV01 (sample SAMEA3136676, study PRJEB25190) | human gut metagenome
ACCGGAGGTGTAAATACAGTAGCAAAGATCATGTTCCTTAATCCTGGTATCCGGGTTTCCGGCATTTGGATTTTCCAGCAGTTCTTCAAGCAGAAGCACCGTACAGGAAAGCCTGGAAAACAGCTCCTGGCGCTCCTTCTGGATCTCCTTTGTGGTGATAATAAAGGGAACTCCTGCATCTTCAAAAATGAACTGCACACGGTCATCGGGATAATCCGGGGCTGCGACAGCAAATGCACCACCAGCCTTCAAAATACCCTGACGGACTGCGTAAAAGTCACAGCAGCGCTCCAGTACCACACCTACGATTTTTTCACAGCCAACGCCTTTTTCAATAAGAGAATTCGCAATTCTGTTTGCTCTTTCATTCAGCTGTGCGTAGGTAAAGCTTTCCTTGCTGGAAGCTACAGCACATTTGTCAGGATGAAGCCGCACCTGCTCTTCAAACAGCTTTGTCACAGGCTGAAATTCAAAAACAAAATTGCTCTTTTCGTTAATGTCAGACATTTCCTGCACCTCCTAAAATGATATTATAGTATTATTCATATCAATTGCGCGGATATAATCCATTGATTTTGAAATCTTTTTCACCAGCTCAATTCCATGGATATCAAACTCCTCATGGTCATAGCTGTATTCCAACGGATTAAAATTCACTCCGTTGTCTCTTATCCTTAACTGGCAAATGTCATCCTCCAGGCAAAGATTGATGTCGATCCAGTTGGAAGTTTTTCCACCAAATTTAATGATATTCACAGTCATTTCTTCTGCACACACGGCAGCAAGATTGGCTCTGTTTCCGGATACACCGTTTTCCTTGCAGAACTCCAGGATTTTTCTGTTAACCGCGCCAGCTTCTTCCATGGTGCTCTTAATGGAAAAATCAAAATTGATTCCGGGATTTTGGTCCGGAACAATATAAAAAGTAGAATTTTTGTGTTTGATCTTTCGGAAAATCCAGGCTGCGATCAGGGTTATGATCTCTGTGGCAACAAATGCAGCACCAATTCCATTTGTACCGATTCCATCAATCTGTTTCCAGATAGAAATTCCTATAAATGTTGCAGGAAGAACTGCCACTGCGTTTTCAAGGAAGGTAACAAAGCTTGCAATTGCAGTCTCTTCAATAGATTCATAATAGCTTACGGTAAATTTATTCCAGAGATAAGGCACTACACACAAAGCAAAAATACGTAGTGCATGAACCATCTCCCGTCCCAACTCTCCGCCGCCTCCGAACATAATGGTGATCTGTTCTGTAAACAGCATGATCAGAACGAATATGACTGCCAGCACGATGTAGCTGTATTTCAGCATTTTTTTGCACAGGACACGGATTCCCACATAGTCTTTTTCTCCAAAAAGAATTCCTGCAACATTAGGAATTACGCCAATGATTCCGCCTGTAAGCATTTCCACGATCAGCAAAACATTGTCGCAGACCGTAAATACTGCCATTCCGTCTTCCCCGATCTGATTCATAATGATGGTGTTCAGGCCAAGGGCTTTTACAAAATTGGTTGCCATGAAAACAAGCATGGGCACACCTGTAATCACTGCTTCCTTCACGATTCCGAAATCCTTTGCATTCAGCCGCACGAAACTGATATTCCTCTTATCTGAGCGAATATAGAAAAGGAAAACCACCATGGCAAAAAGAAAGCCAAGTACCGTTGATAAGGATGCACCTGTAACTCCAAGTGGTGTAAATCTAAGAAATATGTAATCCAGCACAAGATTTATCACATTGGCTGCGATCAGATAAACAGAAGCAAGCTCCGGATGGTTTTCCACCCCAAGGTAGTTTACCATCATCAGACCAATTCCGATTACCGGTGCACCTAACATGCTGATGCGGATATAGTCTCTTGTATAAGTTGTCAAAACTCCGTCTCCGGATACCAGAAATCTGGCAATAGGTCCTGCAGCAGGAAATGCAATAAGAGAAAACAGCAGTCCCACCACGAGTGTGACAATAAAAGTGGCCGAAAACAATCTCGAAGCCCCTTCTTTGTCACGTTTACCAAGCATATTTCCTGCGGCTATGGAACCTCCCACACCCAGACAGTAACCGGTAAGCTGAACTATCGTTTCAACCGGAAGACTCATTGTGACTGCGGACATTGCTTCTACACCAATTAAATTACTTACAAAGATAGTGTCCACAATGTTTCCAAGCTGAAGTGCCAGCGACATCATAATACCTGGAACGATATACTTGTTTAATTTCGCATTCAGCAATCTGTTATTTCTGTTTTCCACCATTCCATCCCCTTTCGAAATTTTGGAATATTTCTAAACAAAATCAGAATACTCCATATTTATATATAATTTAGCAAAAAATGAAATTTTTTTCAATAAAGCAACGAAAATAACGTCAAATTAAACAAAAATAACTTAAAAAAATACCGGTTTCCCGAAGATATCCCTTTAATGGAATTCTTTGGAAACCGGTAGTATCCTTCCTGATATGTAATTATTCAGCAGACTCCAGAACATGTTTAAAAAGGCTTTCTGCAAGATGTACGTCACAATTTGCAGAGCCTGCAGATTGCAGGAAATAAATTTTCAGGCAAGCTCCAAAGCCCTGTGACAGGCTGCTTTATGCCCCTTTTCCACCTCCTGAAGTACAGGAGCTTCCTGCCTGCAGCGGTCTGTTGCGTAGGGACAGCGAGTGTGGAATTTACATCCTGACGGTGGATTGTAGGCACTTGGCACGTCACCTTCCAGAATGATACGCTGACGTTTCTTCTTCACATCCGGGAGCGGGATTGCGGAAAGAAGGGCTTTTGTATAGGGGTGCATCGGATTGGAATAAAGCTGGGCTTTTTCTGCAACCTCAACCACACTTCCAAGATACATAACTGCAATTCTGTCACTGATATGGCGGACTACGCTCAGGTCATGGGAGATAAACAGGTAGGTCAGATTTTTCTTCTGCTGCATATTTCTCATAAGATTCAGCACCTGCGCACGGACAGATACGTCCAGTGCGGAAACTGCCTCATCACAGACAACAAATTCCGGATTCAGGATCAGTGCCCTTGCAATTCCGATTCGCTGCCTCTGACCGCCTGAAAACTCGTGAGGAAAACGATTCAGATACTGTTTATCCAGTCCAACCTCCTGAAGGATCTCTTCCACCATTTCCCTGCGTTCTTCCTTCGTCCCCACTTTATAAACCTCAAGAGGGGCACTGATCAGATCATAAACGGTCATTCTGGGATTCAGGGAGCTATATGGATCCTGGAAAATAATCTGCAGCTTCCGGCGCATTTCCCACATTTTTTTCTTATCATAGGTAAGGATGTCTTCCCCATTGTACATAACCTGGCCCTCTGTTGCCGGGATCAGGCGGAGAATAGTTCTTCCCAGAGTGGATTTTCCGCAGCCGGACTCTCCGACCAGGCCCAGTGTCTCACCCTTTCTCACAGAAAGACTTACATGGTCTACTGCTTTTACTACAGATGGATTACGGTTCAGAAGCCCTTTTTTTGCCGTAAAATATTTGGATAAATCCTTTGTTTCCAATAAGATTCCTGTGTTCTCACTCATTATTTCTCACCCTCGTATCTGAAGCAGCTTACCAGAGAATTTCCAGCATGGTAAACGCCTGGTTTTTCTTTCATGCAGCGGTCTTTTCCGTAAGGACATCGGGGAGCAAATCTGCAGCCTGCAGGCATGGCGTCCGGTGCCGGAACGGTGCCCTCAATGGTATTCAGCAGCTCTACATCCTCATCAAGGCGGGGAATAGAGTTCAAAAGTCCCTGTGTGTAAGGATGCTTCGGTCTTTCAAAAATATCCTCAATGCTGCCGTATTCTACTGCTTTTCCTGCATAAAGAACAAGCACATCGTCTGCGGTCTCTGCTACTACCCCCATATCATGGGTAATCAGCATAATGGCTGTTCCCATTTTTTCCCTGAGCTCACACATCAGCTCCAGGATCTGTGCCTGGATGGTTACGTCCAGGGCTGTGGTAGGCTCATCGGCGATGAGCAGATCCGGCTTGCAGCTCATGGCCATAGCGATCATAGCACGCTGGCGCATACCGCCAGAAAGCTGATGCGGATATTCCTTCATCCGCTTCTCCGGAGCAGCGATCCCAACTCTTTTCAGAACGTCCACAGCTCTTGTCCAGGCTTCTTTTTTACCGCAGTTCTGGTGGAGCATAATTGGTTCCATCAGCTGGGTTCCAATAGTCAGAGTCGGATTCAGGGCAGTCATTGGATCCTGAAAAATCATGGCAATATCATTTCCGCGGATCCTGCACATCTCTTTCTCCGGAAGCCCTATCAGTTCTTTTCCATCCAGTTTGATGCTGCCGCCAGAAATCCGGGCGTTGCTTCCAAGAAGCTGAAGGATAGACATGGATGTGACACTTTTTCCGCATCCAGACTCGCCTACAATTCCGAGGATCCTGCCTTTTTCTACAGAAAAGCTTACACCGTCAACGGCTGTGTTAATGCCTTTTTTTGTCTGAAACTGTACCTGTAAATTCTCTACTGAAAGTAAAGATGCCATAGCTGTACTCCTTTTTCTCTTAATTAACTCACTGTGATTCTTTCACAGCTCCTGAAATCCGCCAGACATGAGAGTCTTTTCTCTCATATTTGGCGGGTTCCAGGATCAAAAGCTTTATCCGCTTTTGTCCTGTTTCCCATTTTTATTACTCTTTATCCCACTCCCAGGAAGACCAGTTCAGACAATTAAAGTCTGCAACGTTCAGGTTCTTCATGCTCTTGTTGTAAGCGGTAAGAAGGTTCTTTGTATATAAGTAGCCCATAGCTGCTTTTTCTACAACCTTTTCCTGATACTCATCGAAGTATGGTTTTCTTGCTTCAAAAGTAAGCTCTGCGTTTCCTTTGTCGATCAGGTCAGAAAGCTCTGTATCCTGAAGCTGGCAGAAGTTGCAGGAGCTTTCCGGATAGATCATTTCACGGCTCTCACTTGGGTCAAGAGTTCCGCCGGAACCAATGATTCCAAGATCATGCTCGCCGTCAAGCATACGGCTCATCAGAGTTGCAAAGTCCATCTGCTCAATTTCTACATTTACACCGACATTTGCAAAATCCTGTACGATCAGGGCTGCACATCTCTCGGTAATGCTGCTTCCAGAGGAGATGAAAAATTTCAGTGTCTGTCCAGCCGGGAAGCCTGCTTCTGCAAGCATCTCTTTTGCCTTTTCAGGATCGTACTGAACCTGAACTTTGTCATTGTAGTATGGGCTTACCGGTGCGATCGGGGTCATGATCGGAGTTCCCTCTCCCATAAGAAGACCATTTACCAGTACGTCACGGTTGATTGCCATATTCAGTGCCTGGCGAACTTCCTGAGTAAGATATTCCTTCTGAGTATTGAAGATCAGAGTGGTATAGGAAGTGGTAGGAACAGACTCTGTTACCAGGTTATCCTGGGACTTGGCTGTTTCCCAGTCATCAGTCAGTACGGAACCGAATCCGATCAAATCAAGCTCGCCGTTCATAAGACCGGAAAGAACGTTTGCGGACGGTACTACACGGATGATCAGACGGTCAATATTTGGAGTTCCAAGATAGTAGTTTTCGTTCTTTGTGAACTCCATACGCTCACCATTGATCTCACTGTCATAGATGAATGGGCCGGAACCTACCGGATTTGCCCAAAGGTCAGGAGCATTGATCTCTTCTGCTGTTTTTCCTTCAAATATATGTTTCGGGATGATGAAAACAGTGTCGATATCCTGCAGGAATGTATCAGGATACATAGCCTCTTTTAATTTGAAGGTTACTTCATAATCGCTGTCTGCAGTTACTTCGATAGAATCCTCGGAAAGCTCTGCTCCGGAATCATCCACACCGGCAATGTACTCCAAGTGATAACGGCTCTTTGCCTCTACAGACGGATCAGAATACATCTGGTAGCTGAATACAACGTCCTCTGCTGTAACCGGCTCACCATCAGACCATACTGCGTCTTCATGAAGCTTAAAGGTAACTGCGTCACTGGCATCGTTTACAGTCCAGGACTCAGCAAGGCGTCCCTCAATGGAACCGTCTGCGTTTGTCTGTGTCAGGCGGTCATAAATCTGGTCACAGATAAAACGGGTGTAGTTGCTTGTGGTGTTCAGCGGCATCATGGTATCCCATGCCTGGTCCATAGCAGCTGTTACAACTTTTTCCTCTGCCTCAGCAGCAGCCGGAACAGCATAACCTGCTACCATGCTTCCTGCAAGCAGGAGCGCTGCAGCCTTTTTCATGTTGAATTTCATAGGTCTCCTCCTTTTTTCTTTTGTCAGGGATGTTTTTTCTCTGACAGGTTTTGTGAAGCAAATCAGTCCGGGAAACTCCCGGAACCAATCTTATGTCAACGGACTGTCCGGTCTTGCATCAAGACCTTCATGATCCTGAGACATTACAGTTTGATTTTCGGATCCAGCGCATCGCGGATGCCGTCGCCCAGAAAATTAATACTTAACACCGTGATCAGAAGTGCAAGTCCCGGCGGAAGCCAGATCCACAGCTTCTGGGAAAGCACAGTAATGGACTGCGCATCGTAGAGCATATTTCCCCAGCTTGCTCCCGGTGGCTGTACACCCATGCCAAGGAAGCTTAAGGATGATTCGGAAAGGATGGCACTCGCCATCTGGAATGTGATTGCGATCAGGATCGGGGCAAAAGAGTTTGGAAGAACATACTTTGTCACGATCTTGAAATTGGAGGTACCAATTGCCCTTGCAGATTCTACATATTCTTTCTCGGATACGGAAAGTACATTTGCATAGATCAGTCTGGCAAACTGTGTCCAGCCGAGCACACCGATGACACAGGTTACAGACCAGACAGACGGTCCCAGAACAGCAACCAGCACCAGGATCAGCACAATTGATGGAAAAGACATAAAAATATCTGCAATTCGCATAATAACTGCTTCTGCCTTTCCTCTGGCATAACCAGCAACCAGGCCAAGAGGAACTCCGATTGCGCAGCTGATCAGTGTGGAAACAAAACCAACCAGCAGAGAGGTTCTTCCGCCGTACATCAGACGGGCAAAAACATCACGCCCGATAGCATCAGTTCCAAGGATGTGCGCTCCTCCCGGAGCTGCAGAAAAGGCAGTGTAATCTGAAGTATAAGGATCCAGTTTCAGGATCATGGGAAGAAAAACCACCATCAGGATTTCCACGATCAGGACCACCAGACCTACCATAGCCATTTTGTGTTCTTTCAGTTTATCAAGTACCTCGGAAAGATAGCTTACATTTTCGTTTTTCTGTTTTTTCATTTCTGTCTTCTATCCTCCCTTATTTATAGCTGATTCTCGGATCCAGAATTCCGTATGCAACATCAGTGAGAATATTCGCAATAAGAACCGCTGCCGCTATCATAACCGTGATTCCCATAATAACCGGGTAGTCTCGTCCGTTGATTGCTGTTACCATAAGAGAACCAATTCCCGGCCATCCGAAAACCTGCTCGGTTACAACTGCACCGCCTACAATAGAAGGAATGGACATTCCCACAACTGTAACGACCGGTGTAAGGGCATTTTTCAAGGCGTGCTTCATGATCACTTTCCATTTGGTAAGACCTTTGGACTTGGCGGTACGAATGTAGTCGTCCTGCATAACTTCCAGCATACTGCTTCGCATGTGCCTTACCCATCCTCCAATCTGCTGAAAGGAAAGGACCAGACAAGGCAGGATCATGTGCTTCATCAGATCTCCGAATGTATGAGCTCCGCTTGAGCTGTACATTCCTCCTGATGGAAGAATGTTAAACACAATGGCGAACAGATAAATAAATACCAGTCCTACAAAGAAGTTCGGAGTCGCCATCATCAGCATAGACAGACCGCCGGAAAAGTAATCTCTTCCTGAATTCGGCCTGGAGGCAGCAAAGATTCCAAGAGGAATGGATACGATCAATGACAGTACAATGGAGCTTGCTGCCAGAATCGCAGTAGCCGGAAGACGCTCCAGTATCATCGCTGCCACCGGTCTCTGGGTGCTGTAGGAAAATCCCAGATTTCCCGTAAGCAATTGTTTCAGCCAGGTAAAATACTGAATGATCACCGGCTGATCCAGTCCAAGTGCCACTCTCTTACGTTCCAGCTCTGCCGGAGTAATTCCCGGATCTGCCAGAAGTGCATCCAGCGGTGAACCAGGCGCCATATTCAGAATAAAATAGGCCAATATGGTAATTCCGAAAAAAGTGGGAATGGCAATCAGTATTCTTTTTAATATGTATTTCCACTTCATAGTGTTTTCCCTTCATCTCCTTTTCCTAGAACCTGTTTGAAAAAGTATTTCCGCAAGCTCCCGCAAATTGTGGCGCACATCTTGCAGAAAGCCTTTTTCAACCACGCTCTACCATAATCCGGATAATCTCTTTATCCGTTTCGCACATACCTTCCTTCGCCAGCTGTCCCACGTTCCGGATGGTATTTTCCACACCGTGGGTAACGATTCCATCACCGCCATAGAACTGCTGTCCCTGTATGTACATTTCATAGCCCATGATTCCGGCATCGACTGCTGCTGAAATCTTGGCTGCGCAGGAGGCTTTCGCTCCGTCACAGATGATTCCGGAAACAATTGCCAGGGAATTCACGATTGTATGTGCAATTACTTCATAATCGCCGCCGTAGAGATAAGCAATTCCTGCACCGCTTCCGCAGCCTGCACTTACTGCACCGCAATAGGCAGAAAGAGTTCCGATTCCAGTCTTCAGATGAATGGTTACAAGATTGGAAAGCACCAGGGCGCGAAGCAATTTGTCATGGGAAACCTGCAACTCTCTGGCAAATTCAATGACCGGAATGCTGGCAGTCATGCCCTGATTGCCGCTTCCGGAGTTGATCACCACAGGAAGCTCGCAGCCATTCATTCGGGCATCGGAACCGGCTGCTGCCTTGGCTCTGGCACGGATCTTAATATTGTCGCCGTAGGTGTGAAGAAGGACTTTTCCGATGTTCGCTCCATAGTTTCCGCGAAGTCCCTCCTCAGAAATGGCTGTATTGTAACGGATCTGACGCTCCAGAACCTCCTTTACATCTTCTGTGTCAACAGTGTTGGCAAAGTCGATAATGTCTTCTATGTTTAATATGGAATGGTCGGTCTTTTTCTCTTCCTTACCTGAACAGACATCTTTCTGGAAAACAGGCTGGCCGTTTTTCTCAATAAGGATGATGTTGGTGTGAGTATCTACAATGCGAACACGGGCCGTTTCAGTACCTTTGGTTACGGTCAGATCGATTTCAAATACATGCCCGGTGGATGCCGGAGTGATCTTGGGTTTCACCTGATCCATGTAGGACTTGATTTCCTCCTTCTGACCGGGTGTTACTCTTGCAATTACTTCAAGGAGCGCTTCCGCATCGCCTGCGATCACACCCGCGCACAGAGCAGCTGCAATTCCCCTCATGCCGCCTGTATTGGGAACGATGACGCTTTTTACATTTTTAATAATATTTCCACTTACTTTAATATCCAGCTGTTCCGGCAGATTGCCCAAAGTTTTTCTCGCCACTGCTCCTGCATAGGCAATGGCAATGGGTTCGGTACATCCCATTGCAGGAATCAGCTCTTCCTCCAGGATTTTTACGTAAGCCTGGTATTTTTCATCACTTTTGTGCAATGTTTTCTCCTCGCTTTCGCCCAGCAATATGAATACTTTAGCACACTATCCTCTTAAAATCAATTAATTCCGGAAATTTGGCATTTAGGAAAATCCTGGATTATATTTGTGAATTTTGTTTTTGTTAATCACTTCACGAATATAATCCGGGTGCAGATTTTTTTATTTAAAATCAGATCACTGGATTCTTTTTAGAAATAGTCATATCCGCCATGAATGTCTACGCTTCCATTCATATAGCCATTTTTCAGGACTTCGTATGCCATGTCTGCCACTTCGGAGATCTCGCCAAAGCGGTGAAGCGCAATCTTACGGTTAATACGTTCATAACTTTCCGGGGTGCGGTTCTTATGCCAGCTGGTTTCAATGAATCCCGGGGCAATGGCATTGACCCGGATCTGTTTTGGTTCCAGTTCTTTTACCAGGGATTTGGTGAGGAAGTGGATGGCGGATTTGGTGACACCGTAAACCAGGGATGAGGAATAAGCCTGCTGTCCTGCGTAGGAGCCTGTAAAAAGAATGCTGCCGCCTTCGTTCATAATGGGGCGAAGTTCTTTCACCAGAAATACCGGGACAGACAGGTTGGTATTCACAATTTTGGTCCATTCGTCGAAGGTGTAGTCTTCATATTTCGCATAGGTGCTGATTCCTACATTGTTTACCAGCCAGTCTACATGGCTTGCTTCTTCTTTGATCCGGGATACAAATTTCATCATTTCATCATAGGATGACATATCAGCCTGGAGCAACCGGATTTTTTTCTGATTTTCCTCTGTTTGTGCATGAAGAAATTCCTCCGCCTGCTCCGTGTTATGTCCATAGCTCACATATAAAATATCGTCCGACGCAGAATTTTCCAGAATTTTCTCCGCAATCCCTCTTCCAATTCCAGATGTACCACCGGTGATTATGGTTACTTTGCTCATGGGGTGTCCTCTTTTCTGTATATTTTATTGCTATTTAGTGTGTTGAAAGTTGTTCAAGGCGGACGCATTCGGACAATGGTGATTGCTCACTCGCCGGCGCAACGCTC
>OLQV01002949.1_pt1 | contig 10647 bp, 10 predicted proteins | sample 1672371 | NCBI WGS metagenome assembly OLQV01 (sample SAMEA3136676, study PRJEB25190) | human gut metagenome
TAACCGAACCGGTAATCCTCGGCATCCTCGATGCTCTTAGCCGAATCACCTTTCTTCACGACCACGACCATGTTATCCGTCTTGTAGGTAGCTCCGCCGACTTTCTTAAGTACATCATCGGTCTTCATCATTCCCATGCTGATCGCTGCCAGTATGATCGTCATCAGTAGACTGATGATCATACCCGTATAGCGCAGTACCTTATTCTTCGGATACTGCAGGATATGTGTCGCACCAAAGAGTACTGCCAGTGTCCCGATCAGGAAGATCAGGTACTTCTTCGGCAGCATCCCGCTGCCTGCCACAGTCACAATGCAGATCACCGATACAAGAAGCTGGATCAGTGTAATCAGTTTTCCTATCAGGTTCTTTCTTTCCATTTCCAGAAGTCTCTGTCTCATATCATTCATCCTTCGTCTGTTACTGTACAGTCAGTGTAAATGTGATCGGATCTGAGGTATTACCGTCACTGTCCTGTACGTAATACTGTAATGTATAGGTTCCTGCCTGGTTCACATTGTAATTACCGTCGATGTGAAGCCCGCGGAACAAGGTGTCTCTGTCGTCTTTGTCATCCACTGCGTCTGTTACTTCATTCAGCGCATTGAATGATGTCCCTCTGGCTATCGTCTTCGCTTCTTCGGCAAGCTTCATTGCCGGACGTGTGCCATTCGGTTGCAGCGCTGCGCTTTGCTGGTCTGCACTCTGCTGTTCGGCTGCCGCTGCATCCTGTGTGGTCTCTTCTGCTTTCTTTTCTTCAGCGGTCTTCTTTGTCTTTGCTTTTTTGGATTTCTTCTTCGTCTTCTTTGCTGACTTTTCATCCGTCTTCTGTGTTGTATCTTCCGATACCTCTTCCGAAGCCGTATCCTGTGCGGTATCTTCTGCTGCCTGATAGGTCACTTCACGGCTTGCTGTTCCTACATTTTTCGCCTTGTCTGTGACACCGTAATAGACAACTGCCTTCTTCTTACTGACCGGCACGACCTTTTCTACAAATACCTCACTGGTCAGGTCTCCGTCTTTATCGTCCTGTGCCGTCACACCTTCCAGAAGCTTTTCATAGTCTTCTCCTTCTGTATAGGCAATCTTTTTACTCTGGTCTACTTTTATCTCCGGTGCAGTGCGGTCCTGATTCTTATAGGTCATATATCCTGCACCCGCCAGTGCTATACATCCGGCCGTCAACAGGCCGGTAACCACGCGCTGGTTCATACGCTCACCCTCTATTTCTTTCCGTTTTCTCCGTAATTACCATAGTAATTACCGTAGTATTTACCATAATACTTGTTCTGTTTCATATCTACTTTATTCAATACCACGCCGAGGATCGGGCAGTCTGCCTTCTCCAGCTGGTCTTTTACCACTCTGGCGAACTTGTAGCTGATCGTCTTCGCTGAGATGACCATCACGGATGCATCTGAATTTTTTGCTATGATTGCTGCATCGATGACGCTTCCGAGCGGCGGCGCATCGATGATCACATAATCATATGCCTGTCTTGCACCGTCAAGAAATGCTTCGAATCTTCTGCTGCCGAGCAGTTCTGCCGGGTTCGGCGGAACCGGTCCTGCGAATGTCACGAAGAGATTCGGTTCCTGTGTTCTTAAGATCACTTCTTTTACATCAGCCTGTCCGGAGAGGAAGTGTGTCAGTCCCTTCACTTCTCCTGTGACTCTGTGGCGTCCCATCAGGACGGATTTCCGAAGGTCTGCGTCCACGAACAGGACTCTCTTGCCGCCTTCTGCGAGGGATGCTGCAAGTCCCATCGTCACGGTACTCTTTCCTTCGTTCGGTGTACAGCTTGTGAATACGATCACTTTCTTATCTGATCCGGAGAATTCGATGTTGGTACGAAGTGTCTTGTATGCTTCGTTGCTCCGGTAATCTTTCGTTAGATTCTTTAATACTATCTCTGCCATGTCCTTCTCCTATCTTCTGCTTTTTACAGCATTTCTTGATTCTCTCTGCTGCTTCGCTCTCTTCGGTGCGCTGCTTCCTTCCTGGATCGGGATGGAAGTCAGTACATTCAGTCCGAGGTACTTTTCTACGTCATCCGGAGTCTTGACCGTATCATCTAAGATGGAGATCAGTACAATGAATCCCATAGAGATGACAAGTCCGAGCAGTGCACCAAGCATCATGTTCTTCTTGACATTCGGGGAAGACGGGCTGGTCGGAAGGTTCCCTTCTTCTACGGTGTTGACAGAATCCGCATTCATGATCTCTGTGATCTGTACGCTGACTGCTTTTCTGAGTGTGTCTGCGATCTGTTTTGCTTCTTTCGGATCATCGTCCGTTACGCTGATGCTCATGATACGTGTGTCGGTCGGTGTCTCTGTGGTGATCATGCCTGCCAGTTCTTCCGGTGTCACATCAAGTTTCAGCTTGGAGATGGTCTTCTCCAGTACCGGGCGGCTCTTCACCAGTTCCATGTAGTCCTTTGTCAGCATGCTTCCTGTCTGTAAGTCTGTGTAGGTTGCGCTTGCTGAGGTGTCGTCATTCTTCGCCATAACGAAGAGCTTCGTTACTGACGTGTACTTCGGTGTCACGAACATCTTCGTTCCGACGAACGCTACCAGTGCCATGAATACCGCAGACAGAATTATTATCGTCTTCTTTGCCCATAAGGCACTGAATAATTCCATCAGATCAATGGTAACTTCGTCATCCTGAATCTCCTGATTCATCATTCCATAATTTTCTCGGCTCATCTTAATCTCTCTTCTTCAGCATGCTCTTGGCGTTGCTGTAGAATATCCTCCTTGTATAATCTTCTCCGTATCGTTTTTCTACGTGAGCGGCCGCCTTCTTCATCTTCGGCGGTCTGTGCTTTGTATCGTGCGCATCGGTTCCGACGCAGAATACCAGGTCGCGGTTCATCAGTTCTTCGATGAACTTCCTGATCTTACGGCCGGATCCCCCGGTGATGCTGTCTGCATTTACCTGCAGGTTCACACCCATATCGTACAGTTCTTCCGCAAGTTCTACATTTTCGGCGATGCAATGATAACGCTCGACATGCGCCAGTATGACTTCGTATCCTGCGAACTGCAGCTGCTGGATCCCCTGTCTGATGTAGCTGTATGTCTGTGAGGGTGGGAATTCTACCAGTACATACTCTCTGCGGTTCATCGAAAGGATCTTTCCTTCTTTTAATTTGTCTGCAACATCCTGCCCGAAATAGACTTCCGTTCCAAGGTATACCCGGAAGCGTTCATCGATCTCGTGTGCTGCTTCGCGCACAATCTTTGCCCTTTCACGGAGCTTCTCTGCCGGCGCCTTTCCGCGGTGCGGATGGTGGTGAGGGGTTGCTATGATACACCGGATTCCTTCTGCGTATGCGATCTCAAGCATCTTCTTCGTCTCGGCAAGGTCTTTCGCCCCGTCATCGACTCCCGGCAGAATGTGGCAATGCATATCTATGTAACATTCTTTCATCTGGTGGTTACTCCTTTATTCTCTGCTTTTTTATCGGTTTCTTATAAGTTGGAATAAATTCATTATATCCTTTTCTTCTCTGCGCAATTTTTTGCGCACCAAAATACCCCCCCCCGGTATTCTTATCATTTCATACCAATGGAAGGAAGGGTATCTCTCGAGCTCTTCGTATATTTATACATTTTATAAGTGTTATGTAATATCTTTATATTTGGCTTTCTGTCTTTAAAACACAAATAACTGGGATTATTATATATCATTTTTTGCCCACATCCCTCATCCATTCATAAACATGTATGATTTTATCATATCTTTAAGCAGGCTTCAACTATGTATCAACAATTTATACAATTTTCCCTATTTTTTATCTTTTTTTCGACATGTTTTATACGTCCATCTCTTCTTCGTAGTACTTGATCAGTGCCTGGGTGCCGAGATCTGCGCAGCCTTCTGCCTGAAGGAGTTCGTAGTTGGCAAGCACCTGGCTTAATACGTCCAGATTGAGATTGCTCATGTTCGCTTCGGTAAGGGCGATCTTCATGTCTTTGACGAAGTGTTTCAGGAAGAATCCCGGTGCGTAATCTCTTGCCAGGATCTTCGGTCCGAAGGTATCTAACTGCTTGCTTCCTGCCGCTCCGGTCGATACGGAATCAAGAACCGTCTGAAGGTTAAGTCCTTTGGCCTTCGCATAGGTGAGTGCCTCGCAGACTCCGGATAAGGTGCCGGCGATCATGATCTGGTTCGCAAGCTTGGCGTGCTGGCCGCAGCCGGATCCTCCCTGATAGTTGATGTTGGTTCCCATCGCCTCGAATAACGGCATGCAGGCTTCGTAGTCTTCTCTGGAACCGCCGACCAGGATGGAGAGTGTACCGTTCTTTGCCCCGGTGTCACCGCCGGTGACCGGTGCGTCCAGTACGTGGAAGCCTCTTTTGGTTCCTTCTTCTGCGATCTTCTGGTCCAGCATCGGGCTTGTGGTCGTCATGTCGATCAGGTATGCGCCTTCTTTTGCGCTGTCTAAGATGTTGCCTGCATCGAAGTAGACTTCTTCTACGTCGGTCGGGAAGCCTACGATGGTGATGACTGCTTCTGCGTCTTTTACGCAGTCTGCGATGGTGTCGTGGAAGGTGGCTCCTTCGCTGATCACGTCTTCGACTTTGGATCTGGTTCTGGCGTAGATGTGTAATTCGAATCCTGCTTTCATGAGATTGCGGACCATGGATCTGCCCATGATGCCTACGCCGATGAATGCTATTTTGTTCATTGATTTTTCCTCCGTGGTCTGATTACTCTTCTACTTTCTCCACTACTTCGCCCTGTCTCTTGTAGATGCTGTGTGCCGGTACGAATCCTCTGACGCTTGACAGTGGGTAGATGTTGCTGTGGCTTCCGATCACGGTTCCCGGATTCAATACGCTGCCGCAGCCGACTTCTACTTCGTCTCCGAGCATGGCTCCGAATTTCTTAAGACCTGTCTCGATCCTTTCGTCTCCGGCTTTTACTACGACGAGTTTTTTGTCGGATTTGACATTGGATGTGATGGATCCGGCTCCCATGTGGGATTTGTAGCCGAGGATGGAATCGCCCACGTAATTATAGTGCGGCACCTGTACTTTGTTGAACAGGATGACGTTCTTAAGTTCTGTCGAGTTACCTACGACTGCACCTTCGCCGACGATCGCATTTCCGCGGATAAATGCGCACTGACGGACTTCTGCGTTCTTTCCGATGATCGCCGGTCCGTGGATGTAGGCTGTCTGGAATACGGTTGCGGATTTGGCGATCCATACGTCTTCGCCGACCTGATCGTATTCATCTGCCGGAAGGGTCTTTCCGAGTTCTTTGATGAAGCCGCTGATCTTTGGAAGGATTTCCCATGGGTAGGTGGCTCCTTCGAAGATGTCTTTTGCGATGGTTTCATCCATGTGGTTGTAGAGGTTTTTGATGGTTAATTGTTCTGACATGTTGGTTCTCCTTTTTTATTTTTTAGTTTTTCCGGTCTTTCTCACCGGCTTCTTATAAAACTGCGCTGCCTTATCATAGCACGCCCGCATCTGATACTGATTGTTCAGACCTTTGACTGCAAGTGTGCGTCTTGATACAAAATCATCCAGCTTTTTCATATATTCATCTGATGTGATATCTCCGTCTGCCACATACGTCAGACCTTTTTCCCAGCTTGCCGTAAGTTCCGGGTTCAGGAGCGGCCGGATGGAATGGTCTACGACATCGTAGATCATTTCCCCTAACATCGTCGGCGTGACGATCTGGGTCTTTTTATTGAGCGCCAGATATTTATTATTGAATAATTTCTTCAGTATCTCGCCTCTGGTGGCACTGGTGCCGATTCCGCTTCCTTTGATCTGGGCGCGGAGTTCTTCGTCTTCGATGAGCTGTCCTGCATTTTCCATGGCAAGGATCAGTGAACCGGAATTGTAGCGCTTCGGCGGCGAGGTCTTGCCTTCTTTGATGTCCAGGGACTGTACCGGAAGGGTCATGCCTTTCTTGAGGCTCTGGATTCTGGCGAAGAAGGCTGCGTCGGTGTCCTTGTCCTCGGTACTGTCTGTATTGTCGTTATTGTCGTTCTTCCTGCCCGGCACGCCTGTAACTTTCAGATAGCCTTCTTCTGCCAGTACTTTGAAGCTTGAGAAGAAGGATTCTTCTTTGATCTTCGTCACGATCGACACTTTCTGATAGACAGCCGGTGGGTAGAAGATGCTTAAGAATCGTCTTACGATCACATCATACACCCTCTGTGACAGATTCGGAAGTCCTTTTAGTGCTCCCATGCCCTGTCCTGTCGGGATGATCGCATAGTGGTCTGTGATCTGTTTGTCGTTGACGTATCTCGTCTTCTCCAGTCCTTTGTGGCTGCCGAATTTCACGATATCCTGAAGATATGGCTTTGCCGGTTCGTACTGCATCAGACCGTTTAAGTTCTTGTGGATCTCTTTTGCCACTGCTGTCGACAGGACACGGGCGTCCGTTCTTGGGTAGGTGACGAGCTTTTTTTCATATAGTTCCTGGATGATCCGGAGGGTCTCATCCGGGCTGATCTTGAAGCGCTTGGAACATTCATTCTGGATCTCGGCCAGGTTGAATAATAACGGCGGGTTCTTCTTTTCTTTCTTCTTTTCTATGGACACGATCTGGCAAGTCAGGGGCTGGCTGGCGTCTGACTCGCTGTTGCTTAGGAAGCGGATCAGTTCTTCTGCCTTTTCCTTTTCTTTGAATCCATTTTCCTTATAGATGTCGAAGGATTCGAACCATTTTGATCCTTTGACTGCCCGCCATTCGCCTTCGAATGTTGCCCCTTTCTCTCCGATGGTGCTTAGGACTCTGTAGAACGGAGTCTCTACGAATTCCCTGATCTCCCGTTCTCTGCGCACGACCATGCCGAGGACGCAGGTCATAACGCGGCCTACGGATACGACGGAATATTTCGTATTCAGATAATTGGAGATGCTGTTACCGTATTTCAATGTCAGAAGGCGGGAGAAGTTGATTCCCATCAGGTAGTCTTCTTTGGCTCTTAGGTAAGCCGATGCTGCCAGGTTGTCGTATTCTTTTAAGTCTTTTGCTTCTTTGATCCCGCGCAGGATCTCTTCTTCTGTCTGGGAGTCGATCCATACACGGCGGCGGTTCTTGCCTTTTACGCCTGCCTGCTGTTCGACCAGACGGTAGATGTATTCTCCTTCCCGTCCCGAGTCGGTACAGACGTAGATGGTGTCTACGTCTGTGCGGTTCAGCAGTCCCGATACGATTCGGAACTGCTTTGACACTGCCGGGATGACTTCGTATTTGAATTCCTGCGGGATAAAAGGCAGAGTCTCAAGACTCCACCTTTTTAATGCCGGATCGTATTCTTCCGGATAACTCATCGTGACCAGATGTCCGACGCACCAGGTTACGATTGCTTCTGCTGATTCGAGATATCCGTCTTTTCTCTGTGTATTGATATGCAATGCCTTGGCGAACTCCTGCGCTACGCTGGGTTTTTCGGCAATGTATAGTGATTTTCCCATGTAATTGTGTTACTCCTTGGTGAGCCGATGGGGACGTGAATTACTGGCTTTTTTCCTGTCCCTGATGGCTTTTATTTTTTTCTGTGCCGGAGGGACAGGAAAAAAGCCAGTAATCCCCGTCCCCGTTGGTCTTCTTCTCGGCCGCCATGCTGTGCTTCTTCCATGAAAACTGCCTGAGAGTCCACAGCTTTTATGCCGCCGGTCCGTTTCATATATGTGCCGTCTTTCTGCATGATCCTTGCTTTCACGTTATCACTTAACATGATCTTCAGGTCATGGTTGATCTGGCGTCTGATCTGCCCGTCTAATACCGGGCAGGCTACTTCTACTCTTTTTTCTGTATTTCTTGTCATCATGTCTGCGGAGCCGATATAGATCTTCTGCTCTTTGCCGGTTCCGAAACTGAAGATACGTGGATGTTCCAGATAGCGGCCAACCACGCTCATCACTCTGACATTTTCCGTAAATCCAGGCACTCCCGGTAGTATACAGCAGATTCCGCGAACAATCAAGTCTACCCTTACTCCGGCGCAGGAGGCCTCGGATACTTTCTTTATGAAGTCCACATCTGTCACGGAGTTCATCTTCATAATGATGCGTCCTTCGCTTCCTTTTGCTATCTCTTCGTCCATCATCTGTAAGATGTGGCTCTTTAAGCTGACCGGTGATACGATCAGGTATTGATAGCTGCCCTGCAGATTGCCGATGGACATATTCTTGAAAAATTCTGCGGCGTCCTGTCCGATTCGCGGATCAGCAGTCATCAAGGACAGATCAGTATACATGGCAGCTGTCTTCTCGTTATAATTGCCGGTTCCGACCTGTGTGATATACTGGATGTCATTGCGGTTCCTGTATGTGATCAGACAGATCTTGGAATGCACTTTATAACCGTCGAATCCGTAGATCACACGGCATCCTGCTTCTTCCAGACGTTCCGACCAGTCGATATTGTTCTGCTCGTCAAATCTTGCACGCAGCTCGATCAGCACGGTAACTTCTTTTCCATTTTCCGCAGCTGCGCACAGGTATTCTACCAGTCTTGCCTTCTTCGCCAGGCGGTAGATGGTGATCTTGATCGTCATAACGTTCGGATCTGCTGCGGCATCTTTGATCAGCTTCAGGAACGGATCCATGCTTTCGTATGGGTAGAACAACAGGATATCATTCTTTTTCACCTGTTTTAACATGTTTCCGTCCTGTACATGTGCTGATTTTTGCGGGGAGAATGGTTCGTAGACCAGTGCTTTCTTCATGGACTCCGGGAGATTTCCTGCGATGGAGAACATATAATCCAGTTTCATCGGCATCTTCGTGCGGAAGATCTGCTCCGGTGTGATCTTGAATTTCTTACAGAAGTATTCCTGCATTTCCGGTGTCAGTTTCTCCGCTGTTTCTAATCTTACTACCGCCATCCTGCGGCGTTTGTGCAGGGTACTCTGCATGAGTTTCCGGAAATCATCGGTAACCTCCAGTGCTTCATCGTCCGGAGATACGTCTGCATTTCTTGTCACGCAGATGTAGTTCGGGTCGGATACTTCGTACTGGTCAAATACCAAATCCAGGTATTCCATGATGACTTTCTCCATGCGGATATAACGGATGTCATGTCCCGGAAGCATCAGGATATCGGATACATAGGTCGGAACCGGTACGATTCCGAGGATCTGTTCTTTTTCTTTGTCGTCTTTATTCTTCCTGCTATTGATATGCTTCAGATTGGCTGTTACGTAGATATCTTTATTCATAAGATGCGGGAACGGGTGGCTGCTGTCTACGATCTGCGGTGACAATACCGGCAGGATCTGCTCTTTGAAACATTTCTTAACATATTTCTTCTCGTCTGCCTCCAGTTCTTTAAAGTCCAGTCCGCAGACTCCGTATGGGGACAGTTCTTTCTTGATCCCGGCGTAGGTCTTGTCACGTTCTTTATATAACGGGGCAACTGCTGCGTAGATCGCATCCAGCTGCTCCTGCGGTGTCATTCCCGACCGGCTGTCTCTGTGTCTGTCGTCTGTCTGCACCATGTCATAGAGACTTCCGACACGAATCATGAAGAATTCATCTAAGTTACTGGTGAAGATGGCTACGAATTTCATACGTTCTAATAGCGGCACGCTCTTATCTCTTGCTTCTTCCAATACACGCTGATCGAATCTCAGCCAGGAAAGTTCTCGGTTCTGTGTGTAGTTCAATAATTCTCGGTCCATAGGGGCTTCCTCCATTTCTTGCCATGGGGCATGGGGACGGTGTTTTTGGTTTTTTCAGTGTCCCCACCGGCACTTTGTAATCAGCGAGTTTATTGTATACTTTATTATAGCAAAACCATCTTTTATTCTCAACACTGAGATGTATCGTGTTCAGCTCGTGTTCAGACTTGTGACAAAACTGGTGTTCAGATTTGCGATCGAATTTGTGATCGACTTTTGTATCGGCAGGCGGGACCGGCTTCTTTGCTGGAGATATAACGTATAAAAAGGCGGGAACTGCGCCTTTTTACATGTTGCAGTTCCCGCCTTTTTATATTTTATGCTTTCATCTTTTTTATGCTTTTGCCTTTTTATGTCTTCGCCTTATGAATGCTAAGCAGGTGAGTGTGCCACTTGGGACACTAAAAAAGCCGGATTTCCCGTCCCCCTGGCTACTTCGCCTGGATATATCCCTTAGCAGTCAGTGCTTCGGCGCAAAGTACGGCTCCGCCTGCTGCACCGCGGACAGTGTTGTGTGACAGTCCGATGAATTTGTAATCATACATGCTGTCTTCTCTCAGACGTCCGATGGATACGCCCATTCCGTTCTCGTAGTTAACGTCAGCTTTTACCTGTGGTCTGTCGTCTTCTGACAGGTACTGGATGAACTGCTTTGGTGCACTCGGAAGATCTGCTTCCTGCGGGAATCCCTTGAAGCTTTCCAGTTTTTCGATCAACTGTTCTTTGGTTGGCTTCTTTTCGAAGTTGATGAATACAGCTGCTGTATGTCCATTCAGTACAGGTACTCTTAAGCACTGGCATGTGATCTTTGGCTCTTCTGCCAGTTTGATCTCGCCGTTTTCGAGTGTTCCGAGTACACGCAGAGGTTCTTTCTCACTCTTTTCTTCTTCTCCGCCGATGTACGGGATGATGTTCTCGATCATTTCCGGCCAGTCTTTGAATGTCTTACCTGCTCCGGAGATTGCCTGGTATGTTGT
>OLQV01002950.1_pt1 | contig 10647 bp, 10 predicted proteins | sample 1672371 | NCBI WGS metagenome assembly OLQV01 (sample SAMEA3136676, study PRJEB25190) | human gut metagenome
ATCGGCACAAAATCGCAACAGGCATTGAAATTACAACAGGAACAGAACAAACAGGAGCGTAAAGAGAGAAGCCGCAAGAAGAAAGAGGCAGAAGAACAGCGAATGTTTGAGTTGAAACAGCAAAAGAAAAGAGAAAAGCATAAGGGGCATTAAAGTCCCTTGAGCTTTTGCTCAAATTCAAGTTTGTAGAATTAAGAAAATCGGAAGTTGGGGGATACACATGAAAATAGTAATCGTAAACGGAAGTGCGAGAAAAGGAAACACATTAACAGCGATCCAGGCATTTGCTGAAGGTGTTGCAGAAGAAAATGAAATTGAAATCATCGCACCGGAGAAGCTGAACATTGCTCCGTGCAAAGGTTGCGGAGTCTGTCAATGCAGCAAGGGCTGTGTCGATCAGGACGATACGAATCCGACAATAGATAAAATCGTTGCAGCGGATGTGATTGTCTTTGCCACACCTGTTTATTGGTGGGGTATGTCAGCACAGCTGAAGCTCATTATTGATAAATGTTATTGCAAAGGACTCCATCTAAAAAACAAGAAGGTCGGTGTCATTGTTGTCGGAGCTGCTAGGGTCGGCAGCATCCAATATGAGCTGATCAATAAGCAGTTTCAGTGCATGGCAGATTATTTGTTTTGGGATATGCTGTTTATAAAATCATACTCCGCAAGTGACAGAGCGGATTTGAGTAATAACGCAGATGCTATTGCTGAATTGAAAGAACTGGGCAGTAATCTGTGTTGAATAACAGTATTGAATTCCACATGGCAATTATTGAACTTTCTAAAACGGTTAAGAAAGGATGATTAAATGGATTATTTTGCTGTAATTGATACTGAGACAAACTGGAACAATGAAGTAATGTCCATAGGCGTTGTGATAGCGGAGAAGGATACATTCAAAAAAGTTGATGATCTATATTTTATATTTGATCCAGAGTATAAGATTGGTGGTATGTTTTCTATGGTACTTCCGGTAAAAGGACGAGCACCTAAAGATCTTTTATTTACACGTAAGATAGCTATGGAAAAATTTAAAGAAGCTTTTGAAAAATATGGCGTAAAAGATTTATTTGCTTATAATGGCGCTTTTGATAAGAATTTGCTGAATGAATTAGCGTCCTATAGATGGTTTGACATTATGAAAATTGCTGCATATAGGCAGTATAACGATAAGATTCCTGCCAGTATAGAATGCTGTAAAACAGGAAAAATGAAGCGTAATTATGGCGTGGAACCTATGATGCAGTTGCTGTCTGGTAATTGTAGATATACGGAAGTACATAACGCCCTATATGACGCAGATGATGAACTTGAGATTATGCGGTTACTTGGAAAAACATTTGAAGAGTATATCGTTGCGAAAATTTGATTGATGTTAAAATCTGGTATTTCAAAGCTTCTCACATCAACAGTGGGTAACACTGAAATTTCAGGAAAGGAGGTTGCGTATGATGACAGCAAATCCGATTTTACTTCAGAAAAAATATGCTCGCGTCATTGAACGCTTTGCAAAACAGCAGGGACTTTCATTGGATGAGGCATTGGGTTTATTTTACCATTCTGAAATCTATCAGTTAATGCGTGACGGTGTTTCCGATATGCACTGCATGAGCGATGCGTATTTGGTGGATGAACTGGAACAGGAATATAATCAGAATATGGAATAATGTCTTGCTAATAAATTTTCCCTTTGAGTAGAGGTGGTCAACAACCTAAATCTACTCAAAGGGGATTTTTTTTTGTAAAGGCGAAACCGCCAACTGAATTATTATATTTTTTATGAAAAATAGTTGCATAAAAAATATAATAGTGATATACTAATATCAGAAGGAAGATAAGACCAATGGTTTGGAGGAATGAGACATGATTGTAGAGGTGAGAGCGAAAAACTGTTACGCATTTGAGAATGCCATTACATTTTCAATGAAAGCAGATATGAGAAATAAAAAATTTGGAGCAAATGTTCATAAAGAGCGCAATTTTAATGTGCTGAAAACAGTAGGAATATACGGTCCAAATAATGCCGGAAAAACTTGCTTGATTAAGTGCATTAAGGCGATTAAGAATGTACTTTTAAATAAGAAAAATGGTGTGATGCCTAATATATTTGCGGACAGTCCTATCTGTGAGTTAGGCGTTACATTTTTATCATCTGGAAGGAAATTTTCTTATGATTTTAAGTATGATGCAGAAAAAGAAGAATATATATATGAATTCTTTTCTGAGATACTGAAAGATCAATATGGCAACGAAAAAGAGGTTTGCTGGCTGAAAAAGGACTCTGTTAGTGAAGTATATGAATGCCTTGACGAGACTGTACAGGCCATGATTCCAGTTATATCAAAAAATAATTTACTGTGCTATTTGATTGATACAAGCAAGTTTGAATATATGAACGAGATGAAGAAAATTCTTGTTGGGTTTGCAGAGAAAATTGATATTATCAATATGAATAATATCCCTATGAGACATACGATTGAACTTATGAAGAATAAGGATCAATTACAGCAGAAGGTTGTCGATTTTATCAAAAATGCAGACTTGTATATGGATAACTTCGAGTATGTGGACATTGATAAGATGCAGCTCAAAAAGGGGGAAGGTGACGAAAAGCCAGACGAAAAGGTACTAGATATTCCAGAAAATATTATGGATCAGATTCGCCTTGTTTCAACGTATAAAGGAGTCCATGTGCCAAGTATGATGTTTGATTCCACAGGAACAAAAAAAATTGCTGCTATTGCTAGTTATGTGATCGAAGCACTTGAACAAGGCAGAATTCTCGTTGTGGATGAGCTAGATAGCAGTATTCATTTCAAACTGACCAGGGCAATTGTGGCGATGTTTAACAATGAACTGAATACAGGCGCGCAGATGATATTTACTGTCCATGACATCAATCTTATGGATTGCAAGAGAATGTTTCGAAAGGAACAGATTTGGTTTGTTCATAAAGATGAAGAAGGAGTATATGTGTACTCACTTGCCGATTTCACAGCACAGAAGGGTGTGAGAGATACGACAGACGTTATGGAAAAATATAGGAGGGGAGCCCTTGGCGCATTGCCAGATCCAGAACTAATCAATTCGTTGTTGAGTATCAAAGGTGATGTGAAGGGGGATAGTAATGGCGCCGATGCCGAATAAAATGCCTAAGTTTTTTGATAAGCATAAAATCTGTATTATATGTGAAGGCAATGAGGAATATCAGTATCTTAAACGCTTGAAAGATTTGAAAGTCTGGAATGAACAGTATGATATTTCGTTAGTTAATGCTGGTGATAATGGAAATATTCCAGCTAGGTATCAAGACCGATATCAAAATGGAGCAGATGAACTTGTGCTTGTATTTTGTGATACGGAAAAGAAACCGCATGAGCAGTACGAAGATATCAAACGAAAAATTAACGAATTCCATGGCGTAGATAATGCTGCAAAAGAAGTGATTATATTTGGTAATCCCTGTACAATGCAGATTATATCGAAACACTGGACAGATGAAAATCTGAAATCACCTGCGAAACCGGTAAATGCTCCATTAATAAAGAAATATACTGATGTGGAGAATTACAAAGGAAGGGCGGACCAAATTGAAGAGATTATGAAACATGTTACTAAAGAGAATTATGTGGAAATGTCTCGACGATTGGAAAGTTTGGAATCGCAGGATTTTATGACTGGAAGTAGCAATGTTGGAAAGTTCATAAAGTTGTTTGAGAGTGTTGACAGTGAGTGGATTGAGGAAATTAACAATCGTATAGAGTAAAGTAGGTATTGATATGGGAGTAGATGAACAAAATGTTTTTAATGTGACAGTGAACAAAGGTCAAGCTATTATTGCAAATGATAATGCATCGGTTACGGCAACTGCCAATATTGGAGCAGATGCAAGTGAACTGGAAAAATTGATTGCCGCAGTGCGAGATAAAATAGGTACAATTGCATCAGATGAAGATAAGGAAGCGGCATCTGAAAGTTTAGAAGTCATAGAAGCAGAAGTTGTATCAGAAAAACCGAAGAAATCTATGATAAAAACGGCAATGGCTACGTTACAGGCTATAAAAGGAACAGTTGAATTTGGATCAGCAGCAGCGGCTTTGATACAGTTTATTGGATCAATGTTACCGTGATAAGATTGACGTTGCAAAAGTCAAAGCCTTTGAAAAAATAAAGTGAGAGGGAAATAGATATATGGATTGTAAAGAAGATGTTTTGGACAGAGCAAGCTTTGTGAAGCAAATAATCGATTTGACAATGATAGTTTCTGAAAATCGAAAAAACTGTTGTTTTGCCATTGAGGGAGAATGGGGAAGCGGCAAAAGTTTTGTACTGGAAAAGATACAAGAGTGTCTTGATAAAGAAAAAGCAGAAGGAAGGGATCGTTTTTTTACTGTTCGATATGACTGTTGGGAATATGATTATTATGAAGAACCCGTAGTGGCAATTATTTCGGTTTTAAAAGACGTATTAGATTCTTATTTGAATTTAATACCAGAAGGGGCTAAGAGCTTTTTGTTAGATACGGCTAAAAATATGATAACAAAAGCTGGTGTCGGTATATTGAAATCGAAACTAGGAGTGGATATAGGGGAATGCATAGGAGAGTTTAAATCTGACGCAGAATTATATGATCAATATTTTGGCTTTAGAGAGGCAATTGAAACGGTAAGAAATGGAATTAAAGAAATAGCAAAGGATCAAACAGTAGTCATTATAGTGGATGAACTGGATAGATGCCTACCTACATATGCAATTAAAGTTTTAGAACGCATTCACCATATTTTTAATGGATTGGAAAATGTGGTGGTTATTATCGCAATGGAGAAAAAACAAATTGAAAATTCATTGCATCAAATTTACGGTGAAGGAATGGATGTTGATCAATATTTGAAAAAGTTTATTTCATTTAGTGTAAAACTTGATAACGGTTCTGCCAGAAACTTTATTGCAAAGTATCCTAGCTTTATGGATATGTTTGACATTCAAGAAAATGATGAAATGGAATCGTTTTTAAATACGATTACTTTAGGCTTAGACATTCGTACACAAGAAAAGATTTTCGAAAAAGCAGAAAATATGCATAGATTAGCTGCAACATCAGAAAAAATGAATAGCGAAATTTTGGCTTTTGAGATACTTACCTTGTGTATTAAAGAAAAAATGAAAGTAATAAATATAAATTGGATTTCAGAGTCATCGGGATATCCTGGCATTGAACGGGAAGTAGGAACCGAGTACTATCATTCAGTAAGAGCATATGCAGAAAATATAAGAAATTATTCGGGAAAAGTAAATAATAAAGCGGTTTGTAAAGAGAATAATTTTATACATAAACTCATATTCATAATAGCTGGGTTAACAAATGAATACGAGTATGGTTTTTGCGGAGCATATTATTGTAATGATAAAAAAATAGAAGAGAAAATAAATTTCTCAAAACAGATTTACAACCTACTGACAATTTAAATTCTCAGCCATAAATAAAAAGACCCCGTAATTCAAGCACCTGCAAGCAGACACCATCACGGAGCCTCATATGGCTAGGATACAGGCACCGAAGCATCTGTAAACAAACACCGCGATGCGCCATAAACCTGCATCTAATTATAAAATGTAAAACATATTTGTCAATAAAAAAGTTCTTGATAACACAATAGGAGGAAAACAACTACGCATGGACACCGATAAAGTAGTACAAGATTTGAACCGGCGTTTTGCAGCACCACTGCCGGAATTTTACAAGTGTCGTATCATCTTCTGGTACGATGAAGATAAAGAATTTGAGGATAAGCTGAACGAGGTAGTTCTGGAAAAAACTGCTTTCGGTAGATGACTTGACCACAAACTATTTGGTTTACAGTACTTGTAGCTATAATCGCCCGGATGACAACTGGCTTCTGGATGTGGAGCTTTATAGTGAGGAGTTTAGGGCAGATCTGATTTCCATCTGGATGGATGAGATGGGACTTCCATCAAATCCGGCCATGCGAAAGCAGGTCAAGAATTACCGTGCTTATTTCAATGCGAAAGACCGCCGATTGAAAGTCAGCACACAAAGTAAAGTTCCAGCAACACCCGACCAATTGAATATAACTGTCATGGCGGCAATCTGTGGATTAAAAAAACAACAGCTGATCCAAATTTTACGCAGTGTATTCCGTGCCGGACTGGATTTAAAGAATAATACTATTTATCAAGATTTTGTAAAATATCATGCAGACGGTATATTTTGGGAGAAAGTTCGACAGGGCTGCGGATTTGCAGAGGAAGAACCAGATCTTGGACGGCTGGCAATCCATTTGCTGCTGACTGCTTCCACCCGTACCATGCGGCAGGAGTATCTTGCAGGACTGGATAGCTTAATTTCTATACCGCACCAGGCATATTGCTACGATTTTATTTCTGAATGGCTTCACAGTGAAGACAAGCAGCAATTGTATGATGTAGCACGTTATGTTGAGGATGAAGCCCGTCTGCATCAGCGATTTGAAAAGCTGACTGTGGATGATTTGGTGGGGACGGAATGCTTCCCATGTATCAACGAAGTGATTCTGACAAAACTGATGACAGAGATAAGCGACCATATCATTGATGTGGATACGATTACTTCAACCGTTGAAAAGCGAAGAACTTGTGCATGGTATGAGCCGTTTAAAAATTTCTATGATGGTATATTGCAAGTGGCAAATATGCAGAGCTTCTTCAAGGAACACTCTGCCGGATTCCATACCGCAGAAGCAAAAGGTATCTGGAAAGAATACACGGAAAGCTACTATCAGATGGACACCTATTACCGTTTGTTCCATCTGAGCTTCCAAAAGAGCCTGGAGACTTCCAATATTCTGCTGGATGATCTGTTCAAACACGTTGTTGATAAGGTGGAAGGACTTTATACCCATTGGTTCTTAGGTGAACTGGGTAACAACTGGTCAGATGTGTGTGCAGATGAATTGGCAACATACGGTAAAGTTTTAGAAGTGCCACAGCAGGAAGAATTTTACCGTTCCCGCATTAAGACCTCGGATACCAAGGTATTCGTAATTATTTCGGATGCTATGCGGTATGAAGTGGCGGCAACTATGGCAGAACAGCTTCATCGATTAGACAATATTTCAAAAGCTAATCTTGAAAATGTTTTGGAAGCATTAGCGGCGTTATTCTTATTAGAAAGATATTTATTAGTTGAGTTAAAAGAAGAGGATAGCTATGTATTGATAAAGCAATCGAATATATTTAGAATTGATGGAGTAGATATGCAACCTAGAATGCAATGGAAGGTAGATTCAGATAAGGGAATAGCATTAGTTTATAATGATGATCTTATCTGAATAGATTATAACAGTCCAATATCGAGTTCCAACATAAAACAATTTGTTATAGAAATGTAAAGGAATCAGACCACCTTACACGATAGGGTTGTCTTTAAAAAGAAATTCCTGTTTATTTACTACAGGCAGTAGAAGAACCGCAGAAAATTGCTGATTGTCTTTCAGCGTTAGATGATGTAATCGAGAAACAGAAGGCAATATTAGCAGCGTGGAAAGAGTTGAAAAAAGACTTGTTGCAGCAGATGTTTGTGTAAAAATAGCAGAATAAAACTATAAGTGAGCAGGTGATGTACAAAGTTTTGTATGTTACCTGCTTTTCTGTATTTATAGATATGAAATGTTATTATATGCTGCGAGTATGAGAGGGGGATATTCGGATTCGATGATCGAGAAAAAACTAGAAAAGCGGAAATTAGAAATGACAAAAACAGCGAAAGTGAATTGACTTTGTTTGTAGTTGTGCTACACTTATATAAAAAGAAAGACAATAGAGTAATGATTTAAAGAACTGTTGAGCTTAGGAAAAATACGAAACAGAATACAATAAATAAGAGAGGAGAAGAAAGCATGCCGTTTGAAAAAGGAGGAAGAGCAGATAAACAAGGAAATAAATATGAAAAAGATTGTATAATCTATGAAATGATAAAAGTATTAAATGAAAGAAATTATAGTGTGGTTATTGAACCGCTTGGAATGAATGAGGTTGGCACTGATATATTAGTAACGACTTCGGATGGTAAGAAAGAACATCAACAATGTAAAGCACGAAATTCAAGCAAAGAGCATTGGGATGCTTCTGATTTAAAAGCACGAAATATATTTCGAGTATGGAAGTTTCAACTAGATAGAGATGAGGAAAGAAAGGTAGCATTAGTTAGCCCAATGGTATGTACAAACTTAGAGGATTTGTGCAAGAGGGCAAAGAATACTAGCGGGAAAGCTGAAGATTTTAATCAGCAAATTTTTAATAGTGGCAAAGAGTTTATAAGGTTTTATGAGGCTTTTTGTTCTGAAATGGAATTAGATAAAAATAATGAGACTGATGTTTTGAGAGCAATTGATTATTTGAAGAGAATCTCTTATAAACAGATATCGGAGTATGAGCTAAATGAACGTATAAATCAAAATATACAGTATTGGTTTTGTAATGGATTTGACGAAGTTTATAATGCAATGATTTCGCTGATCGAATCAAAAGATATATTGGGTAAGGAAATTACCCAAACAATATTGTTAGATTATTTTGCAAAACAAAACATTACCATGAAGATGAAGGCAGGGGATAAAAGACTTGCACCAAGGATTCAAGAAATTAATGAAGAATATAAGGATACTTTTGTGTCATTACAAGGTGGTTTAATACAAAGAGAAGAATTTGGTATGTGTATAGACGCAATTGAGTCTGAAGAAATGGTGATTGTTTCAGGAAATGCAGGATGTGGGAAAAGTGGGTGTATGGAAGCCATTTTGAATTATTGTGAGAAAAATAGGATTCCATATGTTGCAGTAAAGCTTGATAGAAGAATTCCAAGTAAAAATTGTGATGCTTGGGGAAGAGAATTGGGATTTCCAGGTTCAATTGTGCATGCTATACATTATTTATCTAAGAATGAAAAAGCGGTAATTATTTTAGATCAGCTAGATGCATTAAGATGGACTCAGGCAAATTCGAGTGAGGCACTTACTGTTTGTATGGAGTTAATCAGGCAAGTAAAACAGTTGAATTATGAAAGAAAAAAGAAAATGATAATAGTGTTTGCTTGTAGAACATATGATTTAGAAAATGATAATAATATAAAACAGCTGTTTGAAAATAAAAACTTACAGAAAGATGAATGGAAAATAGTTAAAGTAAATACTTTTAGCGATGACATGGTTAAACTAGTAATTGGTGATAATTATGATTCTTTAACATCTAAATTAAAAAAAGTGTTAAAAATACCAAGCAATCTTTATATTTGGCAACATTTGGATAAAAAAGAAAATTATAATAGTTGTTCAACAACAAGCCATTTGATTGAGAAATGGCTTGAGCAATTATGCAGAAAATGTGTGTCGGCAGGATTAGAGGAAAAAAACATTAAGGAAATACAAAGCAGATTAGTCAATAGATAAACATGGCTGCTTGTATATTCCAAAACAGGTATTAAATGCTGAGCAAGCAGGGTTAGATTATTTGATTTCATCTGGCATTATTGTAAATCAAAATAATAAAATAGGATTTGTTCATCAATCTATTCTGGATTGTCTTATTTCTCAAAACATGATGACAAAATATTTTGAGGAACAGCCAATAGAAAGTATTATTGGAGAAAAAAGTAAACAAGACCCAGCACGACGATATCAAGTGCAGATGTTCTTACAAAATATATTGGAATATGAAAGCTATGATTTTATTCAAATTGGAGAAAAAATGTTGGCGTCTGATAATATAAGGTATTATGTTAAATATCTTTTTTATGAAATTTTAGGGCAAATTCAAGAACTAGATGAGAGAGTAGCTCAGTTCATTATAGATAATTGTGAGAACCCTATATATGGAGCATATTTGGTGAATAATACTATTTTTGGCCATAAACAGTATATAAATATTTTAAGAGATAAAGGTATATTGGAAAGCTGGTATTTGGCAACACAGGAAAAGCGGACAACTGTTTTTCGATTGTTGCAGAGTATTGCTCCGGACTTGGAGGAGAAAGATGTTTCTTTTATTGAAAAACATGCTTTTAGAGATAAAAATGATGATGAAAATTTTCTGAGATGTTTTTTGCGTGGTATAGAGCAGGATAGTGACGAAATGTTTGAATTGAGAATGAAGTTCTATAAACACTATCCTGAATATGCAAAAGAAACTTATATAGACGTAAAGAAAATGGAAGGTAGGCTTACAAGAAGAATAATTAGAATGATTTCTTTTGGGTTACAAAATGAAACGGAAAATTTTGAAAATTATGCTGCAGAACTGATGCATATAAAGGACTCTTTTGAGGTTGGTGATGCAGAATTTATATTAAAAGAATTGCTTCCTTATGTGCCAAAAGAACGAGCTTGGAAAATAAAATATAGTAATTGGTCAGAGATGTCTAGTCCTAAGATAAATCTTGAAAGAGTTAGTGTTAATTTAGTAAAAAGAGCAAATAAAATCTTAATTAATACATTACCTGATACGTTCTGGCAGATTTATGAGCCATATATGGGAAAAGGATATTATATATTCAATGAAATTATTTTGAATGGGTTGGTTCAGCTACCTTCTCAATATAGTAATCGAGTTATATATTATCTTTGTGAGAACTTGAGTGAAAATCTTTTT
>OLQV01002954.1_pt1 | contig 10633 bp, 13 predicted proteins | sample 1672371 | NCBI WGS metagenome assembly OLQV01 (sample SAMEA3136676, study PRJEB25190) | human gut metagenome
GCCCTCCTTTCCACTGGATTCCTTTACAGGTTTCTATGTAATCAGAGGGTCACAGGTCTCCGTTTCACTTCGGTCCATTCGAAGCTGTGTTCCATAATCACTGGTAATCCGTTTTATTGTTTCCTGATGTTCTTCTTTCATCTTTTTCGAAACATACAGTACTTTCTGCCGATCCTCCATTGGGGTTTTACAGTTGTTTCCCTTAATGCAGTCTGTTTTGAAAGGGCACCCGCCGCATCCGCTGCTTCGATATACGGTAACGATTCTCCGGTATCCACTGGCCGTCTTTTCTCTCTTTTCATACTGCACTGTCAGCACCTGTCCATTTTTACAGTAATAACAGTCCGCTTTTTCATCATATTTCATGTTTTCCATCCGCCCAATATCCTGACGGTATTTTCGGGTTTTCAAAATCTCATAGTTCTGGGGTTTGATATAGGCCAGCTGACCGTTTTCTTCGAGAAACAGGTAATTTTCTTCGCTTTCATATCCTGCATCTGCCACAATCTCCTGATATTTAAGCGGAAGATACAGCTCCATATCTTTCAGGAATGGGATCAATGTCCTCGTATCAGTAGGACGAGAACTAATATCCAACCATGTGATGTATTCCGAATCTACTCCATGCTGAAGATTATAAGCTGGTTTCAGCTGCTCATTGAGCATGGCATCTTCTTTCATCCGCATAAAAGTCGCATCCGGGTCTGCTTTAGAATAACTGTTGCGGTCTCCACAGACATAAAGCTTTTTATTGTATTCCTTCAGTTTTGCTATGTATGTTTTCAGGGTTTCCAGCGATTTCCGAAGGCGTGTTTTTCGTCGTCCAGTTCCATGGACAAAGACAATTCCTTCCTCCTGCCTGATCCTGCACAGCTTTTTTCGCAGCCTTTTTAATGTGTGAAGGGAGACTTTCCCATTATAAGCAATCCTGAAATCGTAAAGATTTTCGCACTCTTCCACAAAGACAAGAATCTTATCGAAAAGTTTTGCCTGATTTTTCTTTATCCTTCCATAAGTCTGATAAAGATCGCTGAGTTCCATTCCCTCCACAAATGCACTCAGAAGACGGACCGGATCATCTGCCGGGATCAAAATTTCCACATCCAGCGGAAGTTTGATTTGATAGTACAGAGAAGATAATGTATAATCTTTCTGTAATAGTTTATTTAGTCGCATAAATAAATTTCACACCAAGAGCCAGGCCTTGCACAGACCTGGCTCCTATTCTCTGCAAAAAAGTGCTGCCGCACTAATTATCATTATTTAGTGCGACAGCCCCTAATTTCAGTCAAACTTTATCTTATACGCTGTACCTGATAGTCTTTGTAATATGAAGAATTAGAGCTTACCCGGAGGCGATATTTTCTTGAACCAATCTTAAAATATGTATTAATATAATATGTATAGATATTAGGATTGTCATATGCATTTACGTATGGATAAATCATTCCAAGACCGGCAACATAAATAATATAGTTTCCCTTTCCCTTGTGCAGAATACTGGTTTTCAGGTCTGTCTCGCCTGCGGCAGATGAAAGTGCTCCATGATAGTAAGCTTCATTTGTTAACGACTTTTCATATCTGCGCGTATTCTTGTTGTAAACATATATCGGAAAATCGGTCATTTTCCTGCCATTATTGCTGCATCCTATGAAAGCTGGTTTTTTCGATGCATAATTCCAGATTTCCAGAGCAAATACGCTGGTTCCGGCGCTCAGGAAAGAATTTCCTGTCTGTCGGAGTGAAATACGCCCTCCGATTGTATAAACCGACACTGCACTGCTGAATTTTCCTTTTTTCCTACCATTAACGGCACGTACCTTATACCAGAGTTCTCCCTTTTTTGTGTCCTGCCAGGAAAGTCCTTTGACTGTTTTTACTTTTTTAAATTTCTTACCGTTGGTTGAGCGGTAGATTTCATATTTTTTGGCTCTGGATGCTCTTTTCCATGTAAGTTTTGTTTTTCCTTTTGTGTAGACTGCCTTTATTCCTGTCACTTTTCCAACGGAAGCGGCCTGAACCGTCACATTTGTTGAAGGAATAAGTGTGACTGCTAACAGGAGTGCCATAACAAGACTTACTATTGTTTTCTTTAATTGTTTCATCGCTGTAACCTCCTTCTGAATATTGGTAAAATAAGTATAACAAAGTTTCTGTTGCTGCTCAAAAGTATTGCCATATCTGTCATAGACAAAGGTGGTAATTTTTTGTGTATTTGCAGAAAATCCTTTATACTGTAAGCAGGAAATATGGGCATGAGCCGGAAGGGGATGAAAAAGATGAATTTTCAGGAATGTCTGAACAACTATATCATACAGATCCGATGCAATGGAAAAGAGCTGGCGCGTAACAGTGAAATATCCGAAACGGTTATCAGCCGATACCGCAAAGGGGAGCGTACACCTTACGCTGACAGTGAATATTTAAAGAAATTATCCGACGGAATCATAAAGACTGCCGTAGAAAAAGGTATCCGGGATTTTCAGTGGGATAAGGTGTTTCAGACACTGCGTGAAAGTCTGGAGGATGACCGGGACGAGCCGGTATTTAACAGCCAGAAACTCGACATTCTGCTAAGAGAACTGGATATCAATATTTCCAGAATTGCGGCATTTTTGCATTATGATCCGTCCTACCTGTCAAAGATAAGGACCGGCAGACGCAATCCGGCACATCAGCAGCAATTTGTCGAAAAAGTCTGTGAATATGTGATAGCTAATTATAAAGATGAACAGGATCGGAAAAAGGTGGTGTATCTTATTCAATGCAATGAGGATGAACTTGCAGACAGTTCTTCATATAGAAAGAAACTGCGGGAGTGGTTCAATTCCTCGATGCCTGACGGGGTTGATTATGTATCTGCTTTTCTGCGTAAAGTGGATTCTTTTAATCTGGACGATTATATAAGAGCCATTCACTTTGACAGCTTTAAAGTGCCGAAAGTACCGTTTCAGCTTCCTGTTTCAAGGCATTATTACGGGCTGAAAGAAATGCGCGAGGGGGAACTGGATTTTCTGAAGCATACTGTGCTTTCAAAATCAATGAAGCCCTTGTACATATGCAGTGACATGCCGGTAGAAGATATGGCTGCAGACGAGGATTTTGCAAAAAAATACATGTTCGGTCTTGCGATGGTTCTCAAAAAGGGGTTGCATATCCATATCATCCACGATGTGGAACGTCCGATGAAAGATATGATGCTCGGTCTGGAAAACTGGGTCCCACTTTATATGACCGGGCAGATTTCACCATATTATCTGAAAGGTGTACAGAATCGTGTCTATTCTCATCTGCATTATTGTTCCGGGCAGGTGGCGATGACAGGCGACTGTATCAGCGGGCATCATGATCTGGCACATTATTATCTGACCAGTCGCAAAGAGGAAGTATCGATCAGTCAGAAAAATATGGAATTTCTTTTGAAAAAAGCACATCCACTGATGGATATTTACAGGGAAGAGCGCAAAAAAGAACTGCATGCGTCTCTGTTTGAAAATGTCGGGAAAGAAGGCCGGCGGAGGCGTGTACTGGCGGTTCCGGATCTGGGAGTCCTGCCGAAAAAACTGCTGGAAGAAATTCTGGAACGCAATCATGTTGTGTTGAATGAGAAAACAGTGATTTTGGAAAGCTATAAAAGATCCGCAACATGCCTGGAGACAATTCTGAAGCACAGTGTAGTGGAGGATGAAGTATCAGTGCTTTCTGAAGCGGAGTATGAAAAATATCCACTGGTGCTTCCGCTTGCAGAGTGCTTTCTGGAAAAAGATATCCGTCTGACTTATGAGGAATATCATGCATGCATAGGTGCGGCAGAGAACTATGCGAAAGCAAACGAAAACTATCAGTTCAATCTGACAAAGATAAAAGGTTTTCACAATATCCAGATCACGTGTTTTGAAGGAAAGTGGTGCATGATATCGAAGAACCGGGCTCCGGCGATCCATTTTGTGATTCATCATCCAAAACTTCGGTATGCACTGGAAAATATGGTATTACCGATTCGTGATGACGAGATCGAATAAGACATGATTGATAATGAGGGATGAAAAAGGAGGAAGAAATAATGAAAAAGAACTGGAAAAAAATACTGGCAGCAGCTGGCTTGGGGATGATGCTGATGGGCACTTCTCTGACTCCGGTGACGGCTTTTGCGGCGGTCGATACGCAGAATCTGCTGACTTTTGTAAATGATACAATGGATGACGGCTCGCAGATCTACTATTTTGAAGAGGTTGCTGTGACACTCCCGGCAGACTGGAAGGGAAAGGTTGCGGTGCAGGCACAGGACACCAGTGTTACTTTTTATCATAAGGCGAGCAAAGAAAAATGGCAGGAAAATTATGGGACAGTTGGCGGGAAACTTTTTTCCTTATCTTATTCCGTAAACAGTGATTTCACAGAGCTGCCGTCCTATTATTATGTAGGATTCGGCGAGGAATCTGTGATGAATTATTTTCTGACATTTCCGACAGATGTGCAGGGATATATGGAAGATGAAAGTATCAGCGAGGAATATCAGCAGCTTTTCTCGGAAATTGATTATGTAAAAGATCATGTATGCATGCGTCATGCGGAGCCGATAGATGAACTAAGTTCTTTTGATGAAACGAAAGCCGGATACGATGGTATATGGACAAAGGTAGAAGATTTGTTTGAACTGTATCTTCCGACAGAATGGGATGCCTGCCAGCCGGACGAAGAAGACATTGCAGGTGGTGTGAAATATATTTCTGTATCTGAAGACAAAGCCTATATCTGTATGGCGATGGCAACGGAGCCTGACAATGAAGAGACAAGGAAAGAGATTGAGCAGGAGCTTGCCGATAATAACATGACAATGATGGATGTGTTGAAAGAACAGATCAACGAGCAGGGATTCAAACTGGAAAAAGAAGCAGAAATCAATGGAATTCCATGCGTATTCTGCTCGACAGACAGCCTTTACGGAATCGTGTTTGTCGACCAGAAAAATACGACACAGATTGATACAGTGGTTTTTGCAGGCGAAAACAGAGGGAACGATCAGGTTGTTGAGACCGTCCTGCGTTCCGTAAGGTGGCTGCCGGAAGAATAGTTGTGATGCTGTTTTCTTTATTGGTATAATATTTGAAGACATAATTATAAAGGGAGAAGTTTGAAAATATCTTTCAGACTTCTCCTTTTTGGTACAGGTCAGTTTTGTCTTTTCACAATATCGTCTATTTATTTTCTTTATAAAATCTTAATACTGATTCCGATAATTTTATACAATCTTTGAGGAGTTATATATAATAAGACTGGAATAAAAAGATTAAAATCTGCATGTGCAAAATATTAAAAAAGGAGCCATACATTTATGCAGGAGAATTTTCACAGAAAAAAACATCTGACGTCATTTCAGATGATCATATTAGGGTTTGCAGGAGTGATTCTTTTGGGAACGCTTCTTCTGATGCTTCCGGTCTCGTCTGCAGATGGAATCGTAACTCCATTTGACGAAGCACTTTTTACTTCAACTTCTGCAGTTTGTGTGACGGGGCTTGTTGTACAGGACACAGGCAGCTACTGGTCCGGATTTGGTCAGACAGTTATTCTTATACTTATACAGACAGGTGGGCTGGGAGTAGTGACAGTTGCTGTCGCTGCATTTATGCTTTCCGGAAGAAAAATATCTCTTATATGGAATGGAGAATCCTCTTCCCAGAAATGAAATTCAGGGACAGGACTTTGAAGGAAGAAAAAATCAGCTTCTTTACCAGAAAAAAGAAGAAAAGAAGCACTCAGATTTGCTGAGCCGGAAGATCCGAAGCTATGAAGAGAATCTGACAGCACTGGCAGAATACAGTGAGCTGATTCCAACAGAGATGGAAGAAAGGGAACAGGTTCCAGAGACTTTGTCAGCAGAAGAACTGCGTAATTATAAAGGAATTCTTGTACGGGATTATAACCAGAAAATCAGAGATACCAGACAGCAAAAAGAACTGCTTGTGCAGCTTCTGAACAGAATCGTCCGTATGGAAAGTTTTCAGGATGATTTTTATCGGAAGCCCCTGGAACAGTTATTGGAACTTTCCGACAATGGAACTCAGGTTCTGACTCAGCTGAAAACAACAGTACAGTCTTATGGAAAAACTGGAAGTGGATATTTCAGTAGTGGAAAAGGAAAAAGCAAGGATCGTAGAGCTTATGGAAGACTATATCCGGGAAATCCATAGCAATCTTGGAAAGATTGACCATAATTCGACTATTACTGTCAGAGACAGAAACATCAAAATGTTAAAGATCCAGTTGCCTGACTGGGATGAAAATGTGGGTCTGTACCATCTGCGCCTGGAAGATTTTATAGATAAAACTACAATGGAACAGATGGAACTGCTGTTTTGATGATAATGTAAGCAAGTTATAATGGAGAAAAAGAGCAGAAACTGCCGGAAAATACACTGAAATGTATACAAAGAGAAAAATGTCGTTTTGTCATGTAATGTGATGAAACGGCATTTTATGTTGGAGGCGATATTTTGTCGAATTGTTTTTGTTGTAATTAGTACGAAATGTGCTATAATGATTGTGGAACATATTTTCCGGAGATGTGTTTGTTACAGTTAAAGAGGAAGCTGTGTGAGATACTATCGCAGAAAGTGAGTATCAGAAGACACAGCAGGATACACCAGGATAACACTTCGAAAGTACAAAAGATAGATCAGAAGAGGAGACTTCTGAAAAGAAAACATGGTTGTGAAACAGAGACATGGAGGATACTGTCGGAGTGGGGAATAATACAGCAGAGAATATAATAGGATTACAGCATGAACGTTGTAAAGGAATCATACAGGAACTGACGATTATGGTGATATTTTTATGCGGAATGTGCTGAAGCAGGCAGCCTGTACAGAGCTGGTGCTGCAGGTTATTATGGAGAATAAAGAGTTACATATATTGGAGCATGTAATCCAGATGGATTATAAGAACCTGCAGGGACGTTCAGTAGAGCTGGACTGTCTGGCAAGGGATTCCGAGGACCGGAGATATGACATAGAATTTGAGAACAGTAATAAAAGGGCGAAGCCCAAGAGAGCCAGGTATCATGGTGGCATGATCGATATGAACACGCTGGAACCAGGTCAGGAGTTCGAGAGCCTGCCGGAAACATACGTGATTTGGATAACAGAGAAGGATGTTCTGAAGGAAACACCGAAAGGAGTGGCAGAGATGTGTAAAGAATTAGAAGAACTGTATGCCGATGGCAGAGCAGAAGGAAAAGCAGAAGGAAGAACAGAGGGAATTGGAGATTCCATAAAGGCACTGATGGGAAATGTGAAATGTACACTGGAACAGGCGATGGATATGCTTGGAATCGCAGTAGACAGTCGTGATATTTACCGAAAGATGTTGCAGAATAATAAATAACAGCATAAAGGTAGAATGACAGCAGGCCTTTAGAACCTGCTGTTTTTGCGTTGCGAGGTGAGGTATAGATAAAGGCAGGAAAATAGTAGAAAGGCATAATCTGTCTGTGAGACAGGATATAGAGGAAAGGGATACAATGGAAATGGAAAAAGCGGTAAAACATGAGCCACCAGAAAGCAGGGTATAGTGGTTCCGGTAAGTCTACTTTATTAAAACTTCTTATGCGCTTCTGGGATGTCGATTCCGGAAGTATGAAAGTAGATGGGGAAGATGTATGTCAGATTCCAACCAGACAGCTTCGTAATCTGGAAAGTTATGTAACTCAGGAAACACATCTGTTCCATGATTCTATTGCAAATAATATTGCTATCGGCAATCCAGGAGCATCCAGGGAAGAGATCATGGAAGCAGCCTAGTGGTTGCTCCCTTCCCCTTGCCCTTTGTATTTTGTAACTATAAAATATTTTGTCAAAAAAATATAAAAAGTTGTTGACAATTCAACCGCCCTATAATATAATATTCCTTGCGTTGAGCAAATAAATTGAATAACGAAGTGTGGCTCAGTTTGGTAGAGCGCTGCGTTCGGGACGCAGAGGCCGCAGGTTCGAATCCTGTCACTTCGACTACTTGGCAGGGGCACCGGAAACTTTGAGAGATTGAAGTTTTCGGTGTTTTTTGTAATAAAAAGAGGATATCCTATGAAGGTTGACAAAGTAATAGCTGAGATTATACACTGTTGCAGAGTATATGATGCAGAAAAGGTAATTTTATTTGGGTCCAGAGCTAAAGGAATTGCTACTGAACGAAGCGATATTGATATTGCAGTGTCAGGCGTGAAAAGTTGTGATATTTTGGATCTGGAGGAGAAACTGCAGGACATTCCTACCTTATATACAATAGATCTGGTGGATCTTGATACATGCAGGAATCAGTTGCTTTTGGAGGATATACGGCAATATGGACGAGGAATTTACAAGAAGATTTGAGTCATTTAAGAATTCCCTGGATTCTTTGGCAGAGCTGATAACAGGGGATGTGTGGATGGACATGCTGAAAATCCGTAATCAGCTGGCACATGACTATGATGGAATAATTATAAAAGAACACTGTCAGAATATCATACATGTATATATTGATAAATTATATGAGTTCAGGGCTGTTGTGGAAGATTTACTAATGTAATATGGGAGATATTTTGACCAGGTTACTGTGAAGGTCGTGAACAGTAAGAGAGAATCTAAAAGTAAGGAGCGAGAAATCGTCCCTTCTTTTTACTAAGGAGTATAAAGAACAAGGATGGAAAGGAGTTTTGTATGAAAAAAGAAAAAGGCAACGCAGTTGCATTAGTACCTATTGTAGTGTTCCTGGTATTATATCTTGGGCTGGGAATCCTGTTTGAGTATGTAATGAAAATCCCCATGGGATTTTATAATGTGCCTATCGTAGTGGCATTTCTGGCTGCCATACTGGTAGCCTGTCTCCAGAACCGGGCAGTAAGTTTTGATAAGAAACTGGAGATCATGGCTGGAGGCGTAGGTGACAAAAATATCATCACCATGCTTCTGATCTTTCTGGTAGCAGGGTCTTTTGTAGGGGTTGTAGGCAGAAGCAGTGCAGAAAGCGTGGCTTACTGTATGCTTACCCTGATACCGGCCAGATTTTCTGTGGCAGTTCTCTTTGTGGTGGCATGTTTTGTATCAGTAGCCATGGGTACCTCTGTAGGAACCATTACACTTCTTACTCCTATTGCAGTAGCAGTTTCCACAGCTTCAGGATTTGACCTGGCATTCTGCGTGGCATCAGTTATAGGAGGTGCCATGTTTGGAGATAATCTTTCTTTTATCTCCGATACCACCATTGCCGCATGTAATGGTCAGGGTTGCGAAATGAAAGATAAATTCCGGGAAAACTTCTGGATTGCTTTTCCGGCAGCAGCTGTTACTTTGATCCTGATATTGATCCTGTCCTTCCAGACAGAGATCAAAGGTCATGTAACCCAGTCTTATCACCTCCTTCAGGTGCTGCCTTATGTGTTGGTGCTGATCGGCGGTATTATTGGAATCAACGTATTTGTAGTACTTCTTACAGGAATTGTGTCCGGTGCATTTATCATGCTGCTGGGAGGCCATACCACACCGGTAGATCTTCTTACCAATATGGGATCAGGGGTTTCCGGCATGTTTGAGACCTGTATGGTGGCGATTCTGGTGGCAGCCATGTGTGCACTGATCCGGGAATATGGAGGATTTGATGCACTTCTCAACTGGATACATAAGATTTTTCAGGGCAAAAAAGGTGGTCAGTTTGGTATGGGATTGCTGGTTGGTGCAATGGATATTGCAACTGCCAACAATACAGTAGCGATAGTTATGGCGAATCCTATTGCCAGAGAAATGGCACAGGAGTATGGGATCACTCCCCGGAAAACAGCTTCCATCCTGGATACGTTTTCCTGTATTTTCCAGGGGGTCATTCCATATGGTGCACAGATGCTGGTGGCAATCTCCGCAGTTAATGAACTGGGAGGAGAGATTTCTGCCTTTCAGATCATGCCGAATCTCTTTTATCCTATGTTTCTTTTTGTGGTTTCCATCATTACCATAGCGAGAAGTGAGAAATAAAGGTATGGTTTTCAGGAACAAAAATGTAAAACAGAGAAGTATAATAAAAAATAAAGTTTTACAGGAAGGAAGAACGATCATGAAGAAAAAAATAATAATTGCGGCAGGAATTCTGGTGGTTATAGCAGTGGGAGCAGGAGTATATCAGAACCATCCATCTGGTGGAGGGGTGGATCAGGAGATTCTGGCCCGTCTTGCAGGGCAGTATGGAATTCCATATGATGATGATATGGATGAGGATGCCTATTATGATAATGAGTGTTTCTGGGAGATGGTCATTTTTACAGAACCAGATGAATTCTTTACGACAAAGCCGCCGGTTCTGATGATCTATGATGCGGAGGCCGGAGACCCTGGCCTGGCAGGAACGATCGTAGAGCTGGACACTGACACCATAAAGATAAAAATAGACAATGATATGACAGATAAAGAATACTATCCGTCCGGATGGAAAATGGAATCAAATACCATGGAGTTTACCTATGAAGAAACAGAGGATGGTCTGGAACTGACCAATCACGGCAAAACATTCACATTTGTAAAATATCAGGAAGATTAAACGTAAAAAAATAAAAAACACTTGACCTTCCACCTTATGGAAGCTGTATAAAACAAGTACAGACAGC
>OLQV01002955.1_pt1 | contig 10628 bp, 9 predicted proteins | sample 1672371 | NCBI WGS metagenome assembly OLQV01 (sample SAMEA3136676, study PRJEB25190) | human gut metagenome
AGCACGTTAAACCGGGTAAGGGAGCTGCTTTCGTTAGAACCAAATACAAAAATATTATTACAGGATCCGTGTTAGAGAAATCTTTCCGTCCTACAGAGAAATTCCCTACAGCACGTATCGAGCGTGTTGATATGCAGTATCTCTACAGCGATGGCGGATTATATTACTTCATGAACGTAGAGACATTTGACCAGGTTGGTCTTACAGAAGAGCAGGTTGGCGATTCTCTTAAATTTGTAAAAGAGAATGAGATGGTTAAGATCTGTTCTCACAATGGCAATGTATTCGCTATTGAGCCTCCGTTATTCGTTGAGCTTGTAGTTACAGAGACAGAGCCAGGATTCGCTGGAAATACAGCTCAGGGTGCTACCAAACCGGCTATCGTTGAGACAGGAGCACAGGTAATGGTTCCGCTGTTCGTTAACCAGGGCGACAAGCTGAAAATCGACACCAGAACAGGCGAGTACCTGTCACGAGTATAAATAAATAACTGCGGAGCAGTTATTTATTTATGAGCAAGTAGCGGATTGCGAATATTCCGTTCTAAATAGCATAAGCTGTTTATTTATGTGCCATCGGCGTATGCCGGTGGCACATTTTGTTAATTTCAGACACATTTTATAAATTATTGTATACCAAAAATAAGGAGGAGCACAAATGGAATATACAACACTTGGAAAAACTGGTCTTAAGATTTCCCGTATGGGCTTTGGCGGAATCCCCATCCAGAGAATTGACGCGGAAGGTACTAAGAAATTAATGCAGCAGCTGGCAGAAGAGGGGGTAAATTATATCGATACAGCCAGAGGCTACACGGTCAGCGAGGAGTATCTTGGTTATGCCCTTGAAGGAATTCGTGACAAATTTGTGATTGCCACCAAGAGTATGGCAAGAACCAGAGAAGCCATGGCAGCAGACATTGAGAAGAGCCTTGGCAATCTTCGAACCAATCACATTGACCTGTATCAGGTACATAACCCAAGCATGGAACAGCTGGACACTGTTATAGGTGAGGGCGGTGCCTTGGAGGCTTTATTGGAGGCGAAAGCAGCCGGTAAAATTGGTCATATCGGTCTGACTGCACATTCTACAGCTGTTTTTGAGCGCGCACTGAATCTGGACTGGGTGGAGACAATTATGTTTCCATATAATATCGTAGAAAACCAGGGCGACGAGCTGATCCGCAAATGTCAGGAGAAAAATGTGGGCTTTATTGCCATGAAGCCATTAGCAGGTGGTGCAATTGAGAATGGCAGTCTTGCACTTCGTTATGTCTGTTCTAACCAGGCTGTTACTGTGGTAATCCCGGGAATGGCAGAAGTATCTGAACTGGAAGAGAACATTAAGGCATGCTCTGACACAGCACCTCTTACAGAGGCAGAGCTTGCAGAAATGGAACAGATCCGCCATCAGCTGGGCACCAATTTCTGCCGTCGCTGCAATTACTGTGCGCCATGTACGGTTGGAATCAGCATCCCAAGCGCATTCCTTTTCGCAGGATATCTGGAACGCTACAATCTGGCTGACTGGGCGAAAGACCGCTACGGCAGCATGGCAGTGAAAGCTTCTGCATGTGTGGGATGCGGCAAGTGCGAGACAAGATGCCCATATCATCTGCCAATCCGGGAAATGCTGAAGAAGGTTGCAGAAGAATTTGGAGAATAATAAAAACTGCCCTGTGCGTCTTCAATGGTTTTTCAGATAATTTTGCAAAAAAAAGAAAAAATGTATTGACTCTATAGTAACTATATAGTTTACTATAAAGAAGCCTTAAGAAAACCTTATAGCAACTACAAAGTTGCGGATAAGAAAAATAAGCGATACTGGCCACGGAGTGAACAGTATCGAATACACGAAAACAGGATCTGATCAAGGAGGATTATGATGAAAAAACTGGTGGTTATGGGATTAGCAATGGCAATGACAGCGGCTATGGTAAATGGTGTATGTACTCAGCCGGTACAGGCAGCTGATGGAGAAGGACTGAAGGTAGCACTTTTACTTTCCGGAGCAGCAAATGACCAGGGCTGGAATCAGACAGCATACGAAGGAACACAGAAAGCCTGTGAGAAATACGGATACGAGCTGGCTTACACAGAGAACCTGGAAGTTGCTGATATTTCCGCTGCTTTTGCTGACTATGCAAGTGCAGGTTATGATGTGGTAATCGGTCACGGATATGAGTTCGGTGATCCTGCACTGGAAGTTGCAGAGACCTACCCAGACACCAAATTCATCTGCACAGAGGCTGACGCTTCCGCTGACAACGTAGCTTCCTACGTTATGGCATGTGAGCAGACCGCTTATGTAGAAGGAATCATTGCTGCTTCTACTTCTGAGTCTGGTAAGCTTGGCGCCATTGGACCGATCCCTGGAGATTCCCTTGTAAAGATTATTAACGGATATGAAGACGGAGCAAAATCCGTAAATCCTGATATCGAAGTTCAGACAGCCTGGACAAACTCTTTTGTTGATACACAGCTTGCACAGGAAGCTGCAAAAGCTATGATCGACAATGGCGTAGACGTAATCAAGCATTGTGCAAATGCTTGCGGAAACGGTGCAATGACAGCAGCTGTTGAGGCTGGAATCTGGTGCCAGGGCGATTCTTACGATCAGAGCTCTTTAGCACCTGACAATATTCTTGATTCTGCAATTTACAATCTTGATGTTGTAATTGATACTGCCCTTGGCAGCGTTGCAGACGGAAGCTTTGAGGGAGATGTTTACAACCTTGGTATGGCAGATGGCGCAGTAGAAGTTCTCCTTTCCGACAATCTTTCCGATGATGTGAAAGCAACTGCACAGGATGCAATTGATAAGATCGTTTCCGGCGAGCTTGAAGTTGAGCGCGACTACACAATGAGACAGTAAGAAATCGGATTTGTAACCGCGGATTGAGATATCTGTTTTTATAAAAATGGCTCGCAATCTGAAATCCGGCAACTGATTGTTCAAAGACAAATGAAGCTGAAATGGAGGAAAGTTATCAATCAGTCAGTGGAGATAACCTTCCGAAGTTTCAGCTTTTTAAAACACTTTAATTATACGAGAAAAAGGAGAAAACCATGTCTCTTCTTCAAATGAAACATATCTGTAAATCATTTTCCGGCGTATATGCAAATGAGGATATCAACCTGACAGTAGAAAAAGGTGAGATCCATGCTCTCCTCGGTGAGAACGGAGCCGGAAAGACCACACTTGTTAATATTATATTTGGTCTGTACACTGCAGACAGCGGTGAAATTTTGTGGAAAGACAAGCCAGCGGATTTTGCCTCTCCAAGGGAAGCTATCGATGCAGGCATTGGAATGGTCCAGCAGCATTTTTCCCTGGTAAATAAAATGACAGTTCTGGATAACATTGTCCTGAATCTGAAGGACAACTCCTTTTTCCTGGACAGAGCTGCTGCAAAAAAGAAGCTGACTGATCTGGCAGAAAAATACGGACTCTACGTGAACCCGGATGCTGTGATCAGTGATCTGTCAGTGGGAGAACAGCAGCGCGTGGAAATCCTGAAAGCATTATACAGAAATGTAGAACTTCTGATTCTGGATGAGCCTACTGGCGTACTCACCCCTCAGGAAACCACACAGTTTTTCGATGTTCTCCGCAATCTGAAAAAAGAAGGCTATGGAATCATTATCATCACCCATCGTATGAGCGAGATTATGGCAATCAGTGACAAGGTTACCATTCTTCGGGATGGCAGACAGGTGGCAGATCTTGTGACTGCAGACACCAATCCGGAAGAGCTGTCTGCCTATATGATCGGACGAGAGCTGAATGATGACTATCATATAGAAGGTTCTCCCAAAAAAGATATTATGCTGGAATTGAAAAATGTGTCCAATCATCACAGAAAACACAGCCGTCATAAGCTTGAGAATATCAGCCTTACCATTCACAAGGGAGAAATCCTTGGAATTGCCGGTGTGGAAGGAAACGGACAGAAAGAGCTTGCAGAGGTGATCACCGGAATCCAGAAAACCGGTGAGGGCGAAATTCTTCTGGACGGACAGAATCTGGCAGGAATCAATATCCGCGGACGTTATGAAGCAGGTGTTTCCTATATTTCAGAGGACAGATTGTCAGACAGTCTGATCACCGGAATGAACATTTCAGAAAACCTTGTTCTCCGGGAATATGGGAAGCCTCCATTTGCAAACCATTCTATTATAAACAAAGCAGCTATTCGTAAAAATGCAGCAGAAAAAATGAAACAATATCAGGTGCGCGCATCCGGAAAGTCGGGGATTGATACGCTTGTAAAGCTTTTGTCAGGTGGAAACCAGCAGAAGCTGATCATAGCCAGAGAGCTGAACGATCATGCAAAAGTGATCGTGGCAAGCCAGCCTACCAGAGGTCTTGACATCGGTGCTACAGAATTTGTCCGTCAGCAGCTTATTGATCAGAGAAATGCAGGAAAAGGTGTTATGCTGATCTCTGCAGACCTGGAAGAAATTATGGCGTTAAGTGACAGGATCGCAGTGCTTTTTGGTGGAAAAATCGTGGGAATCCTGAATAGAGAAGAAGCTACTGTACAGAAAATCGGCCTTCTCATGGGCGGAATTTCAGAAGAGGAGGCAAGATAATGGAGAAGGAAAAAAGAACAAGAGGGATTACAGATGTACTTCTGATTCTTGTGATTACAATTCTGGCAGGTACGGTTTTGATCCTTGCATGCGGCGCAAGCCCGATGGAAGCATACGGTCTTTTCTTCCGTGGAATCTTTGGAACACCTGCAGGATTTGCAGAAATTTTTGTAAAAGCATGCCCGCTGATCCTTACAGGTCTTGGCTGCGCAGTAGCATATCGTACCGGCTTTTTCAACATTGGTGCAGAAGGACAGTTTTATGTAGGGGCAATGGCAACTACCATGGTAGCTCTGAACTGGACGGCTGTTCCTGGAATACCAAGAATTATCCTTTCCCTGGTAATCGGATTTCTGGCAGGTGGCGTGTGGGCGCTGATCGCAGCAGTGTGCAAAGCGAAATTCAATATTTCCGAAATTATTGTCACTATTATGCTGAATTATATTGCAATTAATTTTCTTGGCTATGCAGTCCGTTCCTTCCTGATGGACCCGGAAGGAAATGTTCCGCAGTCTGCGAAAATTGACAAAGCCGTACAGCTTGGAACCCTGATCCGGGCAACCCGTTTTCATGCAGGTATTCTGATCGCAATCATCTGTGTACTTGTAGTATGGTTTTTCCTGGAAAAAACAACTATGGGATACGAATTGAAGGCAGTTGGACTGAACAAACGTGGAAGCACCTGCAACGGTATTTCTGTTATGAAAAATATTGTGCTTTCCGCCTTTTTAAGCGGCGGACTTTCCGCAGTGGCAGGTGGAATCGAGGTTCTTGCCATTCAGAAAAAGCTTCTGGAGGGAATCTCCTCAAACTGTGGCTATACGGCTGTTTTGATCGCACTTGTGGCATTTAACAACCCTATTGGCGTATTCTTTGTGGCAGTGCTTTATGCAGCAATGCAGGTAGGTGCAAGCTCCATGCAAAGACAGCTTGGAGTACCGTCTGCAATCGTTAACATTCTAATCGGTCTGGTTGTTGTTTTGATCCTGGGAAGAGAACTGTTTCATTTCAAAAAGAAACAGGCAAAAGTTGGAAAAGGAGGAAATGCGTAATGCTTCAGCAGATTTTCAGTTTAAGCTTTATGACGGCTTTTCTGGCCGCAGCAGTTCGTCTGGCAGTGCCGCTTATGTATGGCGGAATTGGTGAGACCATTGCGGAAAAATCCGGTATTCTGAATATCGGAATGGAAGGTGTTATGCTCAGTGGTGCATTTTTTTCCTTTGCAGGTGCCTGGTATTCCGGCAATCTGTTTGTGGGACTTCTGTGCGGTATGGCAGGAGGACTTGTAGTCAGTCTGCTTCACGGACTTCTTTCCATTACACTGATCCAGAACCAGTCTGTTTCCGGTCTTGCCATCAACATGCTTATGCTTGGCGTCACCAGCTTTTTATTTAAATTAATGTCAAATGGACAGGGCTATCAGCAGATCGAGACTTTCCCAAACATTGCCATTCCAGGCTTGTCAAAGATTCCGCTGATCGGAGATGCATTTTTTAACTGCGATTTCCTGACCTACATCCTTTATGTGCTCCTGATCCTTACCTGGATTTTTTACAAAAAAACCAATCTTGGACTGTCCTTTATGGCAGTAGGAGAGCACCCACGTGCAGCAGAATCCGCAGGCATCCAGGTGAAAAAATACCGCTGGATCGTGATGGTATTTAACGGAATCCTTGGAGGAATCGGCGGTGCATATCTGGTACTGGTACAGCTTGGCGTTTTTACAGAAAATATGATTTCCGGCCGTGGCTATATTGCTCTTGCAACTGTTATTCTTGGACGCTACACACCTTTTGGAATGTTTGGAGCAGCTCTTTTGTTCGGAGCAGCCAATGCCCTGCAGATTCGTCTCCAGACCATCGGCGTATCCATTTCCCCGTTCCTTCTGGCAATTTTGCCATATGCGCTGACCCTTATTGCAATGCTTGGGGCTGCCGGAAAGAACAGTGAACCAGAAGCTCTTGCTAAGCCGTATGTAAAAGGCTCAAGATAGGAGTATATATGGCAAATAAAGAGTATCTGAATGTAAACGAGCTGGCGACCTTATTCGGATTGAACGTGCAGACCCTGCATTATTATGACAAAATCGGAATTCTGAAGCCCAGCTACAGAGACCCGAAAAACGGATATCGGAAATATCGTTTTGATCAGACTTATAAGCTTGCCTCCATCCGCTATATGCGAAAACTGGGCTATTCCATTGAGGCAGTCCGGGATTTTCAGGACACGAAAAGCCCTGATGAGGCGCTTAAAAGACTGAAGGAGCGTTCCGTGGCCATTCATGCCCAGTGGGAAGAGATGATGCGGATCGACCATGCGATTTTGCGAAAAATACAGTTTATTGAAGATTCGAAAGCAGGAATTGATTACGAAAATATCCAGGTGGTGAAATATCCAGAGCGAAAATATATTCCCATCGGAGCAGAAGAGGAGCTTTATGCAGGCGAATCCTTCTACTTTTATCCAACCATTGTATTTTATGGGGAAAATAGCAAGGAATTTGGAGCGCTTCTTACAGATGCCGTTCCAGAGGAAAATGCGGAGATACGCACGATTCCTGCAGGAACCTATGTGGTGGGGTATCACAAAGGGGCATATGAACAGATTCAGGACAGCTTTAAAAGGATAAAGGAATGGGTACGGAATCTTAATCTGGAGGATACGATTCTGGCACTGAATATCATCGACCAGTTTGTGGAACAGGATAATGATAATTATTCTACCAGAATTGAGATCAGGATTGCAGATACAAAATAGAGGAAAAGCTACGCGAGAAAGAAAAATGCAATGATTAAGAATGTGAGGGACAAAAAATGGCAGTAAAGATTTACCACGGAGATATTTTGTTTACACCGTCAGCAGACAGGTTAGAGATTCACGAAAACAGTTATATAATTGTGGAAGAGGGAGTTGTTTCACAGATCTGTGAAAAGATTCCGGAGCAGTATCAGGGCGCAGAGGTTGTAGATTACGGCGATAAGCTGATCATTCCGGCTTTTTCCGATCTTCATGTACACGGAGCCCAGTATGTACAGCGAGGAATCGGTATGGGCTGTCTGCTTTCCGACTGGTAGGAACTGATTGTCTCTTTTTGCGGCAGACTGGTTGAAAGTGAAGAGTCGGCAGCCGAAAGATATAGCTTGGTATACTTGGTACGCGCCAACGGGAATTCATTTTCCACACGGTTTACAATATTTTTACCTCCAGGATTAAGTACAGACAAGCGTACTTTAGGTGTTTGCTCCCATCCGTTGTCAATGTTTTTTAAGTAATAATCAAAGAAACGACGCAAGTCTTCCACGTTTTCCGGCGAATAATAATCGTACCACTCATTGGTATCGTGCACTCGTAGCCATTTCTTATCCGATGAGATACGGCGATATCCCGCAAAGGTTCCATGTGTATGTACAGAGTTAGTATAACTTGCTACTACATAGGCCGGGACAGTGATGTTTTCCAGACGGGCTGCCTTGTCTTCCCAATAGCTGCACATGAATGGCTGTTCTACAATCATGCGTGGCTGATCCTCGAGCATTCCGTGGGCAGAAGAGAATGTTTCGGCTATCATTTCCGGAAATTCTGGCATGGGTATTCCTCCCCTGTGACTTGACTCGCGAAAATGATCACAAAAACCTTCCCAAGGAGCGATGGCAGCCAAGTGCTTCGGTTGTTCAGCGGCAATGAACCATTGTGACACTGTCAGCCAGGAATTGCCGGACATGCCAACTTTGCCATTGCACCATTTCTGGGATGCAATCCATTCTATCACATCGCAGCCGTCAAGCGCATCTTCATGTCCCCAGTAAAGCAGGTTGCCTTCAGACATATATGCACCGCGTTTGTCGGGATTAACCACAGCATATCCGTGAGCTACCCAATAAGCAGGATCAGGACCTTCAAATTTTTCGAGCCCTGAGGTGGCACTGATTGCCACACCCGAACGCATCGGGACATCATCGAGCATTTGTCCCCGATTTCTTTCCCATATGGACTCCAGGCAAGAATAGCCGGACAATTCTCTTCGTTTACCGGACGGAAAACATCGGTGTAGATAGTTACTCCATCGCGTAATTTAATAGGAACATCCCGTTCCAGCAGTATGTCACAGGGCAAAGGCATAGCTCCCTCACGACGTACGGTTCCTGCTTTCAGGATAAGAGTTTCTTGTTTAAATCCAGGATATCGGACACGAGGTGCATCGACGGGAAGTGCCTTACGCAATGGAACGTCGAAGGTTTCGCCTGAAACATTGTGCAAAGTCATTTGCTGTTGCTGTGCAGGTAATAGTTGTGGGACAAGTATAGCAAACAATACTGCCCCGATCATGTTTTTTCTACTCATTATCATATCTGTTTTTGTTTGATTTTCTTTCTGGCAAAGTTCTGCACTTTTTGCCGTAATTGTATGTTAAATCTGGAAACATAACTGGTTAATTACGAAACAGAATATAAATTTGTAATAGGAAAAAACATTATTTACTGGTTATGGAAGAAAGAATCATTCGTCTGCCGGAGCTGATAACGTATCATCAGATTAATGAAGTATGGGAGGAAAGTATAGCTTGTTTCTGCACCAAAAGCGATATGAAAAATATCAGTAAGATACCCCCTGTTCTTGCAGACATGTTTTCGTTTATAGTTGTGGAGGAAGGTATGGCACACTATATACTCAATTATAAAGAATATAATGTACAGAAAGGTGATATGTTGTTGTTTTCGCCTAATATGCTGGTTTCACTCACAGGTTGTACGGACGATTTCAGATGCATGAACTTGATGTGCGAAAGGAGTTTATTCGAGCATATGCTGTCGTCCAATCCTGCCTTTCAGACATATTCTTATTACTTTTGCCGCACTGATACACCTGTGATTCAACTAAAACAAGAAATGCAGACTGCTATCCTGAAGTGTATGGAACAGATCCGTATGGCTATCATTAGCCGCAATACTTATCAAAAAGAAATTATTCAGAGCCTGGTGTATACTTGTATGTTACTGGTACTTGAGGTGATAGAGGAACGTGTATCTTCCCTTCCGGTATCACTGGGACGTACCGAAAGACTGTTTCACGACTTTATGGCGTTGGTAGTTGCTCATTATAAGCGGGAGCACTATATAAATTTTTATGCCAGCAGGCTGTCTGTTACAACCACTTATCTGTCTCGCATTATTCGGCGGCAGACAGGGAAAACCGCTGCTTATTTTCTGGGGGGCATGCTTTATGCAGAAGCCTGCCGCCTGCTTACCCGTACTGACTATACTGCCCAACAGATTGCAGAGGAACTGAATTTTTCTGATCAGTCAGCCTTCGGCAAATTTTTTAAGTCGAAGGCTGGTGTTTCTCCTCATATATTTCGTCTGAAAGGAGTAAACAGATAAGAGCTGTTCACAGGTAAGCTTACTAGGAAAATGCTCTTATTTCACAGAATAATCTTTTCTAAATCATCGGGAACATAGATGCAGCCAGTAAACACCTGTTGTGCTTCAGCAGTATATCGCTCTTTTCGGGTAGCGAGTGTCTTGTCCTCCGTGTGATAGAGCAGCAGATTCTTTACATTCAGTTTCGAAGCGAGTCGTCCGGCATCGAGAGCTGTACTATGATGCTTTTCGTAAGGCTTGAAGCGTTCACGGTCGTCGTACAGACAGAAAGCCTCACATAACAACCAGTCGGCTCCCATTACGTAATCGTGATTCAATTCATTATAAGGTTCATCACCAAGACATACCAGTTTTTTCCCATCGGGAAGTATTGTACTGAAACCATATTGTTTTTCTTTGGTTGAGGCTATGTCGAAGCACTGCAGGGTGAAGCCTCCGGCTTCGAAACACATTCCGTTGTCGACGATATGTAGTTCGATGCCATTTCCCAGCCGGGCTACAATTTTGGCAGGAAGTGTCATGCGGCAAATCCAGTCGAGTACTTGTATGGCTTTGTCGTGTCCATATACGTGGAACGTACCATCATATTTTCCAGCCTGCATAAGCTGAGCGACGACACGTACCACCCATACAGCTCCTAATATATGATCGGTAT